>Ga0265293_10008613_pt1 | contig 15036 bp, 19 predicted proteins | sample Munlanlewell138R_FD_192505 | JGI IMG/M metagenome (GOLD analysis project Ga0265293, IMG submission 192505) | Leachate microbial communities from a municipal landfill in Southern Ontario, Canada - Leachate well 138R | ecosystem: Engineered > Solid waste > Landfill > Unclassified | place: Canada...
CCACGCTTTTCGCCAGACTGCCGCCGCCCAGTACCTTGTCCAGCAGTCCGCCGCCGGTCGTCAGGCTGCCCAGCGTCAGCCCGCCGCTGGCGCCCTTGCCGAACAGCGCGTCAACCAGGGAATTGGCCGCCATCTGCGACAGCAGCCGGGTGAACATGTCGAGGATCGACTTGAACAGTCCCTCGAACAAATCCTTGACGCTCCGGATCTGCCCGTGCAGCACGTCGTTGATGTACGTGTCGAAGATCCGCCCCATGTCGTTGACCAGCAGTTCGTTGAGCTGCCGGACCCCGTCGGCGTGATCCTCAGCCATGTCGTAGATGTCGCCGTAGAACTCCTCGACGGCCGTTGACACCCGAGCCATCCGTTCCCGCTCCTCGGCCTCCATCTGGTCGGAGCGGTCAATGATATTCCGGGTCAGGACGTCGGTGCCCTCCATGTAGGCGGCAACCTGCAGATTGTAGGACCGGCCGGTGTCGAGGATCGCCTTGTCGAGCTTGCCCAGGGCTTTCGTCGCCTCGCCCGCAGCCTTGACCTGCGCATCGCCGGACGCCGTAGCGGCCTCGGCAACCTTGCCGTGCGAGACCGCCAGCTCATTGGCCGTCAGATGGCTGGATGCCATCTCCAGGTTGGCCAGCCGCTGCCTGGCGGCGTAGCGTTCCAGCCACACCTCGGCCTCTTTCGGCCCCATGGTCGCCGCCTTCCAGAAGGACAGCTCGCCTTCCTTGATGGCGTCGAGGATGGCGATGAAATTCGAGAAATTATACAGCCGCTCCAGGGTCCATCCCGCCATCTTGCCGATGGTTTCGATGACCGTGGCCACCTTCTTTCCCCACTCCTCGATGTTCTGCCGGATCAGGTCCTCGTTGAGTTTGAACCAGGTATTGAAGTCGACCAGCATTTTCGAGAGCACCGGCAACAGGGCCTCGCCCAGGGTGGTTTTCATCTCGGTGATGTTCTTGTTGAGCAGCCGCATCTGGTTGGCATACGACTCGGACGACCTGGAGATATCGCCGATCGCATCGGCCGATCCGGCCAGGATCAGCTGATAGGCAGCCTGGGCGCGGTGAGCCGCTGTCAGCTCATCCTTGGTCGCCGCCAGGCCCATGGCCAGGGCTTTCTCCTGCACGGTCGTTGCGTTCAGCACCACGCCGTATTTCTTCATGGTCTCGTAGTTGCCGACCAGGGCGGACTGGATGTCCGCCATCACCTGGGCCGTCGGCACGTTGTTGAACGAGCCCATGTCGGCGCTCAGTTTGACGATCTCGAACGACAGCGCGCCGGCCTCTTCCCTGGCCATGCCCATGGGCACCAGCAGGTCCTGGACCGATGCCAGGTAGCGCTTGGACTCCTCGCGGGTCATGATGTAGGAGTCCTGCAGGACCTTGGCCCAGGCTTCCGCCTGCCCGGTCATGCCGCGGAACACCACATTGAACTTGTTCTGCGTTTCCTCCAGATCGGAGGCCAGCTTGACCGACTGCTTGGACACCAGGGCCAGGGCCGCAACCCCTGCGGCCGCTGCCGCCGCCAGGGTCACGGCCATGAATTTCGCGAGCTTCGTTATGGCGGCGGAAACCTTCTGGTCGAAGTCCCCCAGCGACCGGCCGGCCTTCTTGAACGACCGATCCGCCTGGTCGCCGGCGTCCTGGGTGGACCGGCCGAGCTGGCGGATCTTGACCGATCCCTTATCGTCGACCTCGATGGCGATCTTGATGGTAGCGGCGTTGACTCCGGTCACTGTTTTCTCCCCATCAGCGGGCAGGCGGCCGGCTGCTCAAGGGCGGCACGGACCCGGCCCAGGTCGTACCACTCCTCCAGGGTCAGGTCATCGGCCCTGAGCGGGTAGCCGGCTTTCTGCAGTTGCAGCAGGTTCATCAGTTTTACCGTGTAGGGATGCAGCTCCGCGGCCCTGGTCTTCGGGCAGTTGGCGCAGGTCCATGCCAGGTCGTCGCTCTCTTCCCGGCATTGCTCCTCATCCTCATCGGTGCACAGACCCCGCTTCAGCGCGGCGAGGTCGTCCCGAAGTTTGGGTCGGCGTCATCCTCGTCAGGCCCATCGTCAGCGGCATCGTCCTGTTCCTCGTCAATTTCCGCTGAGCCGTCGAAGACGTGGGCAGCCAGCAGCATGACCAGGTCGGCCGCTCCTGCCTCCACTTCCTCTTTCCAGGTCTTGAGATAATTGGAAGAGGTGGGGTCGGCCGAGAACGGCACCTGCTTGCCGTCCACGATTCGAACAAAATCACCCTCCCGGAACCCTGTCAGGATCTTGAGTCCGAACTTGAGCCGCGCCGCGGCCGTGTTGAATTTGATCTTGCGCCCCTTGCGCTGGACCGACATGTTCGAATATGCCTGGCGTTCCTGCGTGGTCGGGGTCCGATGGTACAGCACGATGGCCGAGCTGGATATGTTGTCATGGATCTTCAGCTCATTACAGCCCCTGGCGGTTATGTTCCTTGCCATTATTCCCTACTCCTTCCCGGCGTCAGCCGGCATTATCTTTACTTAACAGCCTTCAGCCTAAACAGCTTCAGCCTAAACAGCTTCAGCCTTCTTCCTACGCCGGCTCGGCCGCGAACGTCTCCACCAGGTTCTTGACCCGGACGATGACGCTGCCGTAGGTGTCGTCCTCCAACACCTGCAGGTCGCCGGCCTCGGCCACCAGGCCGTTGTCGCTGGACAGCGGCGCGGTCAGTATGCCCGCCCTGGGAAAGATCATCTCCAGGGTGTACTTGTGGCCGGCCTCGTATTCGGCCCCCTCGCACAGCAGGCGCACGCCCAGGTTCTCGTTCTGCAGCATGTAGTTCTGCAGCAGGTAGTCGCGCGTCTGCCGGTTCAGCTTCAGCACCTGGTTGCGCCCCCCGCGCCAGGCCCGGCCGGCGTACTCGCCTCCGGCGCACAGGGAAAACTTGATGTCCATGTTGTTGTTGAGCTGATACTCGAACGAGTTGAGCACCGAGCCCATGGCCTGGCCGCCGACGAACGCCGTGCCCGACCAGCCGCCGCCGACATACAGGCACGCCTGGGAAACACGCAGCGGCGTCTCGGTGATCCGGGCCGGGAACGTGGCCCAGGCCGCCTCGGTCGGCACATAGAGGATCTTGTAGTTGAGGTTGTCCTCGCCGCCGCCGCCCAGGCTCTCGATGGTCAGCACCGCAGGTGTTGCGTCGGATACCGCCGTGACCGTGCAGAACTCGTACTGGTCGCTGCCGGCGGCCGCGGCCCGCACAACTTGCACGTTGTCCAGCCGTTCCGCCGCGCTCGACCCGTGCACGCCGTTTTCCGCCAGTGTCAGGCTGGTGGCATTGTCCAGCGCCACCACCGTCTCCTCGATTACCGAGTCCGTCCGCTTGCCGGTCGCCTTGATGGTCCCAGTGCCCTTGACCCAGTCGTCGGTGGTGAAGTTGATCGTCACCGCATCGACAAAGCAGGAGGCGAACCGCCGCTTGACGATGGTCTGGGCGACCCGCTGCACAGCCGTGAACGACGGGTTGCTCCTGGCCGGGTCCAGGTCGCCGTCGATCGGGGTGATGGTATGCAGGAAGCCGTCGCCGGCCGCCGCGGTCGCGCAGCTCCCCAGCCCGTAGGCCAGCAGGAACGCCGCCTGGTGCGGCTGCAGCTTGCCGAAATTGAAGGTCGCCGAGGCCAGCGCCCCCAGGTCGTAGATCATGTCCGGCTCTTCCTTGCCGGTCATCTCGTCGGCATTGTTCTCCCGCCGCGGATCGATGTTGATGTAGTCGTCCACCCCGACCAGCAGGGAAGCGTCGGTATCCTGCTCGGTGTTGATCGCCGCCTCCATGGCCCCCATGGACACGGCCAGCAGGTTGAGTTTCGCCCGTGTGTTGTACATTACTTATCCTCCTTGCCGGCGATCTCCGGCTTCGTTGCCGGCGCCTGCTTCCGCGCCGCCGCCGGCTTGCTGATCTTCTCGAAACGGCGCTTCTCCTGCGCCGGAATTTCCTCGTAGCTCCGGCCCGGAACGAACTTCCGCCCGGCCATCGGCCCGTCCACCAGTTCGAACGCCTCCTGGCCCTTTTTCAGTCGGTACATTTATTCCTCCCACGTATAGGTAAGGGTTACCATTTTCCTCTGGTAGCTGGTGCCCGTGTCGCTGACAAACAGGTCGGACGGCGGTTCCGCCGTGAGCAGCGCCGCCTGCATGCCCTTAATGCCAAGCCGGTTGTCCTTGAGCACCGCGGCAACATCCCTGGCCACCTCCAGCGCCCCCCTGGTCACCGATGACTCCTCGCCGATCACCGACGTCTCGTAATCCGCGATCCGCACCCAGCAGCACAGGTGCACGTCGGCCGTCACCTCGGTCATCCCGCATGTCAGTTCCCGCCGCCGGCTCGGGCCGTCCTTGACCCCGATGAAGTATTCCTTGACCCCGCCGGGGATGAAGTTGATGTGCGGCGCGGCAAAGATGTCCGCATCCCGGATGTAGGCCAGGGACGATGCCTCCCGCAAGGCCTGCCGGATTGCCCGCATCACTCCGACCATGTCAATATCCCCTCAGCTTGTCCCGGGAAAACACCCGCTCCGGCCCTTCCATCCGCGGGGTGTTGCCGTCGGCGTTGCCGTCCGGATCGCCGGCGCCGAGAGTGATCTTGCCCTCGGCGACCCGCTCCAGGAAGCGGACGGCGTTGTCATAGCGCTTCTGCCAGTGCTCCGGCGGGCCGCCGCGCCTGGAGTACAGGTTGAACAGGACGATGTCGACGCACAGCTTGGCCAGGATCGGGGGGGTCGTGGACAAGGGCAGGGGATAGCGCGATCCCAGATAGCCGTCGATCTCCACCGAGGCCATCCCCAGCTGATCGGTGACCAGCCCCTCGTCAACCGTGCCGTCTCCGGCATCATCGGTGAGCTGGGTCAGCAGGTCGTCGTCGACGACCTTGCGCACATCGGCCACCGTTGCGTAGCTCATTTTTTCTTCCTGCCGCCCTTGCGGACCGGCGTCTTCTCTTCATCCGCCGGGGCCTTTTCTTCGTCATCGGCCGGCGCTTTTTCGTCCTGCTCGTCAACGGCAATGTTGGCCCCGTCTCCGTCGGGTTCGCCTCCGCCTTCCGGCTTGTCCTTCTCCGGCGGCTTGTCCTCCTCCGGCGGCGTCTCCTCGATATAGGTCACGGTCAGCATCGGCTCGTGGCGCAGCGCCTCCAGCTCCTCGATCGAAAACCGGTCGTCCGGCCAGTCCTTCGCCGCCCTGGTATGGGCCACCCCGCAGCGCCGGAACCCGTCCCGCTTGCTCGTTATTCTGATCATGTAATCCTCCGTTAACGGTCTTTTAAAAAGGGGCGGGCCGCCCCGCCCCTTTTGCCTTCCGCGTCAGCCTCTACGATCTACGATCAACCCGCTCCGGTCGATCCGACGCAGAGCTGCCAGAAACCGTATCCGCCTGCGCCCCGCGCCTCGGCGCCGAACTTGTACTTGCGTCGCATGAACACGTCGTCGGCCTCCATGTTGGTCTGGCTGACGAACACCGGCGCCTTTCGTTCCTGGTAGACAAACGGCTTGACCGGCCTCGTCGTGCACAGCCAGAACCAGGCGGTCGATGTCCCGAGCCACGGCAGGACGACAATTTTTTTGATCGTATCCTTGTACGGATTGGGCTTGCCGTCTTCCAGCTTGTCGTTATTCTTCAGCACCGTTGCCGTGGCCCTGTTCCTCGGGCCGACAACCAGGGTGTCGCCGATCAATCCCAGGGGCCGCCCCTCATTGTCGGTAAACGATTCCATGGCAGTCATGGCAGCGCCGAGCGATGCCTCAGCCAGGGCGAGGGTGGCGCAGGACAACGCCGCGGTCAGCTTGTTCGACACGCTGGAGACGTCGCCGTTTTCGTTCGTAACCTCGTGATCGACGTCGCAGAAATACTGGCCGTCAAAACACTCGTTCTCGAACGATCCTTTAATCAGGTCGACGACGATCTCATCCGGCAGTTGCTTGGACGAAAAGCCGGCCTCCTGGGCCATCGGTCCGTACATGCCGAGGGTATCGTCTTCAATGTCGTTGCGGTCCACCTCGACCGTTGCCTCGAAATCGTCATTGACAATGGTGTATTTGTACGCCTTGAGGCTTTTCAGGTGCTTGTCACCTACCCACTTGCGCATCTTGGGGAACCGGTCAAACCACGGGTAATCATTTTGCTTGGTCGACGACGGCACCTTCATCGCCACATCGGGCCAGAAGCTGGGCGCCCCTTCGAACGCCTTGTTGAACGAGGTCTTCAGGCTGATGAAGATCGCCTCGATGTTCGCTTTGTTGACAATCATTGCTCTATATCCTCCCTAAACGGTTGATGTGTTGGTTAAGCGGTCAGCAGCGACGCCTGGTACTCGACCCACAGGGCGCTGATGACCACGGTGTCGTTGTCGTGCGTCCCGGGGGTCAGCTCCACGGTCAGGGTCTGCGCCCCGGCCGGAACGTCCGCCGCGGCGATGGTGATCGTCTTCTCCGCGAAAGCAGCGCCCAGGGCCGCCGATGCGTCCTCGACCTTGGTGTCTCCCTCGTTGAAATAGGAGTCCGCGTTGATGACCGGCGTGTCGGTCGCCCCTCCCATCTTGCCCCGCAGGTGGACAACCAGGTCCTTGCCGGTATTCAGTTCGGGCGGCAGCGGTACCTGGAACAGCACCGGGTCGACGTTCCCGGCCGCCCAGGTCACCAGCAGGCCGGAGTCGGTATCGCCGTTGGCCATGTCCAGCTTCGGCGTGGTTGCCGGCCCCAGGGCCGCCACCGTATTGGTGCCGTCCCCTTCGATCAGCGTGGTCAGCGGCACCGTGATGAACTTCTGGGCCGAGACCAGGTGCTGGTAGATCTCCTGCAGGGCCGCCTCGACCTCCTCCTGGGCGGTGAACGTCCCTTCGTCGGCGATGCTGATCGCGCTGGCCGAGTGCGCCCCGGCCACATCGGCGATATGCACAGCCACGTCGGCCTGTTTGATGGCCGGCTCGATATCCACCCAGCCGTGCCGGCTGTCGATGAACCCGGCCAGCACCCCGCAGAAGATGTCGTTGTCCGTGTCGGCCGCCAGATCAACGGTTTCGTCGTCGACCAGGAACACGTTGGCCCCCACGTCGGTGATGGCGATGTCCGTGTCAAAGGTCATCTTGAACATCCCCCGCCGCCACAGCCGCACTTCCTTGTCGCCGCTGCCGCCGGCCGAGTTGTCGACGTACTCGTCGGCCACGCCCTGGAATATCTGCCCGGCCGCGTCGTCGCCCGGCACGGCATAGCCGGTGGCGTCGGTGGACACCAGGGTGCCGCCGTAGATTTTTGTCAGCGTCTTTACCGGAAAGGGGATCAGTTTCCCGTCCTTCCTCTCCATTGCCTTGTCTGCTATTGCTCCCATTTCCTGTGATCCTCCCGTGTTGTCGGTGCGTTGCTACGCCCCGTATTTCTTGATGTCTTCTTCCGCGACGCCCATCAGCTTGGCGACCTGCAGGGTCGCAGCGCCGATCTCGGCGTCATCGGCCTTCTTCTTCTGGTCGCCGAGCGGCTGGATCGGCACCACCACCGCCGCCTTGGCAACAAAGGTTGCAAACCCGTTCGGGTCGGCCTTGGCGTAGGCCATTGCCCAGTCCTTCTGATCAGGGGTGATCTTGCCTGCCGCCATGGCCCCGGCGACCGCCTCGGCAGCGTCGCGCTCGGTAATCCGCGCCTGCAGGGCGTCGAACTCGGCCTTGGAGACCATGCCCTTCGGCGCCTGCTTCAGGGCATGGATCGAGGCGACAACCGTCGATGCATCGGCCGTTCCCTCGATGCCCAGGGCGGCGACCACCGCCTCGGGGATCACTTCCTTTTCCGTTGTCTGCCGCAGGCCGTCGATGGCCGACAGCGCCTGCTCTTCCGTTGCGTCCTCGCCAAGCCCGAGCTTGGCCAACAGTTTTTTCAGCATTGCTTCCTCCTGCTGCTGTGCTCCCAACTTGGCCAGGAGCGGTTTCAAGTGGTTGGTCTTCGGGGTGTTGGTCAGGGCCAGACTGTGGGCTCCGGCCAGCCTCCCGTCGCTCTTGTTGATATAGAAAACCGGCGAGAAGTAGCGGTACTCCCCCGACTTCAGGTAGCCCGCCGCCTCCTCGGTCCAGTCGATTCTGGCCTCGATGCCCACGCCGGGCGTCCACCGCCATTGCCTGCACCAGCCCGCCGCCGGCGCCTTGTTCCCGGAGAGCGCCTGGTGCTCGTAGTCGATGACGATCTCCACCCCGCGCCGCTCGATGGCGGCCCGGAACATCTCCCAGGCCTGCTCGTCGACCGTGTACGAGACGCCGTCGGCCAGCTCGCCCTTGCCCGAGCTGAAGACCACATACCATTCCGGCAGCTCCGTTTCCCCGCCGGCTGCCAGCGCCGCGATCATCGAGTACAGCTTCAATTGTTCCCTCCCAGGTAATAGTCCTCGACCGCCGCCGCGATCTCCCCCCAGTCCTCATCCTGCACCAGCAGGTAGGGCCGCGCCGGGATCCGCACCTTGCGGCCGCGCCCGGCCATGCCGCCCAGCTGGTGGATGGCCCCGTACTTTTTGTCCGTGCCGATCTCGACCATGCTGCGCCCGGCCTCGTAATGGACCGAGCCCAGCAGCCCGCCGGCAAACCCCTTGACCACCAGGATGCGGTCGTTCGGCTTTTTCTTCAGCGTCACCGGCGACAGCGGCGCCCATCCGGACGGCCGCCCGCCGGCCTCGAAGTTGCGCGCAACCGATGCCTTGACCGTCTCGCCGATGATCTCCATGGCCGGCGTCATGTCCTTCGCCCGCCGGAGCACGCCCTCAACCAGCTCGATCACCTCGCGGTCGTCGACCCGCAGCAAGACCCCGCTCACGGCTCCCTCCACGGGTCCTTGCCCGGGTTGTAGTCCCAGCCCGGATCGATGCCGACCGGCACCCGGTGGACCTCGCCGGTCTTCTTGTTGGTCCACTCGTAATATTCTTCCGGCGGCGCCTGCCCGACGCGCAGCCCGTCGCGCTCAATCTCCCGCCGCGACACCGTGATCACCCCGCACTTGCAGCCCCAGCCGTTCGGCGGCGTGTGCGTATCCCAGAACGGGTCGTCATGGGGCAGCACCAGGTTGTACCACCGCATGTGCTCTTCCCTGGGATGGGCCGACGACGACGGCACATAGCGCAGGTACGGCCGCGCCGCCAGCACCGCCGGCGTGTTGCGCTGCCGGTAGTGCCCGGCCGCATAGGCCACGCTCAGGTTGGTGTCGTAGATCACCGCCGTCCGCCAGGCCCGGCCGCCCTTGTAGGCCCAGCCGTATTGCTGCACGATGGCGTCGAATTCCTTCCGGAACTCGGCAAGCGTTGTCCCGGTGGCGACGGCCTTGTCAACCGCCGCCCGCAGATCGGCCACCAGGTCGTCGCGCAGCGCCCCGGCAACGGTGAACGCCCGGCCGTGCATCTCGCCCCACAGCTCATCCCAGGCCGCGGTCGGCATGCTCAGCTTGCGCCGGAAATAGGCGATCGCTTCGTTGAATGCCAGGCTCAGGTATTGTGTCGCCGCGTCCGCCATCACAGAACCATCATTAAAACCCGTTTAAATTTTCCTGTATCAAGAGCAACCGGCCTCGCCCGTGGGTCGGGGCGGGCTGTCCTGTTTTTGCAAATTTGGGCCGATTTTCACCCTTCCTGGCTCTGGTCGAATCTCCCGCTCAATTCGGCCAGCACCAGGGCGCGCTGCATGGTCCTGGCAAACTCGGCCAGGGGCAGCCCGTCGGCGGCCTTTTCCAGCCGGCCCCGGAACTCCTCCAGGCTGGTTGATGCCGCCAGCATTTCCTTGATCGTGTCGATGGCCGGGTCCAGGTCCGGCCGCGATGCCGACCGCTCCACCAGCATGTCGACCGCCGGCGCCGGATCGTTCTTGGCCGCCACCAGCTTTGCCGCCTGGTCATCCGCGCCGGTATCGAACACCGGCTCAGGTATCTTGTCCCCGCCGGCGATCGGCCCCAGCCCCAGGCTCTCCCTGATCTCGTTGATCGTCAACAACCCGTAGTCCAGGTGATACTTGAAGATCTTCTTCTGGTGGCCGCCGACCAGGTCGCCGCCGTCGTCCGGCTCGGGAACGCCGAACTGCTCCCTGGCCCATGACGCCGGCACCTGGACCTTCGCCGTCAGCTTGTCAAACCACTCCGCTTTTTTCCCCAGGTCCTCTTCCTCGTTGAACACCGCCCGGTATTTCGGCAGCGCGGCGTCCCAGCCGAAGTTGAACCCAACCAGGGGGCGGACGATCTGGTTGCGCACCGTCGCCGCCAGCGCCCTGCCGTCCGCCTGCAACAGGTCAAGCCGGATGCCGTCATGCACCTTGCCGGCGGCGTAGCTTCCTCTCTCTCCAATCTCGGCGGACAGCGTCTGTCCCAGCACGCCCTTGGAGATCTCGGCGTTGCAGAACCGGGCCATGGTCTGGTACAGGTCGGAGCTGGCCGTCCGCACCGTCTCGATGAACTCGATCACCGTCGAATCGGAGATGATCCCGGCCGCGTCCGTGCCCAGCGATGTGATCGCCGCCACCAGCGCCCGCTTGTCATCTTCGGTTGCGCCCGGCGAATACTTGCCCAGCCGCAGCGGCATGCCGAACACCTCGCAGAAGATCACCCAGTCCTTGATCGTGTAGTGCTTGAACAGCACCATCCATGCCGCCACCCGGTAGATGGCCGAGCGCATCGGGTTGCCGGACTTGCCGCCGTACTCGTGGAACACCGTCTTCCAGGCCGGGATCTCTCCGCCGTTGGGATACTGGTCGGACAGCAGCAGGGGCGTCTTGCGCAGCGTCCCGTCCGTGCCCAACCAGGTGAACCGCTGCTGCTCGATGAACTCGAACTTCTCCGGCATGGCCTGCCCGGACGACACGTCCCAGTAGGTCTCCAGCGCCGCATAGCCCTTGCCCACGGCATCCTGCAGAGATATCAGGCAATCGTCCCAGTCCGCCATGTCCGCGAAAAACTCGTCGACAAACTCGGCAACCTTGACATCCCGACCGTCCTCCGAAGCAGGCTCGACGCGGAACTCAAGATCCAGGATGATGTTGCGCCGCTTGTCCCGCTCGCACAGCAGGTGCAGGTCCTTTTCCTCCAGCTGTTCGAACAGCTCCGCCTGCCGCCGGACATTGCCGCCGTCCGCTTCCTTGAACACCGAGGCCAGCCGCTCCGGCGTCAACCCGTCGGTCACGTAGTCGCGGAACGAGTCCATCATCGGCGCCACCGGCAGCGGCGCCCGGTCGGGATCCTTCTTGCGCGCCGCGATCTCCCGCCCGTATTGATCGTACAACAGCGCCATCAGAACGCCCCCCGCATGGCCAGCCTGCGCTTGGCTGTTGATTCATAGGCGATGTCCACCGCCGGCGTCGTCGCCGCGTTGGCCGCCAGAAACTTGGCCCACGCCCGGTCGGCATGGCCGGCGCTGTCGCTCTCGGCGACAAAGCGTGGCGCGCCGGTCGGCCCGACCACTTTCTGCAGCTTGTGTAGATCGGCCCGCAGCACGGTGTCGCCCATGGGGATGCGGCAGCGCCGATCCTCGAATTGCTCCTTGCCGATGGTGGCCATGATCAGCTTGTTCGCCCCGGTGAACAGGACGCCCTCGACCCTGGTCGATCCGTGCCGCCGCCGGGCGTCTTCCACCGGCTTCTCTCCCATGCCGGTCTGATCCATGCAGCAGCGCATGACCCGGTACCGGTCGAAGACCTCGGCCAGCAAGGCGTCCTGCTCGGCAAAGCTGATTCGCTTCCGGGCAATGATCTCCCGATTCCAGGCCACGTCGCCGACGATCTCATCCACCCAGATCACGAACAGGTCATTGCGCGCTCCGATGTCCACCCCTACGTAGCAGGGGCCGCCGGCATACAGCTCCGGCCGGCCGGCCCGGTCGTCCTCGCAGGAGGAGATCAGTTCATACGACAGCCAGGCGGAGGCCTCGTCCAGCCATTTCAGCTCGTACTCCTGCGCCCAGGCGTCGTCGTCGTTCAGGGCGGTGCGCAGCATATCGATATCGCGGGGCAGGCCGTCGGCCACCGCCTGGTAGATGTCGGTGACCTGCCGGTACCAGATGGCGTCCTCGGCGGTCATCAGGTCATAGAACTTGTTTCCCTTGCCGTTGGGCGTGGAGACCACCCGCAGCCGGTGCCCGGCCGAGATCACCGGGAACAGAGCCGTCCATATCTTGCGGCTGTCCAGGTGGAAGGCGAACTCATCCAGGAACACGTTGGCGGAGAAGCCCCGCGCCGTGTCCGGGTTGGCGGGCAGGGCGGTTATTCTGGAGCCGTTCGGATACTCCACTTCCAGCGCCTTGTAGCTGGCCCCGTCGGTCATCCATTCCGACTCGATACTGCGCACAATAGATCCCAGGGCCTGGCTGTGCCGCTTGACCCCTTCCTCCATGGCCTCCTTGGCCTGTCGTTCCCCGCGCGACAGGATGACCCAGCGCACCCGCTTGCCGACCATATCCGAGAGCTGGCAGTCCTTAGCCAGCTCGAACGTGGTGCAGAATGTCTTGCCGGTCTGCCGCGCGAACATGCCGATCTTGAACCGGCTCTCGTTGCCGATCCAGTTCTGTTGGTAGGGATAGAACAGTTCAGACCCCATAGATCCTCCGGATCTCCCTCTCCAAATCCTCGACGCTGATGCCGCCGTCTTCCTTGACCTTGCTCGCTACCTGCTCGGCGATCCGCTGCGCCGTCTCGATTTTATCCCACCGTTCCAGCAGGGACCCCATCTTGGAAAGTGTGTCCATCAGCGGAGCGGTCCGCTTCATGGGGGAGAGCCCCTCCATATACGCCAGCTGCTCCTCAAACAGATCCCGCAGCCGTTGAATGTTGCCCCGCTTCTGGCCCCTGGCCCGGTCCCATTCGTCCAGGTCGGCGGAGGGCACTTTCGACTCCTCCTTCCACTTGGCCAGGCTGGTCACCGACACGTCCAGCCGGCCGGCGATATCGCTCAGGCTGTAGCCCTCGGCATAGAGCCGCTGCGCCTGGGGCTCCAGGTATGCTCGGTCCCCCTTCTTAGCCACGCCCCAGTTCCTTTTTCAGGCGGAGGATCTTGGTGTTGATCGCCAGCAGCTCGGCCTGGGCCATGACCAGGTCGTCCATCTGCTGCGCAGCCAGCGGGATGTCGAGGTCCTCGATCTCGTTGATGGTCGTGTTCAGCTCGCTCCGGATCGTCCGGCAGGCAGCCTCGATCTTCATGCGCAAACCGTAGGCGTCATGCTCCAGCCCCGCGAGCTTTCCCTGCATCTGTAGCCGTTCGCTGCTCATCCTCTGATATCCTTCGGGTTGCTTTCTCGTCTGACGATCGGGCAGAACTGGTTCGTCTCCGCCGACTCCACCGCTCGCGTCACCGCCTGGGTCGACCAGATCAGGTGTTCCCTGTACCCCTCGGCCAGGGCGATGACCTTTTTCACCAGCTCGACGTTGTCCTCGTACATCTTGGCCTGCGCCTCGACCCGCTTGTACTGGTTGATGGACAGAAAAATCATGATGACCCACGGGGCCAGGCTGCCCATCACCAGCAGGCTCACCACCGGCCAGGTGGACATTGATTTCAACAGCGCCGAAATGGCGGTAAGAGCACTCAATTGCTCCGGTGTCATCCTTCCCCCCTCTCGAATTGCTCCTGGCACCGGATGCACCTGGTGCAGCCCGGTACCGCCTGCCTTCTCGCCGCCGGGATCTCCCCGTCGCAGTCTTCGCAGTGCGTTTTCCCCGCCATATTGCCCGCCCTCGGAATCCTGTTGCGCAGCGCCCGGCTGATGTCGTCAAGCTGGTTCTGCGGGGCTCGGTCGATGTCGTCCATGCTCCGCTTCCATTGCCAGATCGCGTGCAGCCCTCGCAGCCACGCGACCCTGTCGGCCCTCAGTACGTCCACACCCTTGGCCGCGGCTTGTCGTGCGTGGTCAGATTGTCCAGGTGGATGAACCGCCCGGCCATCGGCCCGTGCTGCTTGATGCCGATCCCCGTGAAACCGACGATCATGGCGAGGTGCAGCAGCCGGTGGGCCTCGGCCCCGCTGATCCGCACGTCCACCGCCCCGACGGTGTGCGGCCCTGTCCGGCCGGTGCTCGATATGCGGTCGTTGTAATCGGGGCAGCGGTAGCCGGAGTTGATGATCATCGGCTTGCCGTAGGCCGTCCGCAGGTCCTCCAGCCGATTGAGAAAGTCCTGGTCGATCCCCATCCGCCCGCAGCAGCGGCATTGCAGCTCGCGCAGTGAAAAATGAGGCGTGATCTGTTCGGTAAGATTGTCCATCCGGCCCCCTGCACGGGAACCCCGGGCGGCAAAGCCGCCCAGGGTCCACGATGGCGAAGAAGAAGAACACCCGCTCGGTGCGTAATACCTATGTTATAGGGAACTCAGGGGGAGGATGTTAGGGATAGCGCTATACTATATATGGAGCAGTGGAGACGAAGCTGGAGGAAAAAATCCTTCTCCGTGGGGGAGAACGTGGTCTGTTAGTCTGCCGGATGAACGCCGTACTTTTCCCGCACCGCTCTTTCAATCAGCACGGCCCGGCTTTGGTCCTGCTCATCCATCCAGGCAATAAGATCAGGTGGCAATTTCACGTTGATCGCCACCTTCTTTTTGTCGTCGGGGAGGGCCGGTCTCCCGGCCCCCTTTCGTTTGCCGCCTTTACTCATATTGAGATGCCGTCCATCCAACCCGGATTTTCCCGTCCTCATCTGTCCAGGCGAAAACTCCACCATCAGGGAAATCATTTTCTGCTTCTTCGAGAGTGTCATAGATACTGTCGTCGATCCCGTGAATTATTCCCTCGTTTGCGGCTGCTTCTTTTTTTGAGTTGTACAGTTCCATTTTGTTCCCCTGGTTTTGTTGTTTGGCTTTATTGCCATCTTGTATGATTAAAAGATACTCGTTATTCAACAAGGAGTCAATAGAAAAAAGTAGATTCTTTTATTTATTTCCTTCAGTGGCCGGGCAGACTAACAAATCGGCTCACGCGGAACCCGCAAACTACGCGGGTCCGGTGGCCTCAACCGTTAAACAAAACCAAACGGAGGGAAAAATGAAACTCAGGGTTGAATTGAAAACAAATTGGAATCAACCAACCTCTCAGG
>Ga0265293_10008615_pt1 | contig 15034 bp, 10 predicted proteins | sample Munlanlewell138R_FD_192505 | JGI IMG/M metagenome (GOLD analysis project Ga0265293, IMG submission 192505) | Leachate microbial communities from a municipal landfill in Southern Ontario, Canada - Leachate well 138R | ecosystem: Engineered > Solid waste > Landfill > Unclassified | place: Canada...
CCAGACAGGGCGACAAAAACGACAACAACAATGAGCGAATCCAGGCAAAGGATAGGGACAAGTCACCTGGTGCTCAAATTGAAAACATAAAGCGACAATCCCTATATTACAACCGACCGTGCTAAACAGAAAGTTCATATATTTCAGACACAAAAAATTAAGTAAAGACAGAATGTAAAAAATAATTTCTTTCAGACATATCAGAACAACAACCGCAAAGCGGTTGCTGTATTGTTTCATCTTTAACGAAAGAAATTATGTTGATTTTACAAAACATTTCATATACACACCCTAGCAAAGATTTACTGTTTAGCGACATCAATCTGACAGTAAACAATCACGAAAAGACAGCTTTAATAGGCAACAACGGAGTAGGGAAATCTACCTTGCTCAAAATTATTGCAAGCGAACTTCAACCTTCAAGCGGACAAATAAACATTGACGCAGAGCCGTATTATGTTCCGCAAATTTTCGGACAATTCAATCATTTGACAATAGCACAAGCGTTGCGAATTGAAGGCAAATTGAACGCTTTGAAAGACATCTTGAACGGAAACACAAGCGAGGAAAATTTCAATTTGCTGAATGACGATTGGACAATAGAAGACCGTTGCAAAGAGGCACTGAACTTTTGGCAATTGGACGGCTTAGACTTATCGCAAAAAATGGAAACGTTAAGCGGAGGACAAAAAACAAAAGTTTTTTTGGCGGGAATTTCCATTCATCAACCCGAATTGGTTTTGTTGGACGAGCCAAGCAATCATTTAGACGTTTCGGGCAGACAACTTTTGTATAGCTTCATTAAGTCCACAAAAAGCACATTGATTGTTGTAAGCCACGACAGAAAATTACTAAACTTGTTGGACACAATTTGCGAATTAAGTAAACACGGAGTTAAAGTTTATGGCGGTAATTACGACTTTTACAAAGAGCAAAAACAAATTGAAAACAACGCTTTAAGTCAAGACATTCAAAGCAAAGAAAAAGAACTGCGAAAAGCCAAAGAAAAAGAACGGGAAACATTGGAACGACAGCAAAAATTAGACAGTCGTGGAAAAGGCAAACAAGAAAAAGCGGGCGTTGCCCGAATAATGTTGAACACTTTGCGAAACAATGCAGAAAACAGCACATCAAAAATGAAAAGTGTTCACGCAGAAAAAATCGGGGGCATTTCGCAAGACTTACAAGAACTTCGTTCTTCGTTGCCTGACATTGACAAAATGAAGTTTGGTTTTGACAATTCAGCATTACACAAAGGAAAAGTTTTGTTTACGGCAACAAATATCAATTATGCTTACCACACACAACCGCTTTGGAAAGACAATCTGAACTTTCAAATTACAAGTGGCGAACGAATCGCATTGAAAGGTACAAATGGTTCGGGAAAAACTACTTTGATAAAACTCATCTTGGGCGACATTAAACCGCAAGCAGGAACAATTTACCGAGCAGACAACAAAGCGGTTTATATTGACCAAGACTATTCTTTGCTTGACAACAAACTAAAAGTTTACGAACAAGCCGAACAATTCAATGTTTCTGCATTACAAGAACACGAAATCAAAATCCGGCTCAACCGCTTTTTGTTTACAAAAAATGATTGGGACAAATCTTGTAGTGCTTTGAGTGGTGGCGAAAGAATGCGTTTGTTACTTTGTTGCTTGACGATTAACAGTAAGTCACCAGATATTATTATTTTTGACGAGCCAACAAATAATTTAGACATACAGAATGTTGAAATACTGACAGCAGCAATAAATGAATACCAAGGGACAATCATTGTTGTGTCGCACGATGAAACATTTTTAGAACAAATAAACATAGAACGGACAATTGAACTTTGATAAAAATACAGCCGCTAACAAGGTATTGCCGCAATGGGGGGTGAAGTGCTTCTATGAAACTTTTGTGCTTAAACAAACGGTAGTACATCTATTGAACTTTGGTGCTGAAAATCCCCCACTGCGGCAATACCCGAACCGTTATGCAACATAATAAAGGACAAGAAAACCGTAGTATAAACTTTAAATTAAAATCAAATGAAGAAATCTTTAATTGGAATTGCGATTGTTACAATTGCATTTAGCTGTACGACACAGCAAAAAGTGGTGAAAGTCGAGCCACAAATTCAAGAAATAAAGCAAGAGGAACAGGCATTAAAGCGAAAAGTTGCAATTGCTCGTTTTTCAAACGAAACTCAGTATGCTAAAGGAGTCTTTTACGACAAAGACAATGACCCAATTGGGAAACAGGCGGTTGATATTTTATCCACCAAGCTGGCATCGACAAACAAATTTATCTTGTTAGAGCGTCAGGATATGGATAAAATAATGGAGGAATTAAAACTCGCTGGAAATGAAGGTTTACAAAAAGTTGGTGCAGACTACTTAATTATTGGTTCTGTAACTGAATTTGGAAGAAAAAATGTTGGTGATGTTAACGCATTTTCAAGAAGTAAAACTCAAACTGTACAAGCTGGTGTAAGCATACGTTTGGTTGATGTTTCTACCGGACAAATTATCTATTCCGAAGAAGCTAAAGGAGAAGCTGAAACTACAAATAAAACAGTTATGGGCTTAGGAGAACGAACTGATTATGACGCTACCTTGAGTGATAAAGCAATTTCAGCAGCAATCTCAAAATTGGTTGAAAACATTATTAATAACTGTATGGACAGACCTTGGAAATCATACTTTCTCTCGTATGATGAAGACGGAATTTTAATTTCAGGAGGGAAAAGTCAAGGTTTGAAGGTCGGAGACATTTATGAAGTAATTGAGAAAGGCAAAAGTGTTAAAAATCCTCAAACAGGTATGATGATGGAATTGCCGGGTAAATCAGTTGGAAAAATTAAAATTGATTTTACAGGGGGAGAAAACCCACAGAGTGAATTCTCCATGGTTTCATTTTCTGAGGGTAGCATTGACAAACAAAATTTAAGTAACTATTATATAAAGGAGATTAAATAATGAAAAAGATACTTTTTGTAATAGCAATTGGTTTGATATTTCTTACTGGTTGCACAGGCGTAAAAACGTTATCTACAGGTTTAGAAAACGAATCATTTTTGGAATTCATTGGAAAACCTAGTAATTATACTGGCGGTGTCGATGTCAGTATTGACGACAAAAGCACATTTAAGGCCGAAGTAAACAAAGACCACGCTGACCGTCCTAAAGGCAAAGTTTATGCGATATCCACAGGAACTCATATTGTTACAGTATCCTATAATAACAATGTGATTTTCAAGAAACAAATATTCGTTTCAGCACAAGAAACTAAAAAAATAATTTTACCATGAAAAAAACACTATTTATTTCGATAACTGTTTTAATGTTTGCATCTTGCACAACACAGAAACCTCTTTACACTTGGGGTAAATATGAAATCACTAGCTACAATTATTTAAAAAATAGTGATGAGAAATCAACCCAAGAATTAATCGAAACCTATCAAAATATTATTGAAAAACAGAAAGGTTCCAGAGGAGTTGTTCCCCCTGGTATATATGCCGATTATGGCTTTGTGTTACTTCAAGCTAATAAAACAGAAGAAGGTAAAGCAATGTTGCTAAAAGAGGTCACTCTTTACCCTGAATCAAAAATTTTTATTGACAGAATCTTAAAAATAATAGAAGAATGAAAAATATACTACTTATAATCGTAATTGCTGGCGCATTTTTCTCAAGTTGTACAACGACAGCTCCTATTGCAAAATCTGTTGCTTACAAAGGTATTTATGACGAGAAACCTTTAACAATTTTACTCATGCCACCTATAAACAGGAGTACAAATGTTGAATCAAAGGAGTATTTTCACTCGACATTAAATATCCCAATTGCTAATGCTGGGTTTTATGTAATTCCTACTTTCCTCTCAATGGAAATACTTAAAAAGGAAAGTGCGTATGATGCTGAACTCTTTTTAAATTCTCCTCTAACTAAGTTTGGAGAAGTCTTTGGCGCAGACTTGGCAGTGTTTACAATAATTCACAAATGGGACAAATCAGGTCTCGCCGCAAAAGTTTATGTACAAGTGGAGTATATTATTAAATCAATAAAGACGAATGAAATAGTATACACACGAACAGGCGATGTTACTTATGATGCTTCTGTTTCAACGGGTGCTGGTGGTGCTTGGGGCGCGTTGGCTGATATTGCAGCATCGGCAATAAATACCGCAGCAACAAAATATGTTGATGTGGCAAGGGCTTGCAACGCTTATACATTTAAGGATTTACCTGCAGGAAAATATAGTCCAACCTATGGGACAGACGGTGAACTTCCTGCTGGCAAGAAGATATTTAAAGCAAACTTAAACTCAAAATACAGATAGTCAATGAATTACGTTGCCTAACAAAGTGTATGTGCCATAAGGGTTTTAGTGGTAATTCAAGCATTGTAGCCCGCTCAAACTTTCGTGTCGGAGGACAGGTAACTGCTCCGTAATCCCTTACGGCACATACACTCGACCGTTGGCGTTCATTGTAAGGAGCATGATACTAAATATTAACTTTAAATTTTAAAAAATGAAAACAATTCTAAATCTTTCAATCATCTTAATTGTAGCGATTGGCTTAAACGCATGTAAATCGGGACAAAAAATCACTAAGGCGACAGATTCCGTTGAGGTAAATATTCCTTTTAGTGATTCAAAGTATCAAACTGATAAAAGCAATTTTCGAGCTGTTCAAAGTGGAACAAGTCCTGATATGTCTACTGCTAAAAAAATGGCACTAGTGAATGCTAAATCTGAATTAGCTGGAAACATTCAAACTTTAGTGAAAACTGTAACAGATAATTATACCAATCAAAGAACATTTTCAAATAAACAAGAATTTGAAAACAAATTTGAAGAATTGTCTAGACAGACAACTAATCAATTATTAACCAATGTAATTCCGATTGATGAGAAAATGCTGAAAAATAGTGATGGTAAATATACCTGTTGGATAGCTATTGAAATGAGCAAAGATGAGGTATTAAAAAACTTAACTGACCAAATATCAAAGGAAAGCAAACTACAAATTGATTTTGACAAATTTCAGTACGAGAAAATTTTTAATCAAGAAATGGAAAAATTTAAATAGAGATAATAAGTTTTATGAAGAAGATAATCTTACTGATAGTTGTTAATCTGTTTTTCTTTCAATTATACTCTCAAGAAAAGATTTTTATAAGAGAGTATACTTATACTGCTGGTGAAACCGATAGTAAAATTTCATCTCGTGAAAAAGCTTTAGAACAGGTTAAAACAATACTTCTCGAAGAATTGGGAACCTATGTCGAGAGTTACGTAAATTATAATGTTAATGAAAGCGAAAAAATTAGTGAATCATTTTTTCAACAAGAAATAAAAACAATTTCAGCTGGAACAACTGAAACAAAAATTCTTGACGAAAGCTGGAACGGATATGAATTCTATATTAAAGCTCAAATAAAAGCAAACCCTGAGGAGGTTGTTCGCAGAATTAACCAAACTCTATCGGCAAGACGAAGTAGTGCTGTAATAGATAGTTTAAAGTTATTATTGAGTTCGTCAAATCAGGAAATACAGATTCGAAATCAGGAATTAGAGAAAATTAAATCCCAACTTAGTATCCAGAATAAAGACATTCAAGCCAAACAGGAGACTTTAAATATACTAAATCAACAATTGGCGAATGCCAAACAAAAACTGTCTACATATCAAGCACAAGAAAAGCAAATATTATCAGAAATTGAGGCCATAGAGCTTAAAATCAAAAATGCAACTAGTAAAGCTGTGAATAATGTTCGTATTGGAATGACACCTGATGAAGTTCGTCAGGTATGCGGTAGCCCGAGGTCAGTTGATGAATGCTCTGGATTAAATTATAATTATGGTTCTGTATGGGTGCTATTTGAGGCGGGTGTTGTAAAAGGAGTAATTGATTCAAAAGACTTTGAGCGGTGCAGAAGTGTAAGTGGTTATAAACTGCATAATGCTAGATTTATTTTATATTAATTTATGAATATAATATGAATATAAAGGAATTACGCACAGAATTAAATGAAGTATCGAGGATATTTCTTTCAGCAAAATATTACGAACTTGATTTTAAATACATAAATTCAATAAAATACGACGAACCAGTTGTTTATCGAACATTTTACTTTTTTGTTGAAAGAGTATTTCATTCTATTTCCATGGCTTTAATTCTTGACTTATGCAAGCTTTTTGATAAAAGAGAGAAATACAGCTTAATCAGATTAAAAAATAAAATGGTGGATAACTATGAAAAGTCTGAATTAATAAAATTTCTCCCAAAAAATGATTTCACAGAAATATTCTCAGAATTAGATAATAAGGATATTGAAAATCTACTTGTAAAACTAAAAACCACCAGAGATGAGTATTATGCGCATTTTGACAGGACACGTATAGACTTTGATAAAATTAAAATATTTGGCAAGGAAACCACAGTACTTATTTCAATAGCTGAAGAAATTCTAAAGGGTATTGAGTTAAAATATTTTGAAACGAGTATAGATTTTAATTTGACAATCGGGGAATTAGGTCATAACATTTTTGAAAGGCTAAGTCAATGGGAACAATATCGAGAACGATACGGCTTATTAAAAAAGGAATAAACAACGAAACGCCAACATCGTATATAAAACATTTGGCAGTCAGTGGGTTATCGAGCGTTACAGCCCATATCAAAAGTAGTTGTAACTTGTCAGGAAAGTGCTTCGAAATGCCAAACGTTTCATATACGTAACCGTTGTATGCAAGGCTGAAAGACCGAATCGAACATTGAAACCTGATTATAAAATTTGAAAAAACGAAAAGAAAATATAGGCTCATTGATTGAAGGTTGGTGCAAGAAAAAATTAGTTTTTGCCGACCCGCTTCTGCCCTACGGGACAGTTAGGGAAACCCACGCACATAGCACACATTTGCAAATCGCACAAGCCAGCCCACAGACCGAAATTTGCAAAAGAGTGCTATTTCTCTGCCGCCGCTTAATCTCAACATTACGAAAATGACAGAATTAATTAACTCACCTAAAGTAGAGTTTATCTACACTCCGGTTGCAAATTATGCAATTCAACAAAACCGGATTCCAATCATTCGAAAACTTGTTGTAGAAAATCCTTCAGAAATAGATTTGTTGGATATTACTATAAAAATAAAGGGTGAGCCTGATTTTATTAATAGTTGGGAGCAAAGGATTGAAATTCTTCCAAGAAACCAAAGAATTGAGATTGAGGTACAAGGTTTTAAACTGTTGGCAAATTTTTTATCTGAACTTACTGAAAAGCTTTCAGGAGACATAATTCTTTCCATCTATTCAAAAGATGATATTCTTTTTACTGAAAATTATAACGTTGATATTTTAGCCTATGACCAATGGAATGGGATTGGAACTTTACCTGAAATGCTTTCTGCATTTGTAACTCCTAATCATCCTGAGATTTCTAAAGTCATACAAGTCGCTTCAAAGATACTTGAAACTTGGACAGGTAATCCATCATTTGACGCATACCAAAGTTTAAACCCTGATAGGGTCAAAAAGCAAATGGGGGCTATTTTTGAAGCAATAGCAAGTCTCGGAATTGTCTATTGTACTCCACCAGCAAGTTTTGAAAATGAAGGTCAACGAATTCGAATGTGTGACACAATATTTTCTCAAAAACTTGCTACTTGCGTTGATATGGCAATTTTATATGCGAGTTGCATAGAAGCAATAGGTTTAAATCCATTGTTGATAGTGATTAAAGGTCATGCATTTGTTGGGGCATGGTTAATTGATGATACATTTGCTGATAGTGTTAATGATGACATTTCATTATTAAAAAAAAGAATTGCAATTGGAATTAATGAAATTTCATTAGTTGAAGCAACATGCATGAACTCTGGAAAGATACAGTCATTTGATGAAGCAATTAATTCTGCAAATTATAAGTTAGTCAAAGAAGATGAATTTATACTTTTTGTTGATGTAAAACGAGCACGATTAAGTGGCATAAAGCCACTTCCTCAAAGAATAAAAACTTCGGATGGATGGACGATAATTGAAGATAAAGAAATTGTTGTAAGAGAAAGTTTGCAACCTGAAGGGATTATTTTTGAAGGAAATTCAGAAATATCAGAATCGCAACAAATTACAAAACAAAAGCTATGGGAACGAAAGTTATTAGATTTAAGTCTTCGAAATAACCTTCTAAACCTGAGAATTACTCATAGTTCAATTCAATTATTTTCTATTAATCTCAGTTCATTTGAAGATGCTCTTGCAGATGGGGATGAATTTCAGGTATTAACCAAACCTGATGAATGGGTTAATCCTAATATAAATTCAGGTGTTTACCAAGCAATTAATATGTCAGACCCAATTGTCGACTTATTAAAATTTGACCTATCACACAAACGACTACGCACCTATTTAACAGATTCTGAATTACAATCCTCATTGACTAAACTATATCGGGCATCTCGTTTATCATTGGAAGAAAATGGGGCAAATACCTTGTATCTTGCATTAGGTTTTTTAAAATGGTATGAAACCCCCAATAGTGAGTTAGCACGTTATGCCCCTCTTTTACTTTTACCAATTGAAATAATCCGAAAATCTGCACAAAAAGGCTACATAATTCGAAGCAGAGAAGAAGAAACAATAATGAACATCACGCTTTTGGAAATGCTTAAACAAGATTTTGGCATAAACATTAGTGGTTTGACTGAACTCCCCCGTGATGACAGTGGCGTTGATGTAGTTAAAATATTTAATATTATTCGTCGAGGCATAATGTCGCAGCCTAGATGGGATGTAGAAGAACATGCATTTCTTGGAATATTCTCGTTTAGTAAATTCATTATGTGGAATGATATCCATAATAATGCTGATAAATTGATAGAGAATAAGGTTGTAAAAAGCTTGGTTTCTGGCAAATTAGAGTGGCAAACGGATGGTGTTCCAATTGAAACTGATTTAGATAATAAATACCTACCTTCGGAAATAGCATTACCAATCAGTGCAGATTCAACACAACTTGATGCAATATGTGCCGCTACCAGAGATAAAAGTTTTATTCTTCATGGACCTCCCGGAACTGGAAAATCACAAACTATTACCAACATAATTGCAAATGCCTTGTATCAAGGCAAGAAAGTCCTTTTTGTTGCTGAAAAAATGGCTGCATTAACTGTTGTTCAAAAACGTTTAGCGGATATTGGGCTTGACCCATTTTGTCTTGAACTTCATTCTAACAAATCTAAAAAATCGAATATATTAGAACAACTTAGAAAAACGACTGAAATTATCCGAAAATCGTCTCCGCTTGAATTTAATACGGAGGCTGAACGACTTCATAATCAAAGATTAGAGTTAAATGAATATGTAAATGCATTACACCAAAAACATCATTTTGGTTTTTCGTTATATGATTCCTTTACTTTTTATGCAGAACTTAGCAGTGCATCGGATAAAATTCCTTTTGAGAACAAGTTAATTACTGAATTAAGTAAAGAAAAATTTGTTGAATTATCCGATAAGGTTGAAGAATTACAGAATGCAGGTATATTGTGCGGACATCCGTTTAATCATCCCCTATCACAAATTCAAACAACAACATATAACCAACAAAACAGGACAATAGCTCAGGAACTAATTTCAAAATATATTGAGTTATTAAAAGAAAAGCTTCAAAATAAAAAGATATTATGTGAATTACTTTTAATTGAATCTGCTAACCTTGATAAAGAAAAGACAGACAATGTAGAAAAGCTTTGTCAAAAAATAGTTTCTTTACCCGATACTCCAGCAACATTAATTAATATTGAACATCCCGAAAGAAAACTTTCTCATATTATTGAATTAACATCACATGGAGAAAAGCGTGATACATATCGAACCACATTATTGGAAGATTTCTCCAAAAACATATTAACTTATGATGCTGAACCAATTCTTTTTCAGTGGAATGCTGTTTCTAATAAATGGTTTTTGCCAAAACTATTTGGTCAAAGCAAAATAATAAAAACATTAAAACCTTTATCAAAAACAGGGAAAGTCAACAAAAATAAAATTGTTGAATATCTTGAAACAATAATTCTACTTCAAAAAGAACAGGAAATTCTTAATGAAAATGCAATAACATTATCTAAAGACCTTGATTTTTTATGGAATAATGGTAACAGCGATTGGTCTATTGTATTACAAATCTGCGAAACTAGTTTAGAAATTAACCGCTTAGTAATAAAAATTACTGAAGACCCTTTAAAAGTAAATGAAATAAGAAGTAATCTCGCTAATCTTTTGTATGACGGACAGCGTTCATTTCTTGATATGAAAGGGAAAGTAATCTCAAGCTATATAGTTCTTGCTGAAGAACAAAAAAAGATTGAGGATGCTCTTTTTGAATTATTGAATATAGATTTTAAAACAGAGCAAAATCATTCAAATGACTGGACTGAATTTTGGAAACAAAACGCTGAGAACTGGCTGGAAAATCTTGATTCTTTGCGTGATTGGGCAAGTTGGAATCGCATAAAAAATGATATAATTGAGTATGGGCTTTTTACAGTCGTTGAATTGTATTCAACTGGAGAGCTTAAAAATCAAGAAGTGCTAACATCCTTTAAAAAATCATTATTCAAAAAATTTTCCGAATACATAATTTCAAAAGATTCAAGATTATCTGTTTTCAATGGAAAATTGTTTGAAGGAAAAATCAAAAAATTTAAAGAACAAAGTAAATATTTTGAAGAATTAACAAAAGCAGAATTATTTGCGAAACTTGCATCTAAAATTCCATCTTTCACACAAGAAGCATCTAACAGCTCAGAGATTGGTATCCTTCAGCGGGCAATAAGAAATAATGGACGGGCAATGTCAATTAGAAGGTTGTTTGATTTAATTCCTAACCTTTTGCCCAGAATGTGTCCCTGTATGTTAATGAGTCCTATTTCAGTTGCACAATATTTTGAAGTTGATAAATCAAAATTTGATTTAGTAATTTTCGATGAAGCTTCGCAGATGCCAACTTGCGAAGCTGTTGGGGCTATTGCAAGGGGGCAAAATGTTATTGTGGTCGGTGACCCAAAACAAATGCCTCCAACGAGTTTCTTCTCAACGAATCATTTCGATGAAGAGAATGCAGATAAAGAAGATTTGGAAAGTATTTTGGATGATTGCCTTGCCTTATCGATTCCATCAAAACATTTATTGTGGCATTATAGGAGTAAACACGAAAGTTTGATTGCGTTTAGTAATTCAAACTATTATGAAAATAAATTATTGACTTTTCCTTCACCTGATGATATTGCAACAAAAGTAAATAATGTATTTGTTCCAGGATATTACGACCGAGGCAAAACTCGTCAAAATAGTTTTGAAGCAAAAGCAATTATATCCGAAGTTTTAAAAAGACTTTCAGACCCTGTTCTTTCTCAAAGAAGTATTGGAATTGTTACGTTTAGTTCGGTACAGCAAAATATTATTGAGGATTTACTATATGAAGAATTTAAAAAGAAACCGGATTTAGAAAAAGTGGCAATGGAATCATTAGAACCAATTTTCATTAAAAATCTGGAAAATGTTCAAGGAGACGAACGTGATGTTATTTTATTTTCAGTTGGTTATGGTCCTGATAAAGAAGGAAAGATTTATCTGAACTTTGGACCATTAAATAGAGAAGGTGGTTGGCGTAGACTGAATGTAGCAATATCAAGAGCCAGATATGAAATGAAAGTCTTTTCTACTTTACGTTCTGACCAAATTGATATTTCAAGAACTTCTTCAGAAGGGGTTGCTGGTATTAAAGCTTTTTTGGAATATACAGAAAAAGGTAAAATAGCATTGCCTCAAAAGCAAAACATAAATAAACCTACATCAGGTTTTTTTGAGAAAATGGTTGCTAAGGAAATTCAAAATTTTGGATACGAGGTTCATACAAATATTGGTTGTTCAGGTTACAAAATCGATATTGGTATTGTAAATCCAAAAAAATCATCAGAATACATTTTGGGTATATTAACAGATGGAAAATCCTATTATTCAGCAAAAACCGCTAAGGATAGAGAGGTTGTTCAAACCGAGGTCTTGAAAATGTTAGGCTGGAATATTTATAAACTTTGGTCTCCGGATTGGTGGGATAATCCTCAAAAAGTTGTTCAAGATATTATTAGTGTAATCAAAGAAATTCAAGAGCCAAAAACAAAAACTGTTGAGACTGAGACTCAAATTAATTCTGAAGAATTAACAAGAAAAGAATTTGCAAATGTTAAACTTCAAGGAATTACTCAAGAAGTAATTCAACCAATTCAGAATTCTATTAAATACAATTCTTGTGTTCTGGAGCAATCATATCTTAATTTTTCAGACGAATTCTTTGATTCAAGGCTTCAATCTAAAATAATAATGCAAATTAATCAAGTAATGGAAACGGAAGCACCTATTAGCCATTCGCTTTTATCAAAGCGGATTTTAAATGCATGGGGGATTTCTCGTTTAGGCGTCAGATTAAATGATTATCTAACTACTATTTATTCTCGAATGGGATTAAAACATACAAGCCAAAACGGAATATATTTTTATTGGAATAATGAACAAGAACCCTTAAATTATAGCATATTTAGAGTTCCAGGAGAAGATGACTCAAAACGTAACGCTGATGATTTAGCAAAAGAGGAAATAATCTGTGGAATTAAAGATGTATTGACTAATCAAATTAGTTTACCTGAAGATGATTTGATTAGAGAAGTAGCTAAAATCTTTGGATATGCTCGTTTGGGAGGAAATGTTGAGCAAGCTATGAAGATGGGTATTGATTTTGCATTACAAAAAGGACTTGTTATTAGCAAGGATGAACGAATAGTTTTACGATAATATGAGTATGATTATCAACCCACACAGCCAAGCACAATTGCAATTCGCACAAACCAACGCTCATTCCAAAAATTGCAATAGAGCTTGTCTGTCTGCCAGCGCTTTTTTGCCGAACCTAAAAACTAATTTTTTCGGGAACAGCAGTGCTTCGATTGAGCGAATTTGTGATTGTAAAGAATTGATAATTAATGGATAATGAATAAAGCCCAGCATACAACACGGTATATAAAACATTTGGCGGATGGTGCTGATTTTAAGGTCGGTACACTTAATAAACATCGCAACGGTTTGATAGGAAATCGCTTTGAAATGCCAAACGTTTCATATACCCATCCGTTACCGCCAATGCTAAAAAGACAACGACAGTGAACAAAATGAACGACAGAAATAAAATACCAACCGCACATTCAGGCACATTTGCTTGCCCAAACACACGAGCGACCGCTTCGCAAGCAAAAGAGCCTGAATTTTGCCAACGCTACAATACTGCTGAATGACAATTAAAGAAATATATTATTCTGAAGATATAAGTGTTCGTTCTTTTAACGTCTGTAATGACAATGGATTAAAAGATTTACCTTCTATTTTAAGCTATTTTCAAGAGAATAAAACTTTTGATAATCTTAGAAATTGTGGCAGAAAGTCCAATGAAGAACTTATTGCATTATGTTTGAAATATATTGACAAAGAAAACTTAGGAGAGGATGAATCTACAAAAACAGAGAATCCACTTATCGCTAGAATCTCAAATCTCACAAGAACACAAAGAGAGATTGTAAACAGTTTCATTGATATCAATTTGAATAATCTGACAAATAGAAGTAAAAATGCAATTGGTACATTTCTAAATGGAAATCTCAAAATCAGAAATTTAAGTGAGAGAATATTAACGAATGAAAGATTTAATATTCAGGATATTAAGAATGTTGGCGCAAAATCAACAACAGAACTTAATAGTTTTATTGGCTTAATAAAGAGCTTTGTCGAAAATGTTTCAAATGCAAAAGATGAAAGTGAATTAATTTCTATGAAGAATAGATTTTTCATAGAAAAAAGCTTTTCAATTTCCGAAATACCTAGTGAAATCCTTGACTCACTATCCATTTTTAAACTGACTGATTTTTTGATAGGTTGTAACGCAGTTTTTGAAAAAAATCAAAATTTGATTTTTCAAAAGGCCTTTAAGGTTTATCGAAATCAACCCGAACTTACACTTGATGAAATTGCAGAAGAATTAAATCTTTCAAGAGAAAGAGTGAGGCAGATTAGAAAAAGTATTTTGGGAGATTTATTTGCTAATCTCCAGTTCGTTAGAAACATTGAGGATGAACTGTTTCAAAAATATAAAATTGACATAAATCAAAATTTTATTTTCATTGATGACGATTTAACTGCTTTTATAAATGGAAGTAACGATACTAATTTTTCAAAAGAATTTATTTCATATCTAATTTACGTTTACATATCAGATAAATTTTCTCTGCTTGGCAATCTTGATGATGTATTGTTGCCAAAATACTTTAACTCTAGAGAACGTCATAACTGGGAATGCTTTTATTTAATCGATAGGGAAATCGATAAAATATTTCAGTTTAATGACTTTGCTAATGATATTGATAAACGACTTAATGAACGAATAGAAGAAACTTATAAATTCAATTTTAAAAGTTACTTATCCAATTTTTTGAGGGATGCTAGTTTTGATTTGTTAGAACAAGTTACCGAAATCGCAGAACTTATATTAAACAACGAGTTTGGAATTTATCTTGACCTAGAAGATAATATACCATTTTCAAGAAACTCAATAAAGCAAGCTTATGAATATTCTTATGAAGCACTAAAACAATTAGGCAAACCTGCAAAAGTAAGTGAGATAACAAGTAAGATTTTAGAACTGCATCCTGATTATGAAACTGATGATGCCAAAGTGAGGGCATCAATGAAACGTCAAAGTGGTTTTGTTCCTATAGGTCGTAAGAGCGTTTTTGGTTTAAAAGCTTGGGAAAATGAATTAGAAAACTTCAAAGGAGGCACAATACGCAGTATTGTTTTGGAGTATTTGGAAAGTCATTTGGAGCCGCAACACATCTCAACAATAACATCATATGTTTTAAAATTCCGCCCTAAATCAAATGAATATAGCATTTTGCAAAACCTAAAGCTGGATGAATCTGGAAGCTTT
>Ga0265293_10008616_pt1 | contig 15033 bp, 10 predicted proteins | sample Munlanlewell138R_FD_192505 | JGI IMG/M metagenome (GOLD analysis project Ga0265293, IMG submission 192505) | Leachate microbial communities from a municipal landfill in Southern Ontario, Canada - Leachate well 138R | ecosystem: Engineered > Solid waste > Landfill > Unclassified | place: Canada...
CCCTGCAGGGTGGCGCGGCCGTCGTCGCCTACCACCAGCCGGTAGGTGCTCTTCCACACGGGCATCTCGCGCACGTAGCTCACCCGCACCTGGCGTTCGCCCTCACCAGTGAAGCGCAGGCGCACGGTGGCGCTGTCGTCGTTGCGGTTGGCGGCCACCGTGGCCAGCGCCGCGTCGATCTCGGCCGCTACGGCGGGGTCGAGGAACTGCACGGCGCCCACGTCGTCCAGCGCTACGCGCCGGATGCCGCTGGTGGTCGCCACGGTCACGAAGGCGCGCACGCGGCCTTCAGCGTCGCGTTGTTCCTCCACGCCCAGCAGCGCGCCCTCTATGACGGTGGGGCCGTCCAGGCGGACCTGCTCGCCACGCGCCTGCGTGAGCAGGTTCACCAGCGAGACGTTGCCAGAGACGTCGATGGAGTAGCCGTCCAGCAGGCTGTTGAGCGGCGCCTGCGAGGTGTACCTGACGGGTTCGATGCTGCCGCCGCCGAAGTCCTGGAGGACCAGGCTCTGCAGCAGGTCGTCCATCTCGTCCTTGGGGACGGTGAGGACGAGCTCCTGGTCGCCGGTGACCACACCGGCGTGCTCGAAGTAACCCACGCCGCTCGTGAAGAGCGCCAAGCGCGTGACCGGCAGGTCGGCGCTGGCGGTGGCAGTGGTCGCCGCCTGGGTGGTGCTGGTTTGGGCGGCCGCCAGCCAGGGGGTGAGGGCTAGCAGCGTTACGAGTAGAGCCTTGGTCAACCACTTCGTGCGCTGTTTCATGGCAGGCATGTTACGCCACCTCGTGTGAGGCGAGCTTCTCGGTTAGCGAACGGTGGACGCTTTGTAATACATCGGTAAGAGCCAATAATCCATACTGAGCGCCGGTCGCCGCCAATGAGGTGCCATGTGTGCGTAGCGGGCGCGCGACCGGAACGTTCCGTAGGGAGTGACGGAAACCCATGCTCAGTAGGGCCACACAACTGTTCATGTTCGTCGCCGCATACCTGGTGCTGTCGCTCCTGTGGTTCGTGCTCAGCGACGGGCTCATCGTGCGCACCGCCGACGGCGCCAGCGCGCGTTCCCTGCTGCGCCTCGTGCAGGAGTCCGTCTTCGTGCTCGTATCCGCCGGCGTCTTCGGGGCCATAGCCTGGCGGCGCCTGGTGCTCGACCGCAAAGCGGAACAGGCGGTGCAGGCGCAACTCAAGGCCTCCGAGGCGCGCTTCCGCGCCCTTGTTCAGAACAGCAGCGACATCATCAGCGTGGTAAATCCCGAAGGGAAGGTATCGTTCCAGGCGGACTCCATCTGCCGCATGCTGGGCTGGACCAGCGCCGATGACAACGCTGCCTGGGACCGCGTGCATGAGGACGACATCCAGACCTTGAGGAGCGCCCTGCGCCAAGCGTGGGTGGCGCCCGGGGAGCATGCAGCCTTCGTGTACCGCTGCCTGCACGCCGACGGCAGCTGGCGGTGGCTCGAGTCGACCGCCGTGAACCGCGTGGACGACCCGGCCATCGGCGGCTTGGTTGTGCACACGCGCGACGTGACAGCCAGCCGCCTGGCAGAAGAACGCCTGCGCGTCGAAACCGACTTCACTAACCACATCATCGATAGCGTGCCGGGCCTCTTCTACGCCGTGGACAAGCAGGGCAACATAGTGCGGGCCAACCGAGCGTTCCTCACCACCCTCGGTTACACGCCCGAGGCGCTGAAGGACCTGCACCCGTTCGAGCTGTTCGTGGAGGAGGACCGCGAGCGCGTGGGCGCCGCCGTGGCCAAGGTGTTCAGTGCCGGCTCCGCGCGGCTGGAGGCGGCGTTCCGCCGGGCGGACGGTGTGGAGGTGCCATACTCGCTAACGGGTACCCGCGTCGAGACGCCTTCCGGGACCCTCATGGTGGGCACGGGGCTCGACATCTCTAAGCAACTCGAGGCGCAGAAGCGCATAGAGGAACTGAACCGCGAACTCAACCACCGCCTGGGCCACATAACCGCCCTGCGCGAGATCGATAACGCCATAGTCGGCAGCCTGGACCGCGCCGCGCTGCTCGACACCGTGCTGCGTCAGATCGGCGAGCGCCTGGAGGTCGACGCCGCCAGCGTGCTGCTCTTCAGTCCTGGGCTGGGGCGGCTGCGCATGGCCGCCTCGTTGGGGCTTAAGCCCAGCACGCGGCGCCACACGGACCTGCGCCTGGGTGAGGGCCTCGCCGGTACGGCGGGCCTGGAGCGGCGGACGGTGACCGTAACCGGCCGCGACGCCGTGGCTGGTGGCCTGGTGCCCGCCCGCGGCCTGACCGAGGAGGGCTTTGAGTGCTACATCGCTCACCCGCTGGTGGCCAAGGGGCAACTACTCGGCGTTCTCGAGGTCTTCCACCGCGAGCATATGGCGCGCGGCGCCGACTGGCACGACGTGCTCTCGGCCCTTGCCGCCCAGTCCGCGCTGGCCCTGGAGAACGCCAACCTGGTCGAGTCGCTGCAGCGCACCAACACGGAGATGCTAGCCGCGTACGAGCGCACTATCGAGGGTTGGTCGCGTGCGCTGGACCTGCGTGACGAGGAGACCGAAGGGCATAGCCGCCGCGTGACCGAACAGACCGTGCGGTTGGCCGAGCACTTCGGCATACCGGAAGAGCAGATCGTGCACATCAGGCGCGGCGCTCTGCTGCACGACATCGGCAAGATGGGCGTGCCTGACCACGTGCTGCTGAAGCCCGGCCCGCTCACGGATGAGGAGTGGGTGCTCATGAAGCAGCACCCGGACTTCGCTTACGAACTGCTGTTACCGATCGAGTTCCTGCGCTCGGCGCTCGACATCCCTTACAGCCACCACGAGCGCTGGGACGGTTCCGGTTACCCCCGTGGCCTGAAGGGCGAGGAGATTCCGCTGAGCGCCCGCATCTTCGCCGTGGTGGACGTGTACGACGCGCTCACGTCCGACCGGCCGTACCGCCCCGCCTGGGAGCGGTCGCGGGCGCTCGACTACTTGCGCGAGAACGCTGGGGTGCTCTTCGACCCGCGCGTGGTGGCGGAGTTCGTGTGCATGCTGGGCGCCGACGAGTCCGCCAGCGCGAGCCCCGGCTTGGGCCGCGGCGCTCAGCCGCGCCGCATGTCCGCGTCGCGCTGAATCTTGGCCCGGCGGCGCTGGCCGCCGTCCATCATGTCTGAAGCCGTGACCTCGTCCACCGAGCCGTCGTGCGCGTGCCAGCCGCTGCGCCGGGGGCCTTCCTCCACCAACGCCTTGAAGCGTTTGAGGTCGCTGGCCATGCGGCCGTTCACCACGCCCAGCAGGCTGCCTACGTTCTCGACCACGCCTTCGGGCTCGTACTCAACGTGCATGTGCACGCGGGTCTTGCCGGCGTTCAGTTTCTCGAACGTCACGCGCCCCTCGTTGCGGGCGCCCGAGATGCTGGCCCAACTGATGGCGCTGCTGGGCGCCTGCTCGGTGATCTGGGCGGTCCACTGCTCCTGCCGGCCGCCGATGGTGGCGTGCCAGCGGAGTCGGTCGCCTGAGAGGCGCTCCACGTTCTCCACACCCTCCATGAACGATGGGAAGCTCTCGAAATCGCTGAACATCATGTAGGCTTCCGCCACGGGTACGTCAACATCGATAGATTTCTCGAAGCTGGCCATGTTGATCTCCCTTCAAAGGCTGTTCGCCTGTTACGGCGTGAGGGTATGACCCCGCTCTATGGGAAAGGTTGCCTGCGGCTGAGAAGCCTGTGGACGCCTATCATGCGCCTCTCACGCTCAGAAGTGCCGAATCCCACCAGGTCCGTAGGCGCGGTGCGGCACCCTTAGAGGAACGTGCTTCGTCTCGAGCCGCTGCTGAGTAGCCCCTGCCGGCCGTTCGTGCGGAGGAGAGCTCCGTGAACCGGCCGTTCGTGTGGGGGAGGGTGCCGTGAGTCGGCCCCTGGGCCCGGAACCCTTCGAACAGCTGCGGCGCCAGCGCGGCCGCATGATCCAGGTGCTGCTGTGGCTGCTGCTGGCGGTGGTAGTGGGCGCTTTCGCCATCAACGTGGCCGTGCTGGGGCGCGAGGTGCTGACCGCTTCCGCCCTGGTGCCGAACTTGGTTTTCGCCCTGTTGCTTGGTGTTGGCTTGTGGCTTAACGCCAGAGGGCGCTTCCGTTTAGCTGTCGGCATGATCGTGGTGGTGACGCTGGTGTCCGGCGTGTGGGGCATTCTGCTGAACGGCCTCACCGGGGGCGTGCTCTCGCTCCTAGTGCTCTTCCTGCCGCTGATGTTGGCGGGTCTGCTGCTGGGCCGCGCTGCGCTGGTGGTTTGTGCGCTCCTTACGTTCGCCGCTGTGGGCCTGGCGCCCTTGCTGCACGGCTCCGCGCCGCTCCTAGCGGCCGACGAACCTCTGGGTTCGGACTGGCCGCTGGCGCTTCAGTTCGTGATCGTGTACGGCGCGGTGGCGTTCCTGCTCGACCGCTTCGGGTTGGTGTTCTACAGCGCTATGCACACCGCCTCGGCGCAGGAGGCTCTCCTGTACGACCACGCCCGCCAGCGCGAGCGCGACCACGAGGCGCTCGACGAGGGGCACCGCCTGAACGACGCCATAGTGGCGAACCTGCCCGGGGTGTTCTTCATGATGGACAAGCAGGGCTCGTTCTACCGGCTTAACCGGCACGTGGCTAACGACCTGGGTTACAGCTTCGAGGAATTACAGGGTCGCGGTTTCGCTGCCTTGCTTCCCGCCGAGGAGCAGCAGAGCGTCAGGGAGCGCATTCGCGAGGTGTTCGAGCACGGTTACGCCGCCGACCTGGTGACCCTCATTGCCGAGGACGGCCGCCGCATTCCCTTCTACGTGCGGGGCACGCGGGTGAGCCTTAAGGGTCAGGAGTACATGGTCGGCATCGGTATCGACCGCAGCGAGCTGGACGAAGCGCAGGCGCGGGTGCAGCTCCTCAACCTGGAACTCGAGGAGCGGTTAGGGCGCATGACCGCGCTGCGGGAGATCGACCGCTCTATGGCCGATAGCCTGGATCTGGCCGAGACGCTCGAGGTGGTGCTGCAGCAGGTGATGGAGAGGCTGCAGGTGGACGCCGCGGCGATCCTGCTCTACAGGAGCGGGTCCGAGACCTTGCGCTTCGGGGCCAGTCGCGGCTTCAAACGACCCGCTCTCACGCGTACCGACCTGCGCATGGGCCAGGGGCTGGCGGGTCAGGCGGCGCTCACGCGCCAGACGTTCACGCTGGCGGGCGAGCGCGAGTTCGCCGCTGCGTTCGCGGGCGCCTCCTCCGTGGCGGGCGAGAGCTTCGTGCATTACATGGCCGTGCCGCTCGTGAGTCACGGCTACCTGCAGGGGGTGCTCGAGCTCTTCAACCGCACGGAACGGCAGCCCACGGAGGACTGGTCCGACTTCCTGACCGCGCTGGCCACCCAGGCGGCCCTGGCCATAAACGCCGCGCGCGTGCTCGACGACCTGGAGCACACCAACCAGGAACTCATGCTGGCTTACGAGACCACCATCGAGGGTTGGGCGCGGGCCCTGGACCTGAAGGACGAGGACACCGAGGGGCACAGCCGCCGCGTGACGGAGCTGACCACCCGCCTGGCGAGGCGCATGGGCATGACGGAGGAGAAGATCGCGCATGTGCGGCGCGGCGCGCTGCTGCACGACATCGGCAAGATGGGCATTCCCGACGACGTGCTCCGCAAGCCGGGCGCTCTAAACGGCGAGGAGTGGGAGCTGATGAAGAAGCACACCGAGTTCGCCCGCGATTTCCTGGCGGGCATACCGTTCCTGGAACCGGCGCTGCCCATTCCGTACAGTCATCACGAGAAGTACGACGGCTCGGGCTACCCGGAGGGGCTGGCGGGGGAGGCTATACCGCTGGAGGCGCGCCTCTTCGCAGTGGTGGACGTGTACGACGCTCTGACCTCGGACCGCCCGTACCGCAAGGCGTGGAGCGAGGCGCAGGCGCTGGCGCACATCCGTGAGCAGGCCGGCAGTCACTTCGACCCCGAGGTGGTGGAGGAGTTCATGGCGCTGATGCGCTCAGGGCGGAACGAGGAGCGCGTGCGGGGGGCGCGGAACTAGCGGCGCCGCCGGTCCTGGCAGAAGCGAACGAGCGTGCGGGAGCGCGCCCGGGCAGCGCCGGATACAAGCGCCCAGCCGGCGGCTCGTAGCATGGGGTAGGAGGCGTTCCCGTTGAGCCTAGTGCAGAAACTGATCGGTGCCGGACTGCGCCCGCACGTGCGCCGGAAGGCGCGCGGTAAGAGCCTGAGTGACGTGATGGACGGCCTGCGCTCCTCGCTAGACGAGGTGGTGCGGCCGCGCATGGATAAGGTGCAGGACTCCGCCGCCAACCGCGAGGCCGTTAATCACTGGATCGGTATCGAGCGTTGGAGCCTCGCGCGCGTGCGCGTAGCGTTGGGCGAGCCGTTCGTGGACGGCAGTTACCACCCGTACCGCATGCCGGACGGTACGGGTTGGGCCGAACTGAAGGCTGAGATGAGCAAGGCGCGCGCCGAGACGCTGGACCTGGCCGCGGAACTGGAGCGGGCAGGGTTCGACCCCGACCTAACGGTGCCGCACAAGGACCTCGGGCCCCTCACGGTGGTCGAGTGGTTCACTTACATTGACGATCACAGCCGCAGAGAGGTCATCCGGTTGCGGTGAGGGGGCACGGCCGGTCTGGAACCGCGAGCGGGCGGCAGCGCGGGCGAGGGGTGAGCCGGTGGACGCGCTGCGCGTAGGGTTCGTGGTCATCTCCGCGCCGCGCTTCTACGCCGCGGTGGCGTTGGCGCTACTGGTGGTGGTGGCAGAAGTGGGCGCGTGGTCGGCGCGGCGGCGCGGTCAGTCAGCTGACGCTGGCTGGGCTTGGAACGCTCTCTTCGCGGTCGTTGTGGGCGCCCGCTTGGGCTTCGTGCTGGAGAACTTCGAGTACTACCGCGGCGCGCCGCTGCAGGCGCTGGCGTTCTGGCAAGGCGGCTTCTCACCTTGGTGGGGCGTGGCGGCGGGCGCGCTGGCGGCCGTGTTTACGCTGCGGCGCAGCCGGGCGGCGCTCGGCACTTTGGTGCTCCCCGCCGTGGTGGCCTTGGGCGCCTGGCTGGTGGTGCCGCCGCTCCTCAGCCCCGCCGGTGGTCCGCCGGTGGCGTTCCCGAGCGGCGTCCTTGAGAGGCTGGAGGGCGAACCTTTCGATTTCGCTAGCGCTGCCGGCCAGGCCACGGTGGTGAACGTGTGGGCCTCCTGGTGCATCCCGTGCCGGCGGGAGATGCCGCAACTGGCGCGCGTTGCGGCCGAGAACCCGGCCGTGCGGGTCCTGTACGTGAACCAGGGCGAAAGCGTTGACAAGATCGGTGCGTTCCTGGCGGATCACCCGAGCGTGGACCGCGGCAGCGTGCTGCTGGACCGCGGGCAACGGGTTGGCACCGCACTGCGCAGCGTGGGGTTGCCCAGCACGTACTTCTTCGACGCGGCCGGGAACCACGTGAAGACGCACGTGGGCGAGATCTCTGGCCCTGCCCTCACGCGCGAGCTCCGCGCCCTAACCGCCACAGCGGAGTAGGGCCGAACAGGGCGGGCCGAACTTACCCTTCACAGGTTCGTTCGGCCCGCTCGGCTGAGTTAGCGCTTATGCGCGTGCCCGTTCGCTCGCTGGTTCACTCCCCCGCTACGGCGGTGAGGCCCGCCACGAACTGGTCGATGAAGAACGTGTACAGCACCGCCACGGGGATGCTGGCTATGAGCGCGCCCGCCAGGAGGGGACCCCAGCGGAAGACGTCGCCGCGCACCAGCTCGGTGGGGATGCCGATGGAGACGGTTTTCTGGGCGGACTCCTGCACGAAGGTCAGCGCGTACACGAACTCGCTGGTGCTGAGCGTGAACGCGAAGACGACCACGGTGAGTATGCCGGGCACGGCTAGGGGCAGCACGGCGCGCACGAAGGCGCCGAAGCGGCTGTAGCCGTCAATCATGGCCTGCTCCTCGATGTCGCGGGGTATGCCCTTGAAGAACCCCATGAGGAGCCAGGTACAGAACGGCACGGTGAAGGTGGGGTACGCCACCACCAGCGCCCACAGCGTGTTCTGTAGGCCGAGCGCCGCGATGACCTTGGCGAACGGTAGGAACAGCAGTGTGGGCGGTATGAGGTAAGTGAGGAAGATGCCGATGGCCAGCGCCTCGCCCCAGCCGCCCGCCAGCCGCGCCAGGCTGTAGGCGGCGGGCACCGCCAGCAGCAGCGTGATGAGCACTACCAAGCCGCCCACTACGAACGAGTTGACGAGCCAGCGCACGAAGAGGGTGTCGGCGAACAGCAATTGGATGTGCGCGAAGGTGGGTGCTTCGGTGAACCAGAACGGGTTGTTGTTCGGGTCGAAGAGGTCACTGTTGCGCTTGAACGCCGTGATGAGCATGACGTAGAACGGCAAGGCCGCGAACAGCGTGAAGATGGCGATGACCAGGTAGAAGCCGCCGCGGCCCGCGACCTTGGCTGGCGTTACGGCGCTCATGGCAGCACCTCGAGCCTTGCGTGACCCGTCATCAGGTCACCTCGCTGCGGCGTATGAGCCGCAGGAGCAGGGCGCTGATGCCTGCCAGGACGGGGAAGAGGAACATGGCTATGGCGGCGCCCTTGCCGAGGTTGCCGCCCAGGATGCCGGTGAAGAACGCCAAGCTCGGCAGCACCTGGGTGCTGTTGGCGGGGCCGCCGCGGGTGAGGATGAAGATGTTGATCATGTCGCCGAACGTGAAGACGAAGGTGAAGAGGATGGCCACCAGCAGGATGGGGGAGAGCATGGGCAGCGTTATGTCGAAGAGCCGGCGCATGTAGCCGGCGCGGTCGATGCGTGATTGCTCTACCACGTCGCGTGGGATGGAGTTGAGGCCGGCGAGCACGATGACGGTGGCTAGCGGCAGGAGCCGCCACACGTTCACGAGGATGACCGACACTATGGCCAGGGTGCGGTCGCCGAGCCAGTAGAGGTTCGGCAGCGCGCCCAGCGCGGCGCCGCGTTGACCGAGCAGCCCGACCTCGCGGAGCACCCAGTCGATGGGGCTGAACACGGAGTCGAGCATCCACAGCCAGCCGATGAGGCCGAGGGCCGCTGGGGCCGTCCAGGGCAGGAGCAGCAGGAACCTCACCACCCACTTGCCGCGGAAGTTGCGCATGAGTAGCTCCGCCTGGATGGTGGAGAGGACGAGCACCACAACGAGCGTGCTGAAGGTGAAGAGCACCGTGTTGCGGAGCGCCGTGAGGAAGGTGCGGTCTGACAGCAGGTCAGCGAAGTTGCCGAGCCCAACGAAGCGCGGCGTGGTGCCGCCGGTGGTGACGTCGTGCAGGCTGTAATAGACCGCCAACCCGAACGGTACGCCTACGAGCGCCACGATGAACAGCACGGCCGGCGCCAGCATGAGTACTGCCAGTAGGGTCTGGTTCGGCCCCGTTCTGGAGCCCCGCTCTATGGACCGGGCGCTCATGCGCTGTTAGTGGTCAGCCGCTTGCCGGTGGCCCGGTCGAAGCGGTTGATGAACGCTGGTTGGATGAAGAAGTCGTGCGGCTTGCCGGGCTCTATGGACCCGGCCAGGCGGGCGGGGATCTTGGCTATGACCGCGCCGCTTTCGCTGACGCCCTCCTCGGTGACCGATCGCGCGCTCGGCACGGAGCCGTACAGGAGTAGGTCGGAGCCCAGGTCCTCTAGGCCGGAGATGTGGAACTCGAAGTGCTGCGCGCCGGTGCTGGCCTCGAAGTGGCTGGCGGGCAGGAAGTTCTCGGGGTGGAAGCCGATGGTCTGGTCGCCGGTCTCGAGCAGGTTCATGGCGGGCGAGCCCATGAAGCGCGCGACGAAGGTGTTAGCCGGCGAGCGGTAGATGTCGCTGGGGGCACCGATCTGCTCGATCTTGCCGTGGTTCATGACCGCCACGCGTTCGCCTAAGCCCATGGCTTCCACCTGGTCGTGAGTGACGTAGATGGTGGTGATGCCGATGCGTTGGTGGAGCTTCTTGAGCTCGTGCCGGGCGGAGTGGCGCAGCTTGGCGTCGAGGTTGGAGAGCGGCTCGTCGAGGAGGAAGAGGTTGGGTTCGCGCACGAGAGCGCGGGCGAGCGCCACCCGCTGACGCTCGCCCCCGGACAGAGCCCGCGGCTTGCGGGCCAGCAGGTGGCCGATGCCGAAGAGCCCCGCGGCCCACTCCACCTTCTCCTTCATGACGGCGCGCTCGGTGCGCACCGCCTCCAGCGGGAACGAGATGTTCCGGAACACGCTCTTGTGCGGGTACAGAGCGTAGCTCTGGAACACCATGGCAATGTTGCGCGAGTTGGGCGGGAGGTGGTTGACCACCTCGCCGCCTATGAGTACGTTGCCTGAGGTGAGCTTCTCGAGCCCGGCGATGGTGCGCATGAGGGTGGTCTTGCCGGAGCCGGAGGCGCCGAGCAGCACCAGGAACTCGCCGTCTCTCACGTCCAGGTCTACACCGTCCACGGCGTGCACACCGCCGAAGTGGGTGTGCACGTTCTCGACCTTGAGCGTGGCCACGTCAGCCTTCCGTTAACGGGGGGTTCAACGGGTCGTTCAAGGTCAGACCAGCCCCCGCGTGCGCCACGCGTCGAACACCGCGCGCGATTCTGCCGCGGCTGTGCGGATGGCCTCTTCCACCGTCTGGTCGCCGCGCACCGCGCGGGCGAACATGTTCGGAATGACGAACGTGTTGAACACTTCTGCAACCGCGGGGCTGGTGACGCCAGGGTGCCCGACGTTGGTGGTCCACTGTTCGGCGTTCATGAGGGGCCGCAGTTTGCCTTCGGGCTCGCCCTCTAAGCGGAACGGGTCGTCGTTGAACCACGCCTGGTGCAGGTCAGCGAAGGTGCTGGCGCCCGGCACGGAGGGGAACTCGCTGTTGCCGGAGACGGGTGAGGTGAAGAAGCTGGGCGAGTTGTAGAGCTTGCTGGCGTACATGGCCTGGTCGTAGTTCTCGGCCAGGTCGAGCATGAACTTCTTGGCGGCGTCCACGTTCTGGCTGTGCTGCGGCACGATGTAGTTGTAGATCACGTGCGCGTTACTGTACGACGTGCCGCGCGGACCCTTCAGCGCGGGGCCGAAGTAGACGTCCTTGGCGATGTCGGGCACGTCCTCCTGCGCGGAGCGGTAGGCCGAGATGGAATTGAGGATGTAGGAGGCGCGGCCCGCCAGCAGGGCCTGGTTGTTGGACGCGGCGTTCCACGCGAACACCTCGGGCGTCATGGCCGCGTCGAAGAGCTGCTTCATGAAGTTGACGGCTTCGATGGCGCGCTCGAAGTACTCGCCTTGGTCGATGACGATGTTGCCGTCGGCGTCCTGCAACGCGCTGTCGAACGAGTAGAGGATGGCGCGGTGCGCCATGTTGGAGTCGAGCTCCTGCGCCAGGCCGATGCCGAGCTGCACGCCTTGCTCGTCGCGGATACGCCCGCCGATATCTATCAGGTCCTGCCAGGTGCTGGGGCCGTCCCCCATGCCCGCCTCTTCCCACAGGCTGCGGCGGTAGTTGGCCGGGTCTATGGTCCAGCCCACGCAGAAGCCGTAGTACTTGTCGGTGACCGGGTTGTACGAGTAGCGGCGCGACATGTCGAGCTGAGGTCCGAAACGGTTGGCGGCTTCCTGGTTCACGTCCGCGAGGTCGAGCAGGCTGGGCTCGAACGCGCCCGCTTCGGCGCCGACGATCTCTATGAGGTCGTGCCCGCTACCGGCGGACAGCTGCGCGGCCACGGTGGCCGGCAGGTCGGCGAGGTTGACGTGATCTACCACCACGTTCACGCCGTTGGCGGCGCCCCACTGTTGCGCGTAGCGGTCGAACCAGGTGTCGTAGCTGGGAACGAAGTGGCTCCACTGCAGTATGCGCAGCGTGCCGCCCTGCCCCTGCGCCCGCAGGAGCGTGGGCCCGGCGGCTGCCGCCACGGCAGATACGCCAACCAGCTTCATGAATGTGCGGCGCGAGATAGGCCTATCTAGGAACGTGAGCTTAGGGTGCCTGTCGTTCATCTCAACTACCACCAACCAGTCGTCGGGTCCGCTTGCGGGCCCACTAGGGGCGTGGCCGCGCACGAGAACGGATCGGGGCTGGGTGGCTAAAGCGTGACGTAGGAAGAGTAGAGCCGGAGGCACCGGAACCGCACGGGTGGCGGCAGGGTTACGGATTGGCTTCGTCGACCTCCTCTGCGTTACGCACGGAACGCTGCTCGGAAAGGGAGGGCTGCTGGGCGGCCCCAAAACGGAGTTGGGACTACCCGGTCGGGCTATGACGAAGCACCACATAACGGCGCCCGGCCTTGGTGTGGGTTTGGATTACCATAGGCTTAACAGCGTCAGGTGCGCAAGGTTCTGAAAACGTAAGGTTCTGAAAACGTAACGAGCGCGGAAGGGGAGAGGGCCGCTTGGCGCGGCGTAGCCTTGTGGCCTGCTGGTGTGCCCCGCGGGCAGTGCCTTCGTCGTACTGCCGCGTCCGTGGGTCAGTATCCGGGCGGCAGTGCCGGCGGTTGCCACTCGAGCGCTACGGCGGGAAGGGCGCTCGCTGCGGGCGCCGTGTCGGCCGCTCCCTCGGTAGTCGAAGCGGTTGTCACCGACACCGGCACCTCGAGCAGGGCATGCCGTATGAGGCAGAGTTCGGCTGCCACCTCGCGGCAGTAGTACACGAGCACGTCGGCGCTCACGTGCCCCTGGCCCTCACTGAGCAGCACAGGGAACTCGAGGTCGAGCGGGTACTCGGGCTCAGCGACCGTGGTGGTGAGAGCGCCAGCGGCCTGCACGGCCGCGCCTTCCACGCTCAGGTTCACCTGCAGGGGCGCCAGGTGGTTGGCCTTGTACCCCTCGGGCAGCGTGAGGGTGAGGGCCAGGGTGCCCTCGCCCGCAACGGCGGTCACGGCCGGCACCGCCACGATTTCGTCGTAGCGCACCGCTCTGGGCGCCTCGCGGGTGAGCAGACCGCTCGGGTCGGAGAGGGTGAGCGTGCGCACCACCAGCGAATCCAGGTTCGCCACGCGCACCGCGTGGTTGTTCGTGTCGGCCACGTACAGGGAGCGGCCCATGACGCTCAGGCCGCCAGGCTCGTAGAAGCGCGCCTCTGGGCCGTCGCCGTCCTGCCAGCCTTCCACGCCGGTGCCTAGTAGCGTGGTGCTCTGGCGCGTGGCTGGGTCGAGCACCTTGACCTTGTGGTTGTAAGTGTCGGCCACGTACAGGAGCCCGTCTGCGAACGCCACGTCCTTCGGGTGTTGTAGCAGCGCCGCGTCGCCAACACCGTCGGCGTCGCCGAAGTCGAAGAGGCCCGTGCCTACGAGGGTGCCCATGGTGCCGCCCTCCGCTACATGGATACGCCGGATGGCGCTGGCCTCGCTGTCGGCCACGTACAGTAGCTCCCCGTCGGTAGCCAGGCCACTCGGCTGGTTGAGGCCGCCCATGAGCGCCACGCCGTCGCGCAGCTCCTCGCGCCCGCTGCCCGCGTGGAGGATGACGGTGGCCGTGTCCGGGTCGTAGCGCCACACCTGGTGCTGCCCGGCCATGGCGATGAACAGCTGGCCGTCCAGCCAGAGCACGTCCCACGGCGAGTTGAGCCCGCCGGCGGCCGGGGCAGTGCTGCGCCCGAACAGGTACTCCTGTGAACCCGTGCCGGCCACGGTGGTGACGGTGCCGGCCGCTAAGTTAACGAGCCGGATGCTGTGGTTGCCCGTGTCGGCCACGTACAGGGTGTCCGGGTCAGCCAGCGCCAGGCCCTGCGGTCTCTGGAAGGAGGCTGCCGCGAAGGCGCCGTCCTGCAAGCGTGCCTGGCCGTCGCCGATGACCGTTGTGACCGTGCCGTTCAGGTCGGTGACGACGATGCGGTTATGGCCGCTGTCGGCGATGAACAAGCGCGCCCCCAGTGGGTCGGCCAGCACGTGGCCAGGGAAGCGCAGCGCCGTGCGGGGCGGCGTGACGGCGTCCCGGTTGAGCTGAAGCGGCGTGCGGTCTAGCGTGCCGCGCTCGTCGAACACCTGGATCATGCCCGCGATGACCTCGTCGAACAGGTCGTAGATGCCCTCGCCCTCGTGCCGGCCGAGCACGTTGCCGTCCGGGTCTATGAGGATGAAGCTGGGCCACGCCCGTATGCCGTACTGGCTCCAGATGGCGAACGCGGCGTCGTTGACGATGGGGTGCGTGCGGTCGTAACGCTGCGCGATCATGCGGATGTTGGCGGTCTCGGATTCGTTATAGAACTTGGCCGAGTGCACGCCTATGACCAGGAGTTCGTCTTGGTACTTCGTCTCCAGCGCGTGCAGGTCGGGGATGACGTGGATGCAGTTGATGCAGCCGTAAGTCCAGAAGTCGAGCAGTACGATCTTGCCGCGCAGTTCCTCCAGCGTCAGCTCCCGGTCCGTGTTTATCCAGTTGAGCCCCGGTGGGAACTCGGGCGCCGGGGCGCGGCCCACGTACGTCTGAGCGGAGCCGGGGGCGCCGACGAGGGTGCCCAGTAGAACCGCCAGCAGTGCCGCCACGGCGAGGAGCTTGCGCATGGGGTGATGATAGGGCCGCTAGGCCAAAGGGCGCGTATCTGGGGCGCCGCCTACGGAACGGTGACGCTGCACCCAGCGTTAGCGCAGAAGGTTCCTGCTCTACGGCAACCAGGTCATGATGGCGTCCACTAGGCTTCGCTTATCGACCAGATACGCCTGCGAGTTGGCAGGGTCTTCTATATCGACGAGGTACGGGCCGGTGCCGTCGTTCGGCAGGACCAGCGTGTCGTTCAGGCCGTACGTGCGTGGACCGACGAACGCTATGTATGCACCGTCCGGCGAGAAAGCTGGGCCGTAGTTCGAGGTGGGACCGGTTGTTAGCTGCAGGGGCGCTTGGTCCTCGGTGAGGTCCTTGATCCAGATGTCGCCGTTCAGCACGTACGCGAGCTGGGACTGATCGGTGGATAACGCCAGGTAGGTCACGCCTCTGATCCCCCACTCGGCTCTCGTGAAGCGCTGCACGATGTACGCGCCGAGCTCGCCGTCGTCCTCGAGGAACTCAGCAAGTGGGATGGCTATTACCGCGCCATGCATATCCGGTTCTAAGGCGCCCGCTGGCTCGAAGGCGAACATGAGGTAGGGGTCGCTGGTCCACACCAGG
>Ga0265293_10008619_pt1 | contig 15032 bp, 9 predicted proteins | sample Munlanlewell138R_FD_192505 | JGI IMG/M metagenome (GOLD analysis project Ga0265293, IMG submission 192505) | Leachate microbial communities from a municipal landfill in Southern Ontario, Canada - Leachate well 138R | ecosystem: Engineered > Solid waste > Landfill > Unclassified | place: Canada...
TCCATGCCAACAGCGAGCCGGAGTGCTCCAAGGCGATCTCCGCCGCCGCTGAGGAGAGGCAGTTCACGTTGAAAGGAGCGCGGACTCTGTTCAAAGCGGAGGCCGTCCCCTCTCCGCATACAGCATACCCCAGCCGCAGGCCGGCCAGCCCCCATGCCTTTGACATCGTCTTCAACACAATCACATTCGACGGAAGATCCCGCCCCCGCATTGAGCCCAACCAAGAGGAGGCGGCGAACTCCCCGTATGCCTCGTCCACGACTATCACAGACTCACATAAGGAGACGGTTTCGCCGATAAATGAAGCGGGGTGGGAAAGCCCGGTCGGATTGTTAGGCGTGTCCAAGAGAATCAGAGAAGGCCTGAGCCGTTCCGCTGTTCTCAGGAATGCCTCATAGTCGAAGACGGGCTCGTCACCTTCGAGGTCAGCGGGAACAAGGTGAAAATCAGAGCCGAAGAGCTCCGCCAGGCGGTGATACTCGGAGAAGGTGGGCGAGAAGGCAAGGACTGTATCTCCAGGTTTGACGTAGCTAGTGAAGGTCATCCAAAGGATTTCGTCTCCGCCGTTCCCAAGAACCAGCCTGTCCGCCGGAAACCCGCAGTAGCTGGACAGTCTGTCCCGTAGCTCCCGATAGTCCGGATCGGGATACCTGTTGAAGTGGAGCCTGGCAGCCTTCTCCAGGAAAAGAGATTTGACGTCCACCGGAAGGTTCGACGGTCTTTCGTTCTTGTCGAGAAGAGACGGCATCAGAGTTTCCCCCTTGGTCGGAGCGAGTACGGATCGTTCACTTTAACATGTTACAATGATCTGTAGAATGTTGTTTCGCAGTCTAGCACTCTACAGCGCTAATGTCAAATTAATTTCAGATATTATTGAGGTGAACAGCTTAGGCAATAATGGAGGCCGGGAGGGAGACAGAATGAACTCCATCGAGTACGTCGGTATAGAAAGACTTTTTGAGGAGGAGGGTGTTCTGGCGGGAGAGGTGCTTACTCCCTCCGGAGTCCTGCTATTCCCTTCGGGGCTTGATCTTGAGTCGCTTCGCACCGCTCATCCGGACGCAGTCGAACAGCTGCGCAAACATGGTGTGGAGAGGGTGGCAATTAAAAGACACGAGCCAATTACAGCGGATGAGTTTCAAAGGCTTATCCCATTGCTCTCCCCGCCGATAGCCAGGCTCAATCCCCTTTTGACAAGCGTTGTGGCCCATCAGATGAGTGTGGTCTATTCAAATGCAGGGAACAGAGAGCTTCGCGAGAGGGGAGTGAGGTCCCTCTTCTCCATCGGAGTGCATCTCTCCTCGGAGGTACGCCGCATTCCGCAGATAACCCTCTCTCTGGGCGAGGACGTCGAGAGGAAATTCGAGGAGGTATTTCACGCGGTCAACGTCGCTATGTTGGCGGGACATATCGCAAAGAAGCTCTTCCCCATGTGGCCCGACCTTGCTCAGTCAGTTACGGTAGGAGCTCTCTTTCATGATATAGGAAAGGCCTTTATCGTCGCCTCCGGTTATTCGGTAGGTAAGGGATCTTCTCGCGAGGAGCGCTCTTACCGCACTCACCCGCTTCTCGGCGAGGCTCTTTTGAGGGACGCGGGCATAAATAGCCATGAAATTCTGTCGTTCGTAAGATCTCATCATGAGGAGTGGGACGGAGGTGGATTTCCAGACGGTCTGTCCGGGGAGAGCATCCCGGTAGGGGCTAGAATAGTGGCCGTTGCGAACGCGTTCAACAACCTCCTTTGCGGAACGGGAGAGGACGGAAGAAGGTCCGATCGCGCTATGTCCTCTGTCATAGCGTCGACACTGGGCAAATTCGACCGGTTCGTCGTAAGGACGCTACTCGCATCAATAGGGCTCTACCCGCCCGGATCGGTGGTAGAGCTGAGCAATGGCAACAGCGGAATTGTGCTTGAGACGCGGGAGAGGGACCTGATTCGCCCTAAAGTGCTGCTTATGACAGGGCTTAAAAAAAGCAGGGATGCCTCCCCGGAGATAGTCGATCTGAGGAAGGACAGCTCGGTATCCATCGTCAGGGCAATCGACGATTACGGGGCGATGCCGATTCAGCCCCTTGTTGCGTCCTCCGGTGGGCGTGGTAACATGCTTTTCAGAAAACATCGATCGCCAACGGTCATGAAATAGTAGTAAACCGACTATAGTTTTTTGTGGGGCTTGTTTTTTTAATCAAGCATCGTGGGACTATTCGGCGAATGGGGAGCTGGGATGCATTGCATTGCCTCGCGTTGTGCCTTGACACTCGGAGAAGTTTGTTGTATCATTCCCGTGTCGTTTACGGGAGTGTGGCGGAATCGGTAGACGCAGCGGACTTAAAATCCTCCGGGCAGTGGCCCTTACGGGTTCGAGTCCCGTCACTCCCACCAAAAGGAATGGTTATCGCGGGGTGGAGCAGTCAGGAAGCTCGTCGGGCTCATAACCCGAAGGTCGCAGGTTCAAATCCTGCCCCCGCAACCAATTCGGCGGTGTAGCTCAGATGGCTAGAGCATGCGGTTCATACCCGCAGTGTCACTGGTTCGATTCCAGTCACCGCCACCACAAAGCAGATTGAAGGGCGGAGACTTTTCTCCGTCTTTTTTGTTGGGGAGGCTACATGGTTTTACAGAGGACGGCCAAGGGGCATAAAACCGTTCCTTACTCGCATTCTGCAGAGCGTTTGCGCAAGGTGTTTCGTGATATTGGAGTTGGACAGGGGTGGTGGGATACTCGGCTACCTCTGGTGCTTGCTGTGTCCGGCGGAGTGGATTCCATGGCCCTTCTATGGCTCTTTCGCTCGCTGTGGGAGGGCAGGGTCGTAATAGCGCATCTGAACCACGGGATAAGGGGGGGCTGCGCGGACAAGGATCAGGCCTTCGTCGGGATGATTGCGGAAACCTACGGGCTGCCTCTTGTAACGGAACGAATAGAGGTGCCATCGCATCTCTTGAAGGGAGAGTCTTTGGAGGATGGGGCCCGGCGCATTCGCTACTCCTTCCTCAAGAAAGCGATGCAGTCCACCGGTGCCTTCGGAGTGGCGCTTGCGCACACTTCGGATGACTCGGTGGAGACATTTTTGTTGAACCTCCTTCGTGGGACCGGACCCCGCGGCCTAGCGGGCATACCCGAGCGAAGAGGACCCTTCTTCCGGCCGGTTCTATCCTTCTCAAAGGTCTATCTCAGAGGACTCCTTCAGTATCACTGCGTCCCCTGGCGCGAGGACCTATCCAATTTGGACGACCAGTACACCAGAAACCGAGTTCGCAACAGGCTGATTCCGATGCTCAGGGACGAGTTTAACCCTCGAGTGAAAGAGGCCATCATGGGAGTCGCGGATGAGATGAAGGGGTTTCGTCTTGATGAAGAGAGGCTTCAGTCGATACTGACGCCTCTTTTGCATCGTAGGGTGCCTTTTGCGTCTTACTCATGCTCCCTTGAGGGATTGCGTGCGCTCGACGAGAGGGAGATGCGGGTCTTCTTCAGAGGGATCGCCGCTCGTCTTGGATTGAGAACCCTTGCTCGCGACAGAACAGAGAGCTTGTGCGGGCTGGTACGCAGGTCAGGCGGATGGTGCTTCCAGTGGCAGAAGGATATGTTCCTTTTATGTAGTTCTCGCCTTGTCGCCTGGATTCATCCTGATATACTATCTTCGAACAGGGATAATGAACCTGCGGTGCATGCCCTTGAAGGAGGCGAAGGGCGCTTCTCCTGGGGGAAGTGGCTGTTTTCTTGGAACAAGGAGCCTGTGCCGGGGTGTGTTTACGGTACAATGGGGGCGTACTTCCCTTCGCTTGAGAGGCTGGAAGTAATTCCCTTATCAAGAGTCAGCGAGATACCAGGGGACGGATCCGTTCCGGAATGGGCCCGTCCTCTTTATCCTGTTATGCGCTCTGGAGGGCACTGTTGGGTACCTTTCTGGGGGGGGAGACGTGCCGACACCCATCTCCCCGGTGTAGTGCGGGTATCCGCAACTTTTGAAGGCGATGCGTAGAATGAGGAGAAGAAGGTTGTGTCATGACGGAATACAGGGTTAAGGATCAGTTGCTGTCCAAGGAAGCTATTTCCGACAGGGTTCGGGATATAGGGCGACAGATAGGGATTGATTACTCGGGCAAAGAGCTGATCGTGATCGGGATTCTTAAGGGCGCGGTCGTCTTTCTCTCAGACCTGATCCGGGCTATTCCGGATACAGTGGATGTCTCCCTCGATTTCATGGCCGTCTCTTCGTACGGGGATTCTACAAGGACGCGCGGCATTGTCCGGATAGTCAAGGATCTTGATGGCAGTATAGAGGACAAGGATGTACTGATCGTGGAGGACATTGTCGACACCGGGTTGACTCTATCCTATCTGGTGAAGATGATGAGGGAGCGTCGACCCAAAAGCGTTCGTATCTGTGCTCTTTTGGACAAGGAGGAAAGGCGGAAGGTCAGGGTGGATGTCGATTACATAGGTTTTTCCATCCCTGACGAGTTTGTTGTCGGTTACGGTCTTGACTGTGGTGGCAAATGGCGTCATCTGCCTGCGATTCATATAGTCACTCGGGAATAGCGATTCTAACCTTATATTGAGTCAGGGGGCGGCGATAATTTGGGCCGATTGGTAAAAAACCTGGGATTGTACCTCATAATGATAGTTTTGGTCGTCAGCATTGTAAACGTATTTCTATCTCCTACCCAGGGGCCGCAGCAGGTTCAGGAGATAGGATACAGCACTTTTCTCTCGGAGGTAGCGTCAGGGAAGATCTCCAGCGTCTTGGTACGAGAGAACTCGATCGCCGGAAAGTACTCCGACGGCAAGGAGTTCGTCTCCTATGTGGTCGGAGTCGGAGACTTGGCCAAGGAGGTCGCCGGAAAGGGCGTGGCTGTGGAGGTGGAGCCGCCGCAACGAACGCCATGGTGGGCAAACATGCTCTCCTCCCTCTTCCCGACTCTGCTCCTCATCGGGGTCTGGATATTCTTCCTCTATAACATGCAGGGCGGCGGAGGGAAGGTGATGAACTTCGCCAAGAGCAAGGCGAAGCTCTTTCTCGATAACCGCCCGAAAGTGAACTTCAGCGACGTGGCAGGCTGCGACGAGTCTAAGGAGGAACTGTCCGAGGTCGTTTATTACCTGCGTGACCCGTCAAGGTTTACTGCGTTGGGTGCCAAGGTGCCGAGAGGCGTCCTGCTGCTCGGACCTCCGGGAACGGGAAAGACTCTGCTGGCGCGCGCCTGTGCGGGCGAGGCGGACGTTCCATTCTTCAGTGTGAGCGGCTCCGACTTCGTGGAGATGTTCGTCGGAGTGGGAGCTGCGAGGGTACGCGACCTCTTTGAGCAGGCCAGAAAATATCAGCCCTGTATTATCTTCATCGACGAGATGGATGCGGTCGGGCGCCATAGAGGGGCTGGGTTGGGCGGAGGGCATGACGAGCGTGAGCAGACTCTCAACCAACTTCTGGTCGAGCTTGACGGTTTCGACGAGTCTACGGGCATCATCCTGATCGCCGCGACCAACAGGCCGGACATCCTAGACCCGGCGCTGCTTCGACCCGGCCGCTTCGACCGGCATATAGTCGTAGACCGCCCCGATGTCAAGGGGCGAGAGGCGATACTGGAGGTTCACATACGCGAAAAGAAGCTGGCCGACGACGTTGACCTCGCGGTTCTCGCAAGGCGCACACCTGGCTTCGTTGGGGCGGACCTGGCCAACCTGGTTAACGAGGCCGCGCTGCTGGCGGCACGCACCGGCGGTAAAGAGATTGCGATGAAGGATTTCGAAGAGGGAATAGACAGGGTGATAGCAGGCCCGGAGAGGAAGAGCCGCCTGGTTAGCGATAAGGAGAAGCTGATCATAGCGTATCACGAGACCGGGCACGCCCTTGTAGCCAAGCGCATACCCTCCTGTGATCCGGTTCACAAGATATCAATAATCCCGCGTGGGCACATGGCTCTGGGGTACACCCTCCAGCTTCCCGAGGAGGACAGGTTCCTGATGTCCAAGAATGAGCTGCTCGACAAGATCTGTGTCCTGTTCGGGGGGCGGGTGGCTGAGGAGTTGAAGTTCGGTGATGTGACCACAGGCGCAGGCAACGACCTCGAAAGAGCCACTCAAATAGCACGCCAGATGGTCACCGAGTTTGGAATGAGCGAGAAGCTAGGCCTGGTCAAACTTGGACGAAAGCACAGCGAGGTCTTTTTAGGCAGGGATATAGGCGAAGACAGAAACTACAGCGACGCGATCGCCTACGCTATCGACCAGGAGGTCAAGGCGATTATCGATGGATGCTATGAGAAGGTGCGCAGCATCCTGATCGAGAACTCCAAGGAGATGGACATGATCGCCGAGGCTCTGCTTGAAAGGGAGATCCTCGAAGGCAAGGAGCTTGACGAGTTGCTGGGCAACAGCACTTCTCAAGAAGAAGAGGGTAAGCCGAAAGATGAGAGTTCGGACCCTGAGGGAGACGATTCATCCGGGCAGGAGGAGCCGGAAGCCTCCGTCGATTCGGACGACGCAGCGGAGTAGGTCGACGGACAGATAGTTAACCAGGAGAATCCGGGAGAGGCTGCCTTCCCCGGATTCTTCCTGTCTTTTCGAGGTGTTTTAATTGGCGGTTATAGAGAGGAAATTTGAGCTTAAGGCGGACTGGGGCCCGTCGGGAGACCAGCCTCAGGCGATAAGCTCCCTTATCGACGGCGTAAACGAGGGATTAAGGTATCAGACTCTGATGGGCGTCACAGGGAGCGGGAAGACGTTTACAGTCGCCAACGTCATCCAGTCAGTACAGCGCCCGGTCCTGGTGCTGGCACACAACAAGACGCTGGCCGCCCAGCTGTACAGCGAGTTTAAGGCGTTCTTCCCGAGGAATGCCGTTCACTACTTTGTAAGCTACTATGACTACTACCAGCCTGAGGCCTACGTCCCGGCGACGGACACTTACATAGAGAAAGATGCGTCCGTCAACGAGAGGATCGAGAGGCTTCGACTAGCCGCGACGAAGGCGCTTATCGAGAGGCGAGACGTGATAGTCGTGGCAAGCGTGTCATGTATCTACGGCCTGGGGCTGAAGGAGGCGTACGAGAGCGTCATCTTCCCCTTCGCCGTAGGAGAGAGCTGGGACCGCAGAGACTTTCTCGAAAAGCTGCTTGAGAACTACTACGACAGGAACGATATGGTGCTGGAGCCAGGCAAGTTCAGGGCCAGGGGGGATATTGTGGAGGTCTTCCCGGCCTATGAGGAGAGCGCCCTTCGTATATCTTTCTTTGACTCGGAGATCGAGCGGATAGACGAGTTCGACCCGGTATCGGGAAGGACTATTGAAAGCCTTGATCGGGCCTCGGTCTTCCCCGCGCAGCACTACGTCACCGACAGGAGCGCGATATCAAAATCGGCTGGCCCAATCCAGAAGGAGATGGAGGAACAGGTCGCTCAGTTCGAGAGGCAGGGCAAACTTCTTGAGGCTCAGCGTCTGCGAATGCGAACCCTGTACGACCTTGAGATGCTCCGAGAGGTGGGGTACTGCTCTGGGATTGAGAACTACTCGCGCTATCTAGACGGCAGAAGCCCGGGCGATCCCCCTGGCACTATGATAGACTTCTTCCCGAAAGACTTTCTTCTGATAGTCGACGAATCGCACATCACCCTGCCTCAGGTCAGGGGGATGTACAATGGCGACAGGTCAAGGAAGCTTGTCCTAGTAGAGAATGGCTTCCGCCTGCCCTCCTGTCTGGACAACCGTCCATTGGAGTGGGTGGAGTTCCAGAGGCACATCGACCAGGCGATATTCGTCACCGCGACCCCCGGTGACTACGAGATGACTGAGTCGGGAAAGATCGTAGAGCAGGTGATCCGCCCGACAGGCGTGGTCGACCCCGAGGTTGAGATACGCCCTGCTAAGGGGCAGGTGGATGATCTCATTTCGCAGCTGAGAGAGGTCGAGAAGAACGGTAGCCGCGCTATAGTCACCACCCTGACCAAGAAGTCGTCCGAGGACCTTGCCGAGTATCTCGCCGAGTTGCGGATGAAGGCTCGCTACATCCACTCGGAGCTCAATGCTTTCGAGAGGGCGGAGCTCATTCGCGACCTGCGAAGCGGGGAGATTTCCACCCTCGTCGGGATAAACTTGCTCAGAGAGGGCATGGATCTCCCCGAAGTAGCTCTGGTAGCCATTATGGACGCGGACAGGGAGGGTTTCCTGAGATCGTACAGGTCTCTCACTCAGATGATGGGTCGTGCGGCCAGAAATACCTGCGGCAAGGTCATACTGTACGCCGACGAGGTAACGGAGAGCATAAGAAAGACCGTAGAAGAGACCGTGCGCAGGCGAAATCTGCAGCTCAGGTACAACGAGGAGAACGGCATTACGCCAGTCACAATCAGGAAGGAGATAGTAAATCTCCTTCCTGAGGAGCTGCTGGACGGCTCCGTCCAGTCTGTCACGGAGAGGGGCGGCGGGAGTAGCGAGTCCTTTAAGGACCTCTCCGTTCAGGATATGGAGCATTTGATGTGGAAGGCAGTCGAGAGGCTTGATTTTGAGAAGGCGGCCCGGATAAGGGACGCCCTCGCATCGCTTGAAGGGAAGGAATGGAGCCGTGTCGCAGTGGATTCGAATAAAAGGGGCAAGAGAGCACAACCTAAAAGACATAGACGTTGACATCCCCAGAGGGAAACTGGTGGTAGTCACAGGACCGTCCGGCTCGGGAAAGTCGTCGCTGGCCTTTGATACACTGTACGCCGAAGGGCAAAGAAGGTATGTAGAGTCTCTGTCCGCCTACGCCAGGCAGTTCCTAGGGGTTCAGAAGAAGCCTGATGTGGACGATATCTCCGGCCTGTCACCGGCCATCTCAATCGAGCAGAAGGGTACGTCGCACAACCCCAGGTCGATAGTAGGCACGGTCACAGAGGTTTACGACTACCTTCGCCTTCTCTTCGGAAGAGTCGGCACTCCCTACTGTCCCTCTTGTGGTAAGCCGGTCTACCGCCACACTCTGGACGAGATAGTAGAACTTGTGTTTCAGGAGTTCGCCGACAGAAGACTTGAGATCCTGGCACCCCTCGTCAGGGACAAAAAGGGAGAGTTTCGCAACCTCTTTACCCAGACCAGGGAGAAGGGTTTTATGCGCGTCAGGGTTGACGGCTCGGTTCTCTGGCTTGAGGAGGAGATCCAGCTAGACAAGAACAAAAGGCACTCGATCGAAGTGGTCGTCGATAGACTGCGCATATTAGAGGACAGGCGCTCGAGGATCTCCGAGGCGGTGGAGACCGCTTTCTCGCTCAGCGGAGGCTACGTCCTCCTGATGGACGAAGAGGGCAGGGAGAGGGTCCTCACCGAGAATTTCGCCTGCGCCGACTGCGAGGTAAGCATGCCTGAGATAGAGCCCAGACTCTTCTCCTTCAACACCCCGTACGGTGCCTGCCCTGACTGCTCCGGATTGGGGAGTCACCAGTACTTCTCAGAGGAGCTCGCCGTCGACCCGTCAAGGACGATAGATGACGGTGCCCTGTTGCCATGGAAGAAAAAGCACTATATGCTGACAAAGCTGGAGAAGTTCGCCCAGCACAGAGGTTACGATATCACCGAGCCCTTCGAGAAGCTGCCGGAGCACGTCCGCGACTTCATACTGTACGGTGCCGACGAGCGTATACCGTTGACTTTCAAGGATGGCGGTCTGGACAGGACCTACATGGGGCGGTACGAGGGGCTGTTGCCGTGGCTGGAGTCGCGATACAAGGAGACTGAGTCCGAGGGAGTGCTGGAGGAGCTGGAGTCTTATCGGGTCGATGACCTCTGTCAGTCCTGCAAGGGGCTCCGCCTGCGCCCCGAGGCGCTGAACGTGAGACTTGGTGGCTATGGGATTGGAGAGCTTATATCAATGCCTATCGATACGCTGAGGGGTGTCTTCGAAGGTATGACCTTCTCTTCATCCGAGGAGAAGGTCGTCCATCAGGTGCTTATCGAGGTGAAAAAGAGGCTGGAGTTCCTGTCGGATGTCGGTGTCGGCTATCTCTCCCTCCTTCGAAGGGCGGACACACTGAGCGGAGGCGAGAGCCAGAGGATTCGCCTGGCCACCCAGATTGGGTCAAAGCTCAGCGGGGTGCTGTACGTCCTGGACGAGCCGACGATTGGCCTTCACTCTAGGGACACGGAGAAGCTCGTGCACACCCTTGAATCCATAAGGGACCTCGGCAATAGCGTAATCGTGGTCGAGCACGACAGGGAGACCATCATGGCGGCAGACTCGATCATCGAGATGGGGCCGAACGCCGGAGAAGGGGGAGGGGAGATAGTCTTCTCCGGGAGCTATGATGAGGCCCTGAAGTCAAACCGGCTTACCGGTCCCTACCTGCGGGGAGAGAGCAACGCGGTCATATCGGGAGAGAGGCGGAAACCCTCAGGGGCGCTGATAGTAAAAGGGGCCTCTCACAACAACCTGAAGGGGATCGACGTCTCCTTCCCAACCGGTGTCTTTCTGTCTGTGACCGGTGTATCGGGCTCGGGAAAGAGCAGCCTGGTGCACGACGTGCTGTACAAAGGACTCAGAAGGCTTCTCGACCGTGATTTTCGGGAGAGGGCGGGCAGTCATATCGCAATAGAGGGGTGGGAGCAGTTCAGGAACGTGATACTGGTCGACCAGAGCCCTATCGGACGCACTCCTCGTTCGAACCCCGCCACATACACAGGTTTGTTTACACTGATAAGGGAGCTGTTCTCCGATCTCCCTGAGTCTCGTATCAGAGGATTCGCTCCTGGTAGGTTCAGCTTCAACGTTAAGGGCGGGCGTTGCGAGGCCTGTGGCGGAGGCGGGGTCACCAAGGTCTCCATGCTCTTTCTTCCGGATGTTTACGTTCCGTGCGAGGTCTGCGGAGGGAAGAGGTACAACCAGGAGACCCTATCGGTAAAGTTCAAGGGCAAGTCCATAGCTGACGTCCTTGAGATGACGGTGGACGAGGCACTCGCATTCTTCCGCGACATACCCAGGATAGCCTCGAAACTGGCGCTGATCGCGGAGGCGGGGCTTGGATACATCCGCCTGGGGCAATCGGCTCTCACCCTCAGCGGAGGGGAAGCTCAGAGGGTAAAGCTCTCCAAGGAGCTCAGCAAGCGCTTTAGCGGCCCTACTCTCTATCTGCTGGACGAGCCGACGACTGGACTCTTCTACACGGATGTCGAAAAACTTTTGGGCATCATCAACAAGATAGTTGACAACGGAAACACAGTAATCCTGATAGAACACAACCTAGATGTGCTGCTCTCCTCGGACTATGTTGTCGACCTGGGGCCCGAAGGGGGCGATGGTGGGGGAGCCCTGGTAGCCTCGGGGACTCCTGAGGAACTGGCTAAAAAGGGAAAGGGCTACACCGCAGCGTTCATCAAAAAATACGCCGAAGAGATCGAGGAGAGGAAGAATAATGGAAAGAAAAAGAAGCGGGCCCTACGAAAAAAGGGAGAAAAACAGCCGAACGGGTGGGAGGCCGGACTTCCGAAGACCGGCTCCTCCTAGAGAGGAGAGAGTCGTTGACAGGATCAGCGAAGATCTTCACTGGGGCAGGCAGATAGTCGTAAAACTGCTCAAAGAATCCCCGGACAAGGTTCAGAAGGTCTACCTAGGAAAGAATGTGACCGACAGATTCTCAATGCAGATCGGCGAACTGGCGGAGAAGGGGCGAGTGGTCGTGCAGAGGGTGGCGCCCGAGGTCCTGACAGAGATGTGCGGCGGGGGAGAGCATCAGGGGGTTGCGTGCAGAAGCGGTATCTCCATGATAGGGCTGGAGGATCTGCTTGCGCGTCTCTCCGGCGGGGCAGGGCCTGTCCTGCTGGTGTTGCTGGATCATATTCAAGACCCCCACAATCTGGGCTCAGTCGCCCGCACCGCCGAAGGGTGCGGTGCGTCCGCAGTCATCTTCCCCAAAAGGCGTTCGGCCCTGCCTGGTGCCACTGTGGTTAAAGTAAGCGCCGGGGCGGCTCTGCGAGTGCCCATGGTCGCGGTGAACAACGTATCTCAGACCATTATGGAGCTGCAGCGGAACGGTTTCTGGACGATAGGGTTGGATAATAACTCCGGACGCTCCATCTGGTCGGAGCCTATGCCGGAGAGAACAGTTCTTGTCGCGGGCTCTGAAGGTGAAGGACTGTCACGACTCGTGGGTGAGACGTGCGACGAGATAGTAAGGATTCCGCTCTCCGGTTCGACAGGTTCGCTGAACGCAGGAGTAGCCTGCGGGGTCGCCATGTTCGAATGGGCCCGAAAGTGGGGAAGACAGGACTAGAACAGTAAACCGCAGAGGGGCGGAAAGTCCCTAGAAGATGGTCTTTATGCCCCCTAGCTCCGTGCCTCTTCCGAGCTTCAGTGCCCGTTTGAGGATATGCCTTGCCACGTAGAGGTCAAAGGCCGCGAATCCGACTGACTTGAAGAGCGAGCCTGAAAGGTGATCAACCCTTTTATCAGGTGATAGCAGAAGAGAGCCGAGGGTTTTGATCCTCTCCCGTTTAATAATCCCCGACCGCAGAGGATGAATAAGATCCCCCGTCTCGTCCAGGGCGTGCTTGGAATCTACAAAAACCTCCGATACGCCCTGGAATACCGTATCGGGGTACTCCCTCATATCCGGACGGTAGGAGCCGATTCCAATAAGCGTTTTTCCCTTGAAAGACGATGGGGAACACCTGAATAGAGGCGTCGAGGTATTTGTTGTAGCTGTAATGACTACGTCTGAGCTTTTGAGCAGAGCCGTGGCGTCCTCTGCAATACTGATATTGAGGTCTGGCAGAAGCTCTTGAATGCGGCGGGCACATGTCTTGGCCTTCGAAATCTCGGTGTCGAAAAAGACTACTTTTGAAAAGTTACGGACCGAGCATGCAAATCGCGCCTGCCAAAATCCCTGATCTCCCGCGCCTACAACTCCGAGTCTCTTCACGCCCTCTTTTGAAAGTGTGCGTACAGCAAGCCCCCCGACTCCTCCTGTCCTAAGAGCAGTCAATGTGCGTCCATCGAGAAGGGCGCTAAGCCTCCCGTCAGAGCCATCAAACAGCAGGAAAAGACCGTTGATAAACGGCTTTTTCCTAATCGGATTGTCGGGAAAAAGGGTCAGGATCTTCAATCCCCATTCTCTCTGGGAGAGGCAGGGCATCGTAATGAGAGAGTTGTCTCCGAAAGAGAAAGAGTTTCTGGGGGGCGCGACCATCGAATCGGGAGAGGACTCCATGTCGACCATTGTTTCCTCCACTGAACCGATAACGCCAGAGAAGCTGAAAGAGGCGAGAATGTCGTCCGCGCTCATAAAAAACATAACATTACCTCCTTATGGAAAATGTGAAAGATTGTGACGCTACATAAGAATACTACTCCGTGTACGATAATGAGTCAAATGTCATTCATATTGTGCGATTAATATTTATCATTACTATTAAATTTAATGTAGCGAGAAATATGAATTCTAACGTTATGAATCAGCTCGCTCGTTGATTTTCTGGAATAATCTTCAGATTAACTCTTGACAAAGAAGCCGGTCGCGGTGCAAAATTGGACCTTACAGAATGTAGCCTGTCTTTTCGGTGGAAGACATCGGCTCGACAAAAAAGATAAATATTCTTATCGTGCTACTGCGCTGTCTCAAGCCACCCGGTTTCCAGGAACTTGCGGGCTTTATTTGGAGTTGTATTATTGAAGTAGAGCATTATATAAATCTTTTTTCCGTTTATCCGCGAAAGGAGGAAACAGTATTGGATGGGAAGGTGAACTCTGGAGGAAAAGGAAAGGATCTCGCTCTGATCGAGGAGCATCCGATTCTTGAGTTCCAACACGGCAAGAGGGTCCGTTTCATTTTTGACGGTGAAGAGCTCGAGGGATTTGAGGGAGAGCCCATTTCTACGGCGCTCCACGCAAACGGAGTCAAGATTTACAGAGAGACCGCCGACATGCACAGGCCGAGAGGCTTCTTCTGCGCGATAGGGAAATGCAGCAGCTGCTTCATGGTGGTGGACGGAGTACCGAACGTCAGGACTTGCATTACTCCTCTTACTGCCGGGATGAAAGTTGAGACTCAGCGAGGCAAGGGAGTCGTGCCGAACTCCGACGAAGGGAGCGCTCGTTCATGAAAAAACTCTCCACAGAGGTCCTTGTCGTAGGGGGAGGCGCCGCTGGGCTTAGCGCGGCGGCGGAGGCTGCATCGGCGGGAGCGAAAGTATTGATAGTCGAAAGCGACCTTCGCCCTGGAGGGCAGCTTATTAAGCAGACCCACAAGTTCTTCGGCAGCAAGGACGAGTATGCCGGTACTCGAGGCTTTAAAATCGCAGACATCCTGCTCGACGAAATCAACTCCTTCAAGGACAGCGTTTCAATCCTCCAGAACACAACCGTAAGTGGTTACTACATGGAAGACGATATCTTCACGGCCATGAGAGGCGAAGAGGAGTACTTCCAGATAGACGCTAAAAAGACCATCGTTGCCACAGGCGCGCAGGAGCGCCTCATACCGTTCCCGAACAACGACATCCCCGGTGTTTACGGCGCAGGAGCCGTTCAGACGCTTATGAACGTATATGGGGTGTTGCCGGGGAAGCGGGTATTGATGATCGGTGCCGGAAACATTGGCCTTATAGTCAGTTATCAGTTGATGCAGGCGGGCGTCCAGGTTGCCGCAGTTGTCGAAGCGGCCCCGCGCGTTGGGGGGTACTGGGTCCATGCGGCCAAGATTCGCCGTATGGGAGTCCCGATCCTTTTGCGTCACTCAATTAAAATGGCAGTTGGAAAAGATTGCATCACAGGTGCCGTCATCACGGGCCTGAACGAGAAGTTTGAACCTGTCGGTCCCGAGCAGGAGGTCGAGTGCGACCTGATATGCATAGCCGTGGGCTTGAGCCCGACGACGGAGCTTCTCTCTCAGGCGGGATGCAAGATGATGTATGTCCCACAACTGTGCGGAAATGTCGCACAGAGGGACCGTAGCATGAGGACATCGAATCCGAAGTTCTACACAGCAGGCGACTCTGGCGGTATAGAAGAGGCAAGCGCGGCCATGGTCGAAGGACGAATCGCCGGGCTATCAGCCGCTGCCGATCTT
>Ga0265293_10008620_pt1 | contig 15031 bp, 14 predicted proteins | sample Munlanlewell138R_FD_192505 | JGI IMG/M metagenome (GOLD analysis project Ga0265293, IMG submission 192505) | Leachate microbial communities from a municipal landfill in Southern Ontario, Canada - Leachate well 138R | ecosystem: Engineered > Solid waste > Landfill > Unclassified | place: Canada...
CGCAACCTTTTGTAGCGGATTGGGTTTGCAAGGCGAGTACACGAACAACAGTGTATATATTGCCGAGATCACTGATCAGCAGTTTTTAAGCCTGTATCAATTTATCGGCGACAGTACGCAATTGCCTTGCAAGATTCAATATGGACAACCAACGTTGGAACAATTTTATCTCAACATGACTGGCGGTGCGTTATGAGACTGTGGGCACTGATTGCTAAAGAAACTCTCTTACTATATCGCGATTGGCATGCCCTCGCCGTTCTATTTTTAATGCCGGCACTGTTTCTCGTATTGATGGCCTTTGCCATGTCGGGCTTAAACCAAGATCAGTTACCACCTTTGCAGGTCAACCTGCAGGTTGAGCACAGTAGCGCGGACAGTGATTTCTTCATCAGCGCATTACAAGCACAACTCAATGACAGTCACCTGCAACACTCCAACAACAACCAACAACCCATCATTGCTATTGATAAAAACTTTTCTGCACACTTGCTCGATACGCCACATATTGGTCCCAGCTTATCCTTTCCAGCAGCAACCGATCACCTCTCACGGCAACGTATCCACAGCGCGGTAACCATTGCTTTAGCACAAACGCGCTTACGGGCCTTTCTGATTGATAGTCAGTTGCTCGATAGCCAAGCACCCGTTGCTGAGCAACTGCTTTTAGTACAAGCACGAACGCAAAGCCAGTTGCCGCAGTACGATGTACTCAGCAGCGGTAACTTAGCGGCGAAAGCCAACGCCAGTCAGCTCAGCGTACCGGCTTGGCTGATTTTCGGGATGTTTTTTGTCATGCTACCGATGGCCAATAGCTTTCAATATGAACAGCAATCCGGCACTCTGCTACGCTTTCGCGGCTTACAGCTCAACTTTGCCACCTTGGCGCTGAGTAAGTTGCTGCCATATATTGGCATAAACCTTATTCAATTCGCCGTTTTACTGGCCTTAGGCGTATTTGCTTTACCCGTATTAGGTTTACCTGCTTTACATATTGGTGAGCATCTATCCGCTTATTTTGTGCTGGCATTGTGCATTGCCATGGCCAGTTGCAGTTTAGGTTTACTGATTGCGGCGCTGGCTAAAAGCACTGAACAAGCGTTGCTGCTTAGTGCCGGTAGCAATATCATATTGGCCGCAATTGGTGGCGTAATGGTGCCCAAAAGCATCATGCCGATCGCCATGCAGCAATTGGCTGAGTTATCACCCATGAGTTGGGCGCTGGATGCGTTCCTCACCTTACTAGTGGGTCAAGGTTCCATTGTAGATATTTTACCTTGGTGCTTACGCCTGCTAGGTTTTGCTCTGCTGTGCGGCGGCAGCGGGTTACTTTTATTTCGTAGACGAGTGCAACAAACCTTATGGACGACACACAATTAGAACAACAACTGAAGCAATTGATCATTCGTGAATGCGACAAAGAAGATGATATCGATTGGCAAAGCATTGATCGCCATGAACCTTTATTTGGCCAAGACAGCCGCATCCAAATGGACAGTCTAGATGCCTTACAAGTGTCACTGGCCTTGCAACAGCAGCATGGCGTACGCATTGAAGGCGCTAAAGAAGGCCGCCAAGTGCTGACCACCATTGCGAATATTGCCGCCTTTATTCGACAGCACGCATGAGTGCGGTGTATTTGCATAGTGCGGTCTTGCGCAGCGCACTGGCTGACAACCTTGCTGATGCGGCGCTGGCTATACAGCAGGGTCAGACCGCGCATTACCGTGATTTTGTTTTACATGAGCGAGAGCAGTCATGCCGATACTTTTCGCTGGCACAACAACAGCCGTTACTTGAGCATTTACATGCCAATATCAACAGCGTGCACAGTCAACATGCCATTCCTTTTGCAGACTGCTTGCTGATTATTGCCAGTACAGGGCTCAATATTCACTTTTTTGAAACGCTGACGCAAAAGCAAAATAGTTTTAATCCCAGCGATGCAACACCGCTCAACCAACTCGCGCAAAGCTTACAAAATGATTACGGTTTTGCCACAGCCTTCTGCATCAATACTGCTTGCACCAGCGCGGCCAATGCCCTGCTGTATAGCGCGCGTCTGCTCGAGCAACAGCACTATAGCCATGTCTTAGTCTTAGCATTTGAAACGCCCAGCGAAGTCGCCATACAAGGTTTTGGTGTACTTGAACTGACCAGCAACAGTGGTCGCTACCAGCCTTTTCATGCGCAACGCGATGGCCTAATTTTAGGTGAGAGCTACGCTGCTGCACTGCTGTCGAACGAACCCACAACTCAACCCCTTGCACGCTTACTTGGTGGCTTTAGCGCCTGCGATACCAGCAGCCTGACCGGTACACGTGAGGACGGCAGCCATATCAATTGGGTGATGCAGCAAGCATTAACCGATGCACAGTGCCGCAGGCAAGATATTGATCTGATCAAGCTACATGGCACAGCCACACAAGCCAATGACTTAGCGGAATACAATGGTATGCAAAAGTGGCTAAAAGAAGACTCTGTACCAGCGCTGTGCGTAATTAAGCCATGGCTCGGGCACACCTTAGGCGCATGTGGCTTAAGCGAGACCTTATTGCTGCTTGAGTGCTTAAAAAATCAGTGCGTACCCATCATGCCCGACTCGCAAAACTGCAGCTTACCACTGCTACAGACCGCCACTTGGCCGTTGCAACAAACTCGCGTACTGGCTAACTTTTTTGGTTTTGGTGGCAACAATGCCAGCATCATCTTCGAGGCAGGAGCCTTGCCATGCAAGTAATCGCTGCCAGTCAGTTCACAGGCTGCGCCAGCACCACTGACAAGCAATTAAAAACCACCTTACAGCAATGGCTTGCGCGTCCACCGCGTCGTGTCGATCGTTTCATTCTACAAAGCTTGCTTGCTGCCACAGCTATTCAACAGCATGTGCGCGCTGATTGCGGGCTCTATGTCGCTTCAACCTACCCTGCACGCACAACCATGGCATCACTACTCAACAGTGTCTGTGCTGAACAGCGCCAGCCCAAGCCATTTGAATTTGTTAACAGTGTCAGTAATGCTGCAGGTTTTCATATTGCGCAACAACTCAAACTCAATGGCCCCAATCTGTTTATCAGCGCCAATGCGCAGGTCTGGCAACAACTCAGCCTGCTCGCCGCTTGTGACATGCAGGCGGGCAGCATTAAACAAGCACTGCTAGTGTTTTGCGATGAAGATGAGGGCTTTACTGCACAGGCGGTTCTACTTGAAAGCAGCCCCACTGCATATGCCACTGGCAGCGACTTTCAAAGCTTATGTGCGGCCATCGATATATATAGCCATCACTTCAGCAGCGCAAAGAATAACGAATAACGAATAAAAGAGGCTAAGAACTATTTGCGCTGTTTTGCCCACAGCGCTAATTGTTTAAACAAAGCACGCTCTTGTTGGGCAATCACCAATAATGCTTGAGCAATCGGCTGCATGCCTAAGCCTTCATCTTTACCTCGGCTTTGCTTCACGCATAACGAGGCGAATTGTCGCCATTGATCACCAATTTGGGTCAACTCTTGCGCCGCCGCTTGCAATTGCTCATCGCCCAACAACACTCCGGCTTCCTGTAAAAAGCTGGCGTACATAAAACGAAAACCCGCACCACCGGTGCCGATTTCTTCTTGCATACGGACAATATGAGTTAGATACAAACGGTTGTATTTCTTTGCATTCAGATCCAGTTTGTTAATTTTACGCGCCAAGTGCTCAATACCGCGAATACCAATCCAGGGCAGCGGCATGCCGTCTAAAATACGCGTGGTGGAGACAATACTTTTACGCACCAACGCAGGCCAGTCTTGCTCTAACGGCACATCATCGAGCCAATACAACAAGCCCTTGGCTGCCAGAGCACCTTTGGCAAAGCGTGCTTTTTGTAATGCCTCAGCAGAACAACGTACAGGTTCTGCAAACACCGGATCACTTAGCAAATACTCATCACCTTCACGGCCATAGGCCACTAAGTTATGTGCATTAAAGTGAAAGCGCATTTCCGGCGGAAAGTACGGTAGCCAAAATACTGAGCTTTGTAAACCAACCAAACGCCCCTGATCTAAAGCACGCTCTAAAGCGTCTTGACCTTGCTGTGGATTGCTAAAGGTTGCCGTATGCAAACGCACACCTAAGCGCTTACTTAGTGTTTTAATAATGTGCTTAGGTGGCATTCGGTAAGCAATCAACGGCATACCACTGAGTTTTATCAGAGGTAAATAAGCAAAAGCCAGAGCAGAAGATAAACCGAAGGCCATTGGTTCACTGATCGGCAAACCGGCATGGGTCAACAAGCTCGACATCACCCCTGTTTCACAGTGGGCACTTTGTTGGTGGTTAAAGCTCATGCACGCTTCCTTGTTGATAAGCAATCAGTTGCTCTGTCGGCAAACCAAAGGCATCGGCATAACGGCTTAACAAAGCTGGGGACAATCGCGCAAAAATCTGCGGCTTAAAATGTCGTCGTACACGCCAACGCCATAAGCCCGTCACTTGCGCCAGCGCCAACTCATCCATTCTGTAGCGATACATTAAACAGGGCAGCGGTGACAATTGACCACTGCGCCAGCCTTGCAAAGCGTTTTTCTCTAGCAGTTCCAGCTCAGCCAGCGCCTGCTGTGTCGCATAGTTTTCCGCATCCCAGCCGGCACTTTGCGCGCCCTGATATTGACCCTCTTGATCAATCGCATAAAGCAATTTCGAATGCCCGGCATAACTCGAGGTCTCAGCATCTTGCGGCACATCATCAAGTTTCATCGTGACACCACCGTTAAATGCATAAAGGCGCTAGAAAAACGCCCACTTTCGGGTATGTAGCATAAGATACGCTCGCCCGCATTTAAGCGCTGCGCATTAAACAACTCTTCTAAAATAATAAATATCGACGCTGAGCCAGTGTTACCTTTACTGGTTAAATTGGTAAACCAGCGCTCTTGCGCAATAGCCAAACCTACTTCAGTCAGACCTTGCGCCAAACGCTCACGAAAGAACTCAGACGAATAATGTGGCAAGAAGTGCTCAATCGCATCCGCCGTCAAACTGCGTTTAGCTATGATTTTCTTCAAGGCTTCAACCACTGTGTACTTGACAATATTGTCATTGAGCAGCTTCACGTTTTGTTTGACCGCCATGAGCGACTTTTGATTGCGCTGTTCTGCGGAAAAACGACTCCAGCCGACCAGTTCGCCATCCACATAGTCAGCACCAGCGTACATGCAAGCTGGCATTTGGTCGGCAAAGGAGAGGATATCAATCCAATCGATACGCAAACTCAGGCCTGACGCATTGGGCTTATTTTGCAACCAAACCGCACCAGCGCCATCGGAGAGCATCCAGCGTAAAAAATCTTTTTCAAAAGCAATTTCTGGTTTTTTCTCCAGCAACTCAACACGGCTATCATATTCAGCAGTGAAATTGCTGGCACGCATTAAATTGGAAGCGACTTCTGAGCCGCAAGCAATTGCATTTTGACTTTCGCCCAGCGCTACGCTCATCCATGCGTATTTCAAAGCGGTCATCCCACACAAACAAATACCCGAGGTTGCCACCACCTCGCAGGCTGGGTTACCCAACTCGCCATGTACCATGACAGCATGATTGGGCATCACCTGATCAGGCTGTGAACTGCTGGCAACCAAGCAGTCAACATCAGCCAAAGCAAAATCATCATTACATAGACCGCGAATCGCTTGCGCACTTAGCTGCGCATTACTCATGCTTGGCAAGCCTGTTTCTGGATCAATAGCATAATAACGCTGCTTGATACCGTTGCTGCGTAGCACCAGTTTACGTGCGCGCGACGGTGCATGACCAACCACACCTAAGCGTGTTTCCATCAAATCATTACCGACGGGTTCGTGCGGCAAGTACGCGCTGACACGATTGATATACACTGTTTTCACCACACGAACTCCTTAAATCCTTTTATTCACCAGAGGGTTGCGCAAAATAGGCTTTTTCGCGTGCGATACGCTGTTTTGTTAGCGGACTTAATACTTTCTTTAGCAACGCAGTAAGCGGTACCACAGTCACAATCATGCATAACAAAAAGACGATATAGAACAGTAAACCAGCGCCGCGCATGCGGCTGTCAGGCTGCCCTAGTGCACGCAACAGTCGACTCCATAGATAAAAGCTACGCGCACCAATACGCTCACTGGCAATCAACTTTTCGTCAATACTTACCGCTGCTAAACCCTTTAGCATCGGTGCAGCAATAGGCTCTCGATCCTGTAACAAACGCGTACGGACAGCCTCACCAAAACGTCGCGCAGCAGCAATCTGCGACGCAGCAATGCCAGCCTTGGGCACCCATGCATAGGCTTGTTTCTTGCCGGTAAACATCCACAACGGCGTTGACAGGAAGCTCATCGCACTACCACAGGCATCCGTCAGTACTGCATTATCGACTAAGTGTGCATTCAGCTCTATCAGCTTTTTTTTCATTTTTTCTTGTGCTATTAACCACATATTACGACAGCCAATCAACGTCATAACTGGCGTACCATGCAGCAGTTTAGCTGCTTCTGGGCTGGCTAAAAAACTAGACATTGGCAGCGAAGGTGATAGAAACCAAACCTGATAGGCTAAAATAATTAAATCATATTTTTTATCTGCATCCACGGCCAAAGGCTGCAAGGGCTGCGATTGCATCAATACTGTTTCTGGAAAGATACGGAAAAACTTAAGAAACGGCCATGGAAAAGGAAATGGCGTTTGCATATGCAACTCTAAATAATCAACTTGCACCTCAGATTGCTCACGTAAAGGTGCGCTAACCGACTCAACCAACTGGTTAAGTTGACCACTTTGTGAATAATGGACAATCAGCACCTGCCGCATGTGCAACTCTTCTCGATAAAAAGTAGGAATTATGCCACAAACTCGACATCACTTTCCCCGGTTTATTGTTTATTTGCTAACCAGTATGCTCAGCCTGCCTGCTTTTGCTGGCCGTTTAATTGTGCAATTGGAGCATCACAGCAGCGAGGCAACAGTACATGCGGCTTTACTGTCGAGCCAAGCCAACGACTGGACGGCAGAGCCTGTTGCTATCGTCAGCAGCGAAGGTGCGATCTTAATCTTTGAGGGTATCCCAGCAGGGCGTTACGCGATCCAACTGTTTGCTGACCATAATGCTAATGGTCAACTCGATCGTAGTCCGCGTGGTATCCCCTTAGAAGCAGTGGGCTTTTCGAATAATCCGCCCTTACTGCAGGGTAAGCCCAGCGTGGCACAGTGTGTGTTTCATCACAGCGGTGGCGATACACCGCTGCAAATCCGCTTAATCAGCAGCACTGTGCAGCAACACCAAGTAACGCAGCAGCCTCAATAATTACTGCGCAGTGATGCGCATTAATTAATGCTGACTGTGCGCATCATGCTCAACAGGTGTGTGCATAGTCGCAGCATCCTCTGGCGCAGCGACGTCTTCCTGCAGTTGATGCTCATCAGCACTATGCTGGCTATGCTCATCGGCTTGCTCAGCCACGCCATGCTTATGCAGTAATTCTTCGCCATAGGCCGCCGCATGTTCATGCCCAGCGCTGGCTAATTCTTGCAGTACTGCTAAATCCATCTGCTCCCAACTCAAAACGCGTCCACCCTTAGCTGCAGCCAATGTCTCTGCTGCTTCACGATTGCCAAAAGAGACCAAGGAGGGCCCCATCGCACCTTGTAAGCTTGAGCCGGCGACATACCACGCGCTACGTGCATCAATTAGATGCTCATCTTGTGGATGCTCCCATGGTGTTTTCGCCACGTCATGCACATACAGTTCTGCTTTAAGGTGTTGATTCTCTGGTTGTAACCACCAACTGAGCATATCTTGTGTCGAGCAAAATTTATGTACGGTATTGCTGCGACTCTCTATGGCCTCAGCTTTAGCACCGGGCAGCTCAGTAATAATCATGCCGCACACATGGCACTCATCGCCAGCCTCGAAAGCCACTGGGCCACGTACTTCAGTCACCTCTGTAGACGCCTTATCATCACTGCAAGCGGTCAGCAGAACGCTCACCAATAAAGCAAAAAACCAGCGTATCGAAATTCCTTGTATCTTCATTACAGTTTACCCCTTAAGTATCATCTAATTAGGCTGTTCGCCGAGCAAACATCCAATGTGCCAAAGCTAATGAAGCGCCGACCCAAGCCACTAAACAACCCCAGAGTACGAGACTGCTCACCGGTAAATCTCCAGCTAGCGCCATCACGCCCACTGTGCTTGAACTTGACTCAAAACCAGCTAAATTGATCAAGCGATAAATATCGGCAGGATTGAGCAATAACAACCACGGTAATGCTTCGGGGTTAAAGCTACCCTCACTGATCACTAAAACCGCCAGCAGCGCCAAATCAAACACCAAGACAAATAAGAACCAGAGGCCTAATGCCAAGCCAGCGGCACTGGATTTCTCAGTAGCACGGCTGCTCAATACGTAAGCCAACGCTAAAAACACCAAGCCTAACAATGTTGAAGAGACAATAAAACGGGTAAAGGCCCAGACCAGCATACCCAGCTCCACTTCAGGCACCAGCACCGCGATAGCTAATGCCGCACAACCAAAGCCAATTAAGGTCGCTAAGCCTAAAATCATGCCATGCCCGACAAACTTGCCCAGTAAAATCTGCCCGCGACTAATGGGATAGGTTAGCAGCAGCATTAAAGTGCCGCCTTCATCCTCACCAACAATCGCATCATAAGCCAACAACAAGGCGATTAACGGCATTAAAAAAGTCGCTAAACTCGCCAAGCTGGCAATTGTTGCCGGGATCGAGGTAAAGCCAATCTGCCCTGACGCTGCTGCACCAAACCATGCAATGCCCACTGCCAATAATGCAAAAACCAAACTGATCGCCAGCATCCAGCGGTTACGCAAACCATCACTTAACTCTTTACGGGCAACATTCCAAATCTGACTCATTGCTGAACTCCTGCAACACCCAAGGCACCCGCTTGTTCCATGTAAAAGCAGTACAGGTCCTCTAAAGATGGCGGCTGCACTTCTATGTCTTGTGGCTGTAACTGTAGAATTCGTTGCACAGTCGCTAACTTATCTGCCGGTGCCACCAGCAGTTCATGCCAAGCACCATGCAAAGCGCGAACGGACTGTACATCCGCTGCAGTCAGCTGCTCCACGGTTAAACCTGCCGCGCGAATGCGTACCGGTAATTGCGCTTGAGTACGCAACTCATGCAAGGTGCCGACCGCCTCTAAGCGCCCTAAAGCCAAGACTGCAGCACGATCAATATAAGGCTCAACACCTGGCAGCACATGCGAGCAAATCACAATGCTGGTGCCGTCATCACGCAAGCGACCAATCAGCTGATACAGCTCTTGAGTCGCAATCGGATCTAAACCTACGGTGGGTTCATCCAGCAACAATAAGCGTGGACGACCTAATATAGCTTGCGCTAAACCGAGGCGCTGACGCATACCTTTGGAGTAAGTTTTTACCCGTTTCGAGCTCGCTGCCGTCAGACCAACTTGTTCAAGCAGTTCATCAACTTGTTGCACCGCAGCACCTTTTAAACGGGCAAAGTGCAGTAGGGTTTCACGCCCGGTCAACTGCGGATAAAAGGTCACGTTTTCTGGTAAAAAACCAATTTGTCGACGAATATCGCTATCACCCGGTGTGCCACCGAGTACGCGAACGTCACCGCTAGTGGCTTGTAATAAACCTAAAATCAGACGCACTGTGGTGGTTTTGCCGGCACCGTTGTGGCCAAACAAACCTAACACTTCGCCCTCGGCAAGGGTCAAACTAATATTGTCCAGCACAGCCATCTTGCCGTACTGCTGATAAACATTGTGCAGCTCTACTGCATTCATTCTGATAGTCCTGATGAAAGGTGTGCAGCCGTACTCACCGGTCGCATAAGCGGATAACTGTCTTGTACACCGGGGTATTTAACCACTGGAAAAGCGCGTTGTACTAAACGCAATAATTCGATACTGGGGCTGTGCATTAATAAGCGCACTTGCGGGTAGATCCACAATAAACGGTCAACGTTATCATTCGGCTCATAAGGCACATCACCGACACCATCACTGTTACGATCCCAGCCTAAATAGTCGCTCCAATAGTTACCCTTGCCTTCGTGCGACCATTCTTGATAACGAATAGCCACATACTTAACCTGCTGTTGATTACCAATAAAGGAATTGTGGTAAATACGGTTATCTTCAGAGCCTGCAGTCAGATGAATACCCAAGGCACTGTGCTCGAACTGATTACCGCTGAGGTTATTAAACAGCGAGTTATAAATAAATAGCGCCTTACCTTCCGCGCCACTGATATGCACACCATCACCCGAACCTGGCTGCACAGCAGTAACAAAGTTGTTTTTCAGTGTTGAGTAAGTGATGTAGTTCATCAACATGCCATAGTTCTGATCATGGTCAGAGCTGTTACCCGTCACCGTTAATTGACGGCTTTGCATCAAGGCATAGCCAGTACGGGTACGAGTGGTGCTGTTGTTGGTCACTTCATTGCGGTTGGAAAACATATAGTGCACGCCATAGCGTAAATCACGCATATGGTTGTTATGGATAATATTATCATTGGCTGCTTCAATATAAATACCATCGCGCGTATGCCAGATTTCATTACCACTGATATTGGCAAAGCGCACGGCAAATAAATGAATACCATTGCCGCGGTCTTGATTACGTAAGGCCAGATCACCTTGAATTTTATTATTAAGAATACTGACATTGTGCGTGGCATCGACCCACACACCAAAGCCTTGACCATGGATAAAATTATTCTCAATCGTCACATTTTTAGCGGTACGCTCGACAAAGATGCCAGCATCCATTTGTGTCAGGTTATGGCCCCAATCACTGATATTACAGCCTGTAACGGTCACATCAGCGGCGCGAATATTCAGCGCATTGCCGAGACCATCTGCGCGCAAGAATGCACCAGGAGCACACTCAAGTGTCATTGTTTGATCAACCACATAGTGACCCGCATAGTCACCCGCAGGTAAACGCCAATGTTGCTCTGCAAGTTTTTCTAAAGGTAACTGATGGATTGATTGTAATTTTAAGTCCGCATCTGGTGCGGCTTGAATTTCGTGCAATTGCACGTCTTTCAATGCGTCAGGTACTTCCTCTGCCGCATATACAGGTATCACCGAAAGCAGCGCGACACTGCAAATAACTCTGCAAATAATTGTTTCCAGCATTCTCATTAACGAGCTTCCTGTTGTCTAGCCTGCATATAAGCCCCTACTCTACTGGAAAAACGCCGATGTCCCATTATGAGACATCGGCGTTAGCTTTCACCTGTTTTTATACAGGCTTAACCAACATACGACCAACCATTTCCATGTGCAATGCGTGGCAGAACCAGTTGCAGTAGTACCAGAACACGCCTGGTTTATCCGCAGTAAAGGTTACTGATGACGTTTGCTGTGGGCTGATTTCCATACTGACACCATGGTTTACCATACAGAAACCGTGGCTTACGTCTTCAATCATATCCAAGTTAGTGATAGTGACTGTGACTTCGTCACCTTGGTTAACAGTAAACTCACCCATACCGTATGCCGGAGCAATAGAGGTCATGTAAACACGAACCTTTTTGCCATCACGGATAACTTTGTTATCTGTTTCTAGAGTGATGCCATCTTTCTTAGCACGCTCGACTGTTGCAGCAAAGTATGGATCATCACGCTCCCAAATTTTCTTGGTTTTGATCTGATCACGACGCGCCATAATCGCATCATGCGGCTCAGCATAGGATGGGCCATCATGCACAATTTTCATTTCATCGCCAGAGATATCAATCAGCTGATCATTCTCTGGGTGTAATGGACCCACGGGTAAGAAACGGTCTTTAGAGAACTTACTCAATACCAACAGCCATTTGCCATCGGCATCTTTTGTTTCAGTTAAGGATGCATGGTTGTGACCAGGCTGATAGTGCACATCAAGCTTTTGCTTAATGTAGTTCACTTTTTCGCCATTATACGCACGAACTGCTTCAGCCATATTCCACTTCACCACCTGGCTGTCAATAAACAGCGTGGTGTAGGCATTACCACGACCATCAAAGGTGGTGTGTAATGGGCCTAGACCCAACTCTGGCTCAGCAACAACCACTTCACGCTCATCAGCAAATTTGTCGTTAAACAAATCATCCAGCATGTCGATGGCAATCATTGAACAGGTGGGTGACAGCTTACCGTTGGCAATAAAGTACTTACCATCCGGTGAAGTATTTAAGCCGTGTGGATTTTTTGGTACTGGCACATAACGCGTCACGCGGGCGTTTTTGCCTTCTTTTTTACGGCCATCAACCACAGGTACTTTTGAGTCGCCGAGGGTGATAAAGCGCCCTGCTTTGATTTCTTCCTCAATACGTGGAATATTAAAGACGGTTACCCAGTCGCGCTCATTACGCATCATACCAGCGAGATCAGTCGCTCCTTCTGAGTTGTAACACGTCGCTGCGGCATATTTACCAGTGTAGCAAGCATCAACGTTATCGAGGTTACCGTCAACAATCACCTGCCATGCCACTTCCATGGTTTCCGCATCTAGGCCGTTGAACATAGTGTACTTTTCTGCAGCATCGAGGTTATCGAGGTTAGAGCCGTCATTCGGATGCGGAATGATAAACTCAGCATTGCAGTAGACATACTTGGTGTACGGCACTTTCTGCAAACGTAAACCGTGAATCGATTGTACGTTAGGAATAGTAGTGATTTTGTCGCACTTCATAATATCTAAACGAATCCGCGCAACACGGGTGTTGGCTTTATCGTTAATGAATAGATACTTACCGTCGTAACTACCGTCGGTCATAGAAATATGCGGGTGGTGACAGTCACCATTCATAAACTTCGCGCTTTCGCCTAATACGGCCTTACTTTCATCAGTAATACCCCAACCGACAGCACCGTCCATATTGAAAACTGGAATACGCATCAGTTCACGCATTGATGGCAGGCCCAGCACGCGCACTTCACCTTGGTGACCACCACTTAAAAAGCAGTAGTAATCATCCAACTCACCCGGACCAACGTGGGCTTTGTTTTTTGCTTCTTTAACTGCAGCCGCCCAAGTTTCGCGGCTCATTACAGACGCGCCTATTGCTGTCGCGCCGGCTAAGGTTGCACCAGTAACGGCAGTGGCGCCAAGAAATCCGCGCCGACTTAAGCCAGTTTTTTCATTCTCAGTTGTAGTTTTATTTTCGCTCATGACAGATACATCTCCTTGGTAATGTGTCTTAATTTGGACGGAATTAAGACGGGGTTTCCAGCTGGACGGCCGGAATGATTTGCGGCTCTTGTGTTGGAGCTGCTTTATTACGTTCGCGGCGTTTTTTCTTCGCCACTAAAGGAGGACAACGGTCCTCATTAAAGTATGTCACCTGACAATCTAAGCAGTGGTGACACTCGTTAGCGTTGATTGTGCCATCCGGATGAATCGCTTGGACCTCACACTCAACCGCACATAACTGACACGGCGTACCACATTCTTTGCGGCGCTTGAGCCAATCAAACAAACGTAATTTGGTCGGAATCGCTAATGCCGCACCGAGTGGACAGATATAGCGGCAGTAGACTTTGCGGGTAAAGATATTGATCACCAACAAAACAACAGCATAGAGAACAAACCACCACTGACGATCAAATTTCAAAGTGATCGCCGTTTTAAACGGTTCAATCTCAGCATATTGCTCAGCAGTCGACATCGACTCGAGGGAAATACCAAACAGCACCAGCAAAATAATGTATTTGATCGCCCACAAACGCTCATGCAGCGCAAAAGGCACATCGTACTGCGGAATTTTTATCTTGCGCGCAATCTCATTAATGATCTCCTGCAAGGCACCAAATGGGCACAACCAACCGCAGAAGACACCACGCCCCCAGAGCAAAACGATGACCGCCGTTACCCCCCAAAGAATAAAGATGATGGGGTCACTTAAAAACAGCTCCCAACTGAAGTCATGCATGATCGAATGGGTAAAGGTCAAGACGTTAACAATCGACAACTGCCCCAAGGTGTACCAACCGATAAACACCACAGTAAAGGTTAGGTAACCCATACGGATCCGGTGTAGCAATTTAGGGTAGCGGACGATGTAATCTTGGAAGAATAGAATCGCGAACAACACGACTAAACCGACACCTAGCACACCAATTTGGAAGTCTTTTTGATACCAAATATTGAGCCACAATGGACGGTTTGCTTCATCAATCGCCGCTTGCTCAGAAGCAGTCAAAGGTGGACGTTCAATGTACATTTCAGGGATTTGGTAAGGCAGTTCAAAGCTGGTAAAGATGCTGTCGACCGGACCAGTTTGGCGACGTACCAGCAATTCTATCGTCCAACTTGAACCCGAATCAAAGCCATATTGCGGTCGAATAATAAAAATACCCATTTCCGTAAAGTCCGGCATACCTTCGGCATACACATCACTTAAACGATAGAAGTCGAGGTCTCGGAAACTAATCACGTCACCAAACTGACGTAGCTGTATGCGGTCAAAAATCCCACCGCGCACATATCCCGAACCCTTAAATGAGTATTCACCATTGCCCAGCACTACAATGGCGCGCTCTTCAGGCTTTAGCTGATTCATTAAATCTTGATATTGGCTTTCACCTAAGACGTTACGGCCAATGGTCGGCGGAGTAAGTTCGGCAACATACAAGTCGATAAATGTATCGTCTCGCTGCTCTGGTTTCGCCGCATCGACACCTTCTGCTTCACTACCGATAAAAGCATCGTCTACTTGCCCACGATTAAGCAGCAAGCGCCGGATCGAACCATCACCCGTTAAGGTAGTCCAGCTGGCCTTCTGATACTCATCCATCAATACGATGGCTGGCTTATTTTTAGTTTGTGAATGTTCTTTAACAAGACCTAAAGACACCGCAACTTGGTGAGCGGAGCGCATAATGGCTTCGTTAACCACCATCACCGTCACAGTCGCACCCGAGACCGCATCAATAGTGATGGCCGACTCATCTTTAGAGCGACCAATTACCACGCGCTGATCAACCTTGATGCCTGCATACTTAGCAG
>Ga0265293_10008621_pt1 | contig 15030 bp, 11 predicted proteins | sample Munlanlewell138R_FD_192505 | JGI IMG/M metagenome (GOLD analysis project Ga0265293, IMG submission 192505) | Leachate microbial communities from a municipal landfill in Southern Ontario, Canada - Leachate well 138R | ecosystem: Engineered > Solid waste > Landfill > Unclassified | place: Canada...
ATAATCAGCCGCGCTCCGCAATACATTGCAACTGACCCCTTTCTGCCCCAAATTTTAGGTGGGTTGTTAGACGTGCTCAAGCAAAATTCGCAGGGGTTGTTGTTGGAATGGGTCGAGCCGGGTCAACAACTGGAGACTTACCTCGAACTGACCCGCGCCCATCACATTGACGGCATCATTCTGATGACCCCTCGCATGGACGATAGCGGCATTCGCGCCCTGGAAGAGTCTGACATCCCGGTGGTCCTGATGGGTTATATTCCGGGCTCAACACTTCATTCGGTAGATGTCGACAACCGGACAGCGGCTGAAAATGCTGTCAACCATCTGATCGAATTGGGCCACGAGCGTATCGCCTGCATTACCAACGCCACTCTACCCTTCACTTCAGCCAGCCAACGGCTGGATGGATACAAATTAGCGTTGCAGCAGGCGGGGCTTGTTTTTGACCCTCAGCTGGTGCGCGAAGGTGACTTTGATACCCACAGTGGTTACACGCGAATGCGCTCTCTGTTGGATTCCGGACAGGAATTCACGGCAGTTTTTGTGGCCAGTGATAATCTGGCTGTGGGCGCTTACGCGGCCATTCGTGAGAACGGGCTATCGATTCCGGATGATATTTCTGTTGTAGGCTTTGACGACATCCCGCTGGCATCTTATATGAGCCCCAGGCTGACTTCAGTGGCCGTATCGGGGCAGGAGATTGCCGTTGGGTCGTATAAATTACTTACCCGTTTAATGCGTGGAGAGCTGCCCGAGTGTCGCTCGGTCACCGTGCCCACGCGGTTAATTATTCGCCAATCTTCAAGCGAGATAGGAAGGAGAGCAAAGAGGAGAACCAAGACAAAACCCGCCAAATTAGCAAGTTGTGTTAACAATTAATAACTATTCAAAGGAGAAAAAATGAAAAAGAAAAACGTTCTTTGGTCAACATTAGCCATTCTGCTGATCGGGACCATGCTGCTTGGCGCTTGCCAGGCTGCTGCAACTAAAGTACCTGTTGTGGATGATGAAACACCGGTTGATACCGTTGCTCCTCTCCCACAAGGACAGGAACTTGCCAATGCTTACGCTGGCATGTACAAGGGCACGGTTGTCACCATGGCTGGCCCCTTCACAGACCAGGATGAGGTCGTTTTCAATGACAGCATCAAGGCCTTCGAAGATGCAACCGGCATCGACATCCAATATACCGGCTCAAAGGAATTTGAAGCCAACATCAACATCCGATTGGATGGTGGTGACGCCCCCGATATCGCTGACTATCCCCAACCCGGTTTGTTAAGATATGCCGTGGAAAAAGGTTATGCGATTGATATGGAAACTTTGATCGACCCTGACTGGATTAAGACCAACTATACCCAGGCCTGGCAAGATCTGGGCACCATGACCGGACCCAACGGCGACATTGTTGCTGGAATCTGGGCTCGCGCCAATGGTAAGTCTTTCGTCTTCTATCCCAAAAAGGCTTTTGATGAGGCCGGTTACGTCGTCCCTGAAACCTGGGATGAAATGATGCAACTCACCGAAGATATCGCTTCTGATGGCGACACCCCCTGGTGTATCGGTATCGAATCTGGTGCGGCCACTGGCTGGACCATGACCGACTGGATCGAAGACCTGATGCTGCGTGTGGCTGGCCCTGAAGCCTATGATCAATGGGTTGCGGGAGAGTTGAAGTTCGACTCACCCGAAATGAACGAAGTGCTCGACTACATCGAAGCTATCTGGTTCAATGACGACTATGTCTATGGCGGCCGCGCTGCCATCCCCACCATCAACTTTGGTGATGCCCCCAAACCCATGTTCGAAAACCCGCCTAAATGCTGGTTCAACCGACAGGGCAACTTTGTAACCACCTTCTTCCCCGAAGAGACCGTTCCTGGTGAAGACTATAGCTTCTTCTACCTGCCCGGTATCAAGGAAGAATTTGGCAAGCCCGTACTCGGCGCTGGCGATATCTATGCCGTCTTCAACGATCGTCCTGAAGTGCGCGCAGTCATCCAATACTTCTCAACCGGTGAATCCCTCAAGGTTTGGGTTGAGCAGGGTGGCGCTATCCTGACCCACAATGATGCTTCCCTCGACTGGTACGTTGATCCCGTGACCCGTGGTGTGGCTGAAACCATCCGTGATGCCACGACCTTCCGCTTCGATGGCTCCGACATGATGCCGGGTGCTGTTGGTGCTGGTACCTTCTGGAAGTACATGACCGATTATGTTTCCGGCTCGATCACGCGACAGGAAGCCCTGCAACAGATTGATGCCTCCTGGCCAAAGTAAGCACGATAGCCAGTATTAGTTAGCTTGAAAACTGGAGAGCAGGCACCAGAACCAAGCCTGCTCTCCAAACACTAAGCTCCCAATAGCTGAGGAGGTGACTGGATGAGTATTGTAGAAGCTAAAACGCCAACACCAAATGGCAATAATTCGGTTAACAAGATCCTGGCATGGTTTGGAACCACATTGGGTCAAATTCTGGTATCTATCCTCGTCCCTGCACTTACCTTTCTGGTTTTGTGGCAGGGATATTTATTTCTCCAAAGAGCTAACGCTCCTCAAATCGTTCAGGTTTCCGTAGCGATCGTTTGGGGCGTTGGTGGGGTCGCTTTGCTTTACCTGGTCACCAACTGGCTTGTTATGAAACTGCCCAAAGAGATTTCCAGGGTGCTGCAGCCGTTTGTTTTTGTTGGCCCAGCTGTGGTAATTATGGCCTGGTTCCTGGCAATCCCGGTGTTTCGTTCACTGATCGCCAGTTTCCGCAACTACCTGGGGACGGAGTGGATCGGGTTCGACAATTACAAATTTGCTTTCACTGACCCGCGCATGCTCGAAACTTTCCGCAACAACTTGTTGTGGTTGGTTTTTGGCACATCATTTAGCGTTGGGCTGGGACTGCTGATTGCGACCCTGGCAGACCGCACCAGGGCAGAAGTGATTTATAAATCAATCATTTTCACGCCTATGGCGATCTCTTTTGTCGGAGCTGGTGTGATTTGGAAGTTTATCTACACCTACAAAGGCACAGGGGTCGGCATCCAGGAAATTGGCTTGCTCAATGCGATTGTGCTGGCGCTGGGAGGGAACTCGCAACCATGGCTAAACCTGCCGCCCTGGAACAACTTTTTCCTGATTGTCATCATGATCTGGCTGCAGACTGGCTATGCCATGGTGATCCTCTCCAGCGCTATCAAAGGTGTGCCGGCTGAACTGCTGGAAGCCGCGCGCATCGACGGTGCCTCTGAGGTCAAGACTTTTTTCTCAATTATTGTGCCCTATATTCAAGGAACCCTGCTGACGGTGACCACTACCATCGTGATCTTCAGCCTGAAGACGTTTGATATCGTCCGTGTGATGACGGGAGGCAATAACGGGACTAACGTGATTGCCAATGAGTTCTACCTGCAAAGCTTTACTTATACTGACGCAGGTAAGGCTTCGGCCATCGCCATCGTCTTGCTGCTGCTGGTGACCCCGGTGATTATCAATAACGTTCGCCAATTCAATCAATCAAGAAGGGGGTTCTGATGGCTAAGAAAACCTTAAAAACCGAGAAGCAAAAGTCAGCCTTTTGGAATAATTTCATCCTGATCATCATCTGTGTGGTTTGGTTGGTTCCAATTGTGGGTATCCTGATTACCTCATTCCGCCCGCCCGATGAAATTTTCCGCAGTGGCTGGTGGAATGTGTTCCCTCACAAAGAGAATGTAGAAATCGAGCGCATCGTCATCCCTGAGGCTGTGGATCTTGATGGTTCCTTTGAAATACTGGGAAAAACGGCCACCTTTGATCAGTTCCGAAACACGGTGGAGCTGGATGACGGGCGGCTGATTACCTGGTATGGCAACAAACGCACTCGAACCGCCATCATTTCAGAGCCTCGGTGGGTCGGCTTTGCTACCAATCTGACCACCAAAAACTACTCAGATGTGTTGGGTGGTAAGACCATCAGCTATAAAAATGCTGAAGGGCAGACAATCACCCGTACCGGCAATAACCTGAGCGGCGCTTTCCTGAACTCGTTGGCGGTCACCATTCCGGGCACGATCATCCCGATCCTGATTGCGGCATTCGCCGCCTTTGGCTTTGCCTGGCTGGATTTCCCCGGGCGCAACATTGTCTTTACCATTATTGTGGCATTGTTAGTGGTACCTTTGCAGATTGCCCTGGTTCCAATCCTTAAAGACTATGTGAACATGGGGCTCAATGGTACCTTTTTAGGCATCTGGCTGGCGCACACTGGCTTTGGTCTGCCGCTAGCGACCTACCTGCTCTTTAACTACATCAGTACTATTCCGCGTGAATTACTGGAGTCGGCTTACATCGATGGCGCATCCAATTTCACCATTTTTACCAGACTGATTCTGCCGTTGTCTGTTCCCGCGCTGGCATCTTTCGCCATCTTCCAGTTCCTCTGGTTGTGGAATGACTACCTGGTCGCTCTGGTCTTTTTGGGTGAAAAGAATCAAACCGTTACTATTGCGGTCGCCCGCCTGGTCGGTGAAAAAGGCCAGGACTGGCACCTGATGACCTCTGCTGCCTTCATCAGCATGATCTTACCCTTGTTAGTTTTCCTGGGGTTACAGCGTTACTTCGTGCGCGGCATGATGGCTGGCTCGGTTAAAGGATAGATGGAATTGGCTGGGCCTATTGTCCAGCCGCTGGGAATTGACAAGCGGATGAAGCGGAGGGAGACAAGCCCCCTCTGTACGGCTGGATCTTAGCGGAGGGAGATGAACCCCCTCCGTACGACTGGATCTTAGCGGAGGGAGACAAGCCTTCCCCGTACGACTTGATGTCAAAGCCGCTGGAATTGGCAATCGGGGAGATGAACCCCCTCCGTACGGCTGGATCTTAGCGGAGGGAGATGAACCCCTTCCGTACGGCTGGGCTTTATGTCCAGCCGCCGATAATAAGGAGAATGAAAATGACACAAAACAATTCCTGGTACAAAGATGCCGTTTTCATTGAACTTAACACACGTGCTTTCAAGGATTCGGATGGCGATGGCTGGGGCGACCTGCCTGGTCTGACCAGCAAACTGGATTATCTAAAAGACCTGGGCGTGGACGCGATCTGGCTTCTGCCGATCATGCCATCCCCGCTGCGTGATGACGGCTATGACGTCAGCGATTTTTGTGACATTTTCCCTGCCTATGGCACCATGGAAGACTTCAAGAAGTTGATTTCCGAAGCCCACAGGCGCAATTTGAAAATCATTGTCGAGATCATCCCTAACCACACCTCCGATCAACACCCCTGGTTCCAGGCTTCCCGTGACCCCCAACACCCTGAGCATGCCAAATATCGTGACTGGTACGTCTGGTCTGATACCGACCAAAAATATCAGCAGGCGCGGATCATCTTCACCGACTCCGAAACCTCCAACTGGACCTTTGACCAACTACGCGGTCAATATTTCTGGCACCGCTTCTATTCCAGCCAGCCCGATTTGAATTACGACAACCCGGAAGTTCAGCAGGCCATGCTGGATGTGGTCAAATTCTGGATTGACGCGGGAGCCGACGGTTTGCGCGTGGACGCCCCGCCTTACCTCTTTGAGCGTGAAGGCACCAACTGCGAAAACCTGCCCGAAACCCATGCCTATCTGAAGCGCATGCGCAAGTTCGTTGACGACTACAAGCCTGAAACGCTCCTGCTGAGTGAGGCCAATCAGTGGCCAGAGGACGTGATTGAATATTTCGGCGATGGCGATGAAATGCACATGAATTTCCATTTCCCGCTGATGCCACGCCTCTTTATGGCGCTGGCAAAAGGCGATCGCACCCCCATCGAGGAAATCTTGGCGCGCACCCCTGAGCTGCCGGAGGGTTGCCAGTGGGGAACTTTTTTGCGCTGTCATGACGAACTGACCCTTGAAATGGTCACACCAGAGGAACGCCAATGGATGTGGGAAACTTATGCCCCTGACCCAAAACAGCGCATCAATCTGGGCATTCGCCGCCGTCTGGCACCCCTGATGGACAATGATCAGCGCAAGATTTTGCTGCTGCACTCCATGCTGTTGACCATGGTAGGTTCGCCCTTTCTATATTATGGCGATGAAATCGGGATGGGTGACAACGTTGATCTATTTGACCGCAACGGTTTGCGCACGCCCATGCAGTGGGATGACAGCCCGAACGCCGGGTTTTCGGAAGCGCCCGCCGAAAGACTTTACGCGCCGGTTATTTCCGACCCGATTTATGGTTATCAGGTGGTCAATGTCGCCGCCCAGGAGAACGACCCGGATTCGCTTTTGAACAAAATCCGCCATTTAATCGCGGTGCGCAAGCAGTGGCGGCTATTTGGGCGAGGAGAATTCGCCTGGAAGCACTTTAATTTCAATTCAAAAGCAGTTGTGGCCTATCAACGGTCCTGGCAAGGGCAGCGGATTGTGGTGCTGAACAATCTGACCGATGCGCCAGTTTCAGGCTGGATACCTGAGACCGCAAAAAGTTTTCTGGACCTGTTGACTGGGGAGAGTATCTTGCCGGGCGACTATACCCTCGCGCCGTATGGCTTTGTCTGGTTGAAACCTGTGGGGCCCGACCTACCCAACGAGGCTACTGGTCCTAACAGCCCGCAAGCTGGCTACCTGGGGTCAGATAAGCACTGATTCTTGTCGAGTTGGAATAAGCTGCATGGAACCATACTTAAACGGAAGATGTCATCATAAAAATACTCACGCCAGGTTTGACGCTGGCGGGAGGTGCAACAAGAACCTGCTTGGACGAACCGACTCAAATGACGGTAACTCTGGCAAGGCTTTAGCCCAGATGAAGTATGGCAGATAACCAAACACACTTTTTACCCACTTTTTGGGATCGTAAGCTTTTTTTAACTTTTCAAACTATTTTCTACCCCGGAGGCTGCTGATGATTCAACCGCTTTTTGCTGGAATTGAAGGTGGCGGCACTAAGTTTGTCTGTGCTGTGGCCGATGAAAACAACCAAATCCTCGCCGAGAGGCGCGTTCCCACTACCGATCCCGCTGAAACCCTTGCTGCCTGCGCGGAATTCTTCCAGCAGCAAGCCCATCTTGGCACGATTCAATCTCTGGGCATCGCCTGTTTTGGACCGTTGGATCCGCGCCCCACTTCCGAGGGTTATGGGCGAATTCTGGCCACACCCAAGCCCGGTTGGTCTGGCGCGGATGTGGTCGGCTTTTTCAGACAACGTTTAGCGCTGCCAATCGCATTTGATACCGATGTCAACGGCGCGGTTCTGGCTGAGTCCTTCTGGGGAGCAGGCAAAGGGTTGCGTAATCTGGTTTACTTCACCATCGGTACCGGCATTGGCGCGGGCATCATCGCGGAAGGAAACCTTATTCACGGCTTTTTACACCCCGAGATGGGGCACATTTTATTGGCGCGCGACCCTAAGCAAGACCCCTTCCCAGGGATTTGCCCTTTCCACGGCGTATGTTTCGAAGGGCTTGCTTCAGGTCCGGCGATTGAAAAACGTTGGGGTCTCAAGGGCGACCAGCTGCCTCCGGGCCACCAGGCCTGGGATTTGGAAGCCGAATACATTGCCAAGGCGCTGGTCTCAGTGACTTGTGCTTTGGCACCTGAAAGGATTATCCTGGGTGGTGGCGTGATGGCACAGGAACAGCTGCTGCCAATGATCCGCGAGAAATTTGTAGGCTTGCTCAACGGATACATGCAAACGCCCCTGATCACAGAGCAGCTTGAATCTTATATCGTGCTGACCGGTTTGGAAGGCAAAGCGGGCTTATACGGCGCATTCGCTCTGGCTCAGCAAGCCTGGGAGCAGCATCAATGAAAACCGGGATGGTAGACCTGCAACTGGAAGCCAGCCGCGTGCTGGCACGCCTGCTGCCTGCTCTGGAGGCTGACCTGGCTGTTTCTATTCGGAAAGACCCGCGAGGCTGGCAGCTTTTTACCAAACGTCTTGAGACACACTTTCCGCAGTTATTTGAGCTCTACCACCACCTTTACGGGCAACAGTACGATATGGTCTATCACCTTGAGAACCTCTTGAGGAGTATGGCGCAGGCTGTCTTCGAACGCCCTGCGGATTTGCGCGAGCTTGACCAGCGCCGGGAGCAGAACCCACTCTGGTTCCAGTCCAACCAGGTGTTGGGCGGGGTCTGTTATGTGGATCTTTTTGCCGGAAACCTGCAGGGTATCCGCGCCAAAATCCCTTACTTCAAGGAGCTTGGTCTGACCTACCTTCATCTCATGCCCTTTTTCAAAATGCCTGAAAGCGAAAACGATGGTGGCTATGCGATCAGTTCTTACCGCGAAGTTCATCCCCCGCTGGGGACAATGGCCGAATTGGCGCAGCTCTCACGCGAGCTGCGCGAGCAAGGCATCAGCCTGGTAGCAGACCTGGTGATCAACCACACCTCCGATGAACACGAATGGGCGCAAAAAGCCAAAGCAGGCGACCCAGAATACCGCCAGATGTACGGTATTTACCCGGATCGCAGTGTGCCTGACCTTTATGAAAAGGACCTGAGAGAAATCTTTCCGGATGAACACCCGGGAGCCTTTACCTGGTTCGAAGAGATACAATCCTGGGTTTGGACCACCTTTCACTCCTATCAATGGGATCTGAATTACAGCAACCCGGTGGTCTTCAACCGCATGAGCGAAGAAATGCTCTTCCTGGCTAACCAGGGCATAGAGATCTTTCGGCTTGACGCGGTAGCTTTTATTTGGAAAGAATTGGGGAATTCCAGCGAAAACCTCCCCAAGGCGCATACCATTTTGCAGGGTTTCAACGCTATCACGCGCGTGGCCGCGCCTTCAATTTTGTTTAAATCTGAGGCAATTGTGCATCCGGATGAAGTGATCAAATACATTTCACCCCGGGAGTGCCAGCTTTCTTATAACCCGCTGCTGATGGCGCTGTTGTGGAACAGTCTGGCCACGCGCGAAGTCAATTTGCTTGCGCAGGCACTGGAGGAAAGATTTGACTTGCCTGAGGGTACCGCCTGGGTCAACTACGTTCGCTGCCACGACGACATTGGCTGGACTTTTTCGGACGAAGACGCCGCCAGATTGGGCATCAATGGCTACGATCACCGCCGTTTTTTAAACGAATTCTACCGGGGTCGCTTCCCGGGCAGTTTCGCGCGCGGGCTACCCTTCCAGGAAAACCCAAAGACGGGCGATACCCGCATATCCGGGACCTGCGCGTCGCTGGCAGGGCTCGAAAAAGCTCTGGTTGAAGAAGGACCTGAAGAAGTCGAATTGGCCATCAAACGCATCAGGCTGTTGCATTTTGTGATCATGACTGCTGGCGGGGTTCCGCTGATTTATCTCGGGGATGAGGTTGCCACCCTGAATGACTACAGCTACCTGGAGCGTCCTGACCACAAAAAAGACAGCCGTTGGGTACATCGCCCGGCTGCTGACCCGCTGCGCTACTCACAGCGTCTGGATGCCGACAGCGTGCCGGGGCGTGTCTTCCAGCACATGCGTGATTTGATTGAATTGCGCAAAGACTTACCAGGACTGGCTGGAGGCAAATTGGAAGTGATAAACACGCAAAATGGATCCGTTTTGGGCTTTGTGCGGCGTAATCAGGGCGAAAGGTTGTCGATTCTGGCAAACTTCAGTGAACGTGAACACGCTGTCCCCGAGTGGGTAGTCAGGCAGAACAGGATGGACCCCGAAGGGTTGCGGTTTGGCGAGGCGGAATTCGCGGAGAGCGGCGCGCTCTGGCTGCCGGCTTACGCCTGCGTTGTGTTCGAGCAAGGTGAAGTGGCGGAGTAAAAGATTTTTTATATTTCCCCCGCTTTAGAGGAGGTCAAATCCAGGTATTTACTACCCCAATTTATGGGATAATTTATTTATTCAATCGCAATCCAGGAGGCAGCTATGAAAAGAAAGGTCACCTTTGGCAAGATCGTATGGTTCATCATCATCGCCTATCTGTGCATCGGGCTAGTCTATTCTCTAAGCGGCTACATTCAGCATGCCATCAACGGAAAATCGGAAACCTTCTCCCCACTGATCGGCATCCCATTGGACATGTTGGGCTGGCCGTTCAATATGCGCGGTGATTATATTAACGGCTTCCTGGATTTGCAATTTTTTGTTACCCTGGCAGCCCTTGTGCTGGCCTTCATCCTCTTTTTGCGGCTTTTGTTTCACAAACCAACGCAAAAGGCTTAAACCGCGCTGGTGCTATGTACAGGAACAGCACCTACGAAAGAAATGCTATCGGTCCGTCATGGCAGACCAGCCAGCCGGTGGGAAGACCGACCTGATTACATACCGCATCGGGCAACTCGCATGAGCCGCACAACCCCACCCCACATCGGATCAGGGCCTCAAAGGAAAGCTGCGCCGGGACCTGGTGGCGCTTACAAAGTTCTGCCAGGGCCAGCAGCATCCCCGTTGGACCACAGGCATAAAGGCAGTCCGGGCGCTCATCTGAGATCGCTTGCTCTACCACCTGCGTGACCAGCCCCCGGGCACCTTTTGACCCATCTTCTGTAGCTACGCGCACTTCACAGCCCATGTCGTGCAGTCTCTGCTGCATCAACAACTCCGTCTCGGTCTTCGCCCCCAGACAGACCCGCACCTGCCCGTCCTGTCTGAGCGCTTCTTTTGCCAGGAAAGAAAGCGGGGCTGCCCCATATCCCCCACCTACCAAGAGATGCTTGCTGCCTGTGAGCCGGAAGCCAGTCCCCAATGGACCTCTGACCCAGGCACGCTCACCAGGTTTGAGCTGGTGCAGCGCAGCGCTAACCGTTCCCACGCTGCTCACCGTTATGGCCAGTGGCACTGATGCGGCAATGCTGAAAGGTCTTTCGCCCACTTCGGGCAGCCATGCCATCACAAACTGACCCGGCTGCGCGCTTTCCAGTCTTCCTTTAAAAAGAAGCGTGCGCGTATGGGCATTCTCATTGATCACATTGGCAACTTCAAAGGCTTGCATCAACCCGCTTTGATCGTCTGGTTCCATTTTAAAGTCCTTCACAAAGCTCACAAAGCCTTTCCGCGCATTTCATGCGGGTTTTGGTAGCCTTCTGATTGCATAAACTCTGCTAATTCCTGGGCGATTTTGGCAAAAACAGCCGGCCCCCCGCTGACGACCGCCGAGCCAACCCCCACCAGGCTTGCGCCGGCCATGATCATCTCAGCCGCGTCCAGCCCGCACGTGACCCCACCGGTTCCAATAATGGGGACGGATATGGTTTGTGCCAGTTCCCAGACCGCTCGCAGCGCTACTGGTTTGATGGCTGGTCCGCTCAGCCCACCGGTTTTGTTTTTCAAAACCGGTCTGCCAGCGTGGGCGTCAATCAACATCGCCGGCACAGTGTTGATAGCCGTGATGGCATTGGCTCCCTCAGCCACAACTGCTCTGGCAATCTGCGACAGGTTGGGAACATTCGGCGCAAGTTTTATGCTGATTGGAAAATCGACCGCCGCGCGCACACTTTTGGTCACCGCTGCCGCGCTCGCCGCGTTAGCGGAAAACGGCTCGCCAAATTCACTGGCAACATTTGGGCAAGAGATGTTAACCTCAATCAGATCGGGCTCTGCCTGCGCGATAACTTTTGCGACTTCCCCGAATTCTTCCGCTTTGCTGGCAAAGATCGAAACGAAAAGGGGCACGCCCAGCGCTTTTAAGCGTTGTTTGGTCTCAAGCAGGGTCGGCAATTCTTGCTGGCAACCGGGGTTAGTCAGCCCAATCGCATTGATCACGCTGTTGCCCCAGGCTAGGCAGACGGGGTTGGCGTGACCTTCGCGCGGTTCGGGGCCAACACTCTTGCTGGTGACCGCGCCAGCCCCTTCACGGGCGGCCCGTTCCATCAGGCTGGCTGAGGTTCCTAAAACGCCTGAGGCAACCACCAGAGGATTTTTGAGGGCGATCCCGAGAAAGTTGGTACGCAGAAACTCTTCCACAGCTATCCTTTCAAATATGCAGTTACCATTTCGTAGGTGGACTGGTCGATTTTGTCTTCCTTACGCAGAACATTCAGAATCTGGCTAAATTTCAAAACCGCCTGCGCGGTAATCCCTTCTTGCGCAAGCGCCTGCAGCCCACCCTGTTCGCGGTCGACCAGCACCACAGCCTGATCGGCGGTCAGCCCGACCGCCTGTAAGGCGTCTCGGGTGGTCAAAAGACTGCCACCGCTGGTGATAACATCTTCCACCATCACAGCGCGCTGTCCAGGCTTGAAAACGCCCTCAACCATCTGACCTGTGCCGTGCTGCTTGGCCTCTTTGCGTGGGTAGACCATCGGCTTCATCAGTTTTGAGGCAGCGATCGAGGCAATTGGCAAGGCCGCATAGGGCACGCCAGCCAGGAAATCGTATTGCAATTTGACCAGGATGTTGAGGTAGGCGTTCACAGCCATTTCCAGCACCTCAGGGAAAGAAACCAGCCGACGCAGGTCCAGATAGACCGGCGATTGCTTCCCGCTGGCAAGGGTGAAATTCCCAAATTTGACGCAGCCGACCTCAAACAACCCTTCGATTAAAGTTTGGTAAGGCTCCTCGGTTTCGAGCAGTTGCCCGGATTGTTTGTATGAGACAACTTCAGCCCGAATCAGGTTAATTTCGTCCCTCAAAGCTGCCGCGGCAGCCCGGGGGTCTTCGGCATTCATGACCGAGCGGGAGACAGGGATGATCATGCCCAACCCGTCCTCACGCAGTCCGGCAGTCAGCGCCTGGCGCAAGTCTGCGCCCTGAGCGCCAACCCCGGGGGCTAAAATCCAGGCGCTGGGGTTGATTTGGCGGACATTCTTGAGCGCTTCTGGTTTAGTCGCGCCAACTACCAGCCCGATTTGCCCCTCCCCACCCCAGGATTTGCTCACCGCGGCTACATGCAAATAGAGCTCCGGCTTGCCGTGCTCCTGGATCTCGGCTGCACTGGGGTTGGAGGTCTGACAGAGCAAAAACACAGTGTTGTCCGGGTCTTCCACAAAGGGTTTGACCGAGTCGCGCCCCAGATAAGGGGAAAGCGTGACCGCGTCTGCTTGGAACCACTGATAGCAGGCTTTGGCGTAGGCTTCAGCGGTCGAGCCGATATCGCCCCGCTTGGCATCCAAAAGCAGCGGGATGTCCTCAGGGATCATCCGCACCACTTCCTGAAGGGCGCGCACTCCCTTGGGGCCAAATTGCTCAAAGAAGGCCATATTGGGCTTGTAGCAGCAGACCAGGTCCTTCGTTTGTTCAATCAGAGCCTCCGCCCAGACCAGCAGGCGTCCATAGACATCGTCACCCGGGGGTAAAACTTTCTGATCAGGGTCAAGACCCACACACAAAAGGGATTGGTTGCGATCGATTGCCCTGGTCAGTTTGCTGATAAAGTCCATCTTTCCTCCGTTTTTTAGGTGCTGGCGGTTAGGCTTGGGTTGAGGTTAAGCATACTCGTTTTTCCCGGATTTTCGCGCAAACCATCCTCACGGCAGGGACATCCAAACTGGGTTTGGCTACGTTTTGCGAATAACCAACAGTTGGTCAGGCCCGGCCTAAAACAGCTGCTAAAAGCGCCATACGAATGTAGAGCCCGTTTTGCACCTGCCGGAAATAGGCCGCACGCGGGTCTTTGTCTACCTTATATTCGATCTCACCCACCCTGGGCAAGGGGTGCATGACGATCATTTTCTCTTTCGCGCTGGTCATGAGCTCGCTGTTGATCAGGAAGTAATCCCTGACCTCTTCATATTGCGCCAGGTCGACGAAACGCTCTTTCTGAATGCGCGTGACATAGAGCACGTCCACATCGCGAATGACATCTTCCACCTTGCTAAACTCGCGTACGTCCAGCTTTTTGTCAATCAGATAGTTTGTCAGGTCCAACGGCAGACGCAGCGTGTCGGGTGATACAAAGCGGAATGAAACATCGTATTGAGAGAGCAACTTGGTCAGCGAATGTACCGTGCGACCGTTGCGCAGATCGCCTACCATACCTATGCGCAAGCCATCGATCCTGCCGAGTTCGCGCCGGATGGTGAACAAATCCAGCAGCCCCTGGGTAGGATGCTCGCCGGCCCCATCGCCGGCATTGATGATGGGCACATCCACATATTTAGCCGCGGCCGCGCTGGAACCGACTTCGGGATGGCGCAAGACAATCACATCGCAATATTGTTCCAGCGTGATCATGCTGTCGATCAGGCTCTCTCCCTTCGAGACAGAGGAATACTGGATACCTTCCGTGATCGGAATGACCTTGCCGCCCAGGCGTTCCATGGCGGCGATGAATGATGAGCTGGTGCGGGTTGAGGGCTCGTAGAAGACACAGGCCAAGGTATAGCCCTTGAGCAAATCGCAGGTTCCCCAGCGTTGACTCATCTCAAGCATTTCATTCGCGCGGGTGAAAATGTAATTCAGGTCATCTTTATTGAATTGAGAGACCGACAGGATGTCCTTTTTGTAAAATCCGTTAGTAAAAAGCGGTGTTCTTTCAAAACTTTCCAGGTTGAAGAGAGGGGCTAGAACAGTGTTTTCCATGAGTACTCCGATTTTAAAATTGGTTTGAGGTGGATTTGGCAGTAACCAGGCCGTCGCAAGCAACTTCCTGTCCATGGAGAACCACCCTGGTAACCCGACCGGTCATTTTCATACCAGAAAAGGGCGACCAACCGCATTTGGTGTAAAGAGGGTGGTCAGGGAACTCGTAGGACGCGTTCTGATCGATTTCAATCCAGGTTTTTGGCTGGATGGGCAGGTTAAAAATTTTACGCGGGTTCTCATCGAGCAATACAGGGATGAGATCGTAGCTCAACCGCCCTTCTGATGCGGCCGTCAGCAATAATGGCAGGGTCGATTCCAGCCCAGGGATGCCGGGAGGAGCAGAACTGCCCTTTTCTGCGAGCGTGTGGGGCGCGTGATCGCTGGCAACGCAGTCGATGGTCGTGCCGAGGTGTTGCCAGAGCGCGTCGACATCTTGCTGGGGCTGCAAAACGGGGCGCATATCGCCTAATGATCCGAGCCGCTTGCCGTCTTCTTGATTCAAGAAAAGGTGATGGGGCGTGACCTCGCAAGTGATCTTGACGCCCTGGGCTTTTGCCCGGGCGATCAGCTCGACTTCAGATTTG
>Ga0265293_10008622_pt1 | contig 15029 bp, 4 predicted proteins | sample Munlanlewell138R_FD_192505 | JGI IMG/M metagenome (GOLD analysis project Ga0265293, IMG submission 192505) | Leachate microbial communities from a municipal landfill in Southern Ontario, Canada - Leachate well 138R | ecosystem: Engineered > Solid waste > Landfill > Unclassified | place: Canada...
CTGTTCCCCTTCCGTTTGCTTGCGTATTCCAGCCGGTGAAGGTATAACCTGATCTAGTAGGAGCTGTTGGCAGCGTACCTGCATTACTACCGGATATTACTGTCTTTGTGGCAGGGTTCGCCTCGGAATCTCCGCCATTTTTATTAAATGTAATCGTATAGGTTGTTGGTGGTCTCTCTTCAAACTCCGCTGTAAGATAGATATCTCGCGCCCCCATGTTAAAGCCATAAACGGCTTGGGTGACACTGAGGTTTTGGTTATCCGTCCATCGTGCAAAGGTAAAGCCCGAGTTGGGTGTCGCCATTACCTCCACATAAGTGCCTTCTAAATATATTCCACCACCACCCACCGTGCCTCCCTCAACCGGACTGGCTGACACAAATACTGTGTGGCTGCTAATCGGTATCTGCTCAAACTCTGCTGTAAGATGGATATCATAAGTCCCCATGGTAAAGCTATACACAGCTTCGGTAACACTGAGGTTTTCTTTATCTGTCCATCGGGTAAAGCTAAAGCCTAAGTTAGGTGTTGCCGTCACTTTCACAGAAGCGCCTTTTGTATATACTCCACCGCCGCTAACCGTACCTCCCTCAATCGGACTGGCTGAAACAGATACTGTGCGGCTGCTGCCAGGAGGTATTATTTCAAACTCTGCTATTAGATGGACATCCGAAGTCCCTATTATAAAGCCATATACAGCTTCGGTAACACTTAAGTTTTCGTTATCTGTCCATCGTGCGAAGCTAAAGCCTGAGTTAGGTGTTGCTGTCACTTCCACAGAAGCGCCTTCTATATATGTTCCTCCGCCACTCACTGTACCTCCCTCAACCGGACTGGCTGATATTGATACTGTATAGCTGCTGCTGGGAGGTATCACCTCAAATTCTGCTGTTACAGTTACATTTGCCGCAGGCATGGCAAAGCTGGTTCCACTGATAGCGTGGTCTTCTGTACCATCATTGTACTTCAAGCTTCCCGCCTTTAACCGTTTTCCACCTTCAGAAGAAATTATCAGGTAGATGATTTCTCCTTCTACAGCCGATGTTGATGAAACTGTAATGTTTCCGCCTGTTATTGCACCGATAGTTACAGAATATTTTGCCTTTGGGATGTCTTCAAATTCCGCATATATTGTTACATTTGACGCAGGCATCTCAAAATTTGATCCACTGATGCTATAAACTTGTACGCCGTCATAATATATAAGACTACCCTTCATTAGCTGCTTACCATTATCAGGGGTTAGCGACAGTGTGATGGTTTCCCCGGCTGGCGCTGATACTGCTGAAGCGGTAACGATACCACCAGAGATTGATCCAACATTGACATAATACATTGCCACCGGGATGTCTTCAAATTCAGCCACAATAGTTACATCAGAAGGTGGCATGGTAAACTCTGTTCCATGAATAGCATACTCATAAGAACCGGCTATGAATTTCAAGCTTCCGACTATCAACTGCTTGCCCTCTAATGGCGTGATCGTCAGGCTAACTGTATCTCCTTCAAATGCCTCTGAGGTTGAAGCTACTATGGTGCCTCCGGTCATTGGACTAATGGTAATCGCATGGACAGGCGGCGGAATGTTTTCAAATTCTGCCTGTACAGTTATATTTAAAGCGGGCATAGGGAAGGAGAAAGTTTCCTCATCAATAGGGTACTCTCCCATATCGTCAATATATTTTAAACTATCTGCTTTTAATTGTTTCGCATCAAAAGGAGTTATCGAAAGCTCAATACTTTCTCCATAAGCTGCTCTTTGCGGGGAAGCTGTAATAGTTCCACCGGGGAATGAGCCAATTTCAACTATATATGTTGCCGGTGGAATATCCTCAAACTCTGCTGTTATGGACACATCAACTGCGGGCATGGTAAAGCTATAAGCAGCTTCGTCTATCAGGCTGCTCTGAATGATGCCATAAGTGTGCCCATAAGTATATTCCAGGCTTCTGGCTTTTAATTGTTTACCACTTTCAGGGTTAATGGTCAATTCGACAGTATCCCCTGCATATGAAGTAGAGTTTGATGCAGTGATCGAACCACCTGCAAATGTGCCAACATTAACATGGTACTCTACTCTTTCATAGTTGGCGACCAAAGCAAAATCATTTGCTCCCATTGTAATTTCATAGATACTCTCTTCACTAACCAAGTATCCCGCATCAGTCCATCCAGTGAAGGTGTATCCGTTATAGTGAGCCGCAACAACTTGCACTGTGGCCCCTTCTTCATATTCACCGCTGCCGCTTGTTGTACCTCCAACTTCGGGGTAAGCAGATAAGCTCAACGTATATAACGGAAGTGGTATATTCTCAAACTCTGCTGTTATGGTTACATCTTTAGCAGGCATTATGAAGCTGTTTTCGCTAATAGTATGTTCTCCTGTGCTGTCAATATACTTTAGGCTCCCCTCTTTCAGCTGTTTGCCCTCATTGAAAAAGACAGTCAGCAAAATCATATCCGCGGCTTGCGCAGCCTTTACCGATGGGTAAATGGTGCCGCCTAAAATCGGTTCAACGCTAACATTGTACAGACTTGGAGCAGCTTCTAAAGTGAGATTGACCGTATAAATATCATTGATTGATCTATCATCAGCAAGTACTTCGATTATAACACTGCCCGGCAGTATTTCTGACTGCAGTATAAGTGCGACTGCTTTGTCATCCTGTGTCGCTGCTTCCACATAGGCAACCTCAGTCCCATAGGGCAGCTCCACATGATAGGTTTTCGTATCCGGATCAAATTCACTGACAGGGGCTCCGTTCACAGTAATTCCGCTTAATTTAGCGTTGGTGCCATATATATAACTGTTTTCGATGTGAACAGTCAGCGTTACTGGATCAGCTGCATCACGAAAGAAGATTTCAAATTCCAGCTGCATACCCTTAAACAGTAACAGCTCTTCGAGGAAACTTCTCCGGATGGTAAGCATATCACTGTTGAGCAAAAAATCCGATTCTAAAAGACTCATCCTTTGAAAAAACACACCCTCCATAGTTTCCGGGCTTGCGCTGTTCCATTTTATCTCCACTGTAATATCTTTAGGTTGATTAATATCGTACAATACACTGGCAGGATCAATGGTTGCATGCACATATGGAGCATAGACTGAAAATTCCACCTCTGAAGTTGCTGTTCGATCATCATCGTATGTGACAGTAATCGTTCCGGTATGGGTACCTATCGGCAGCTCTTCTTTAGGCTGTATGAACCAGGTATTTATTGCATCATAACCTGTCGGTGGTACAGTACTGCCGCTTCCGCTGATTTCAAAGGCTGATTCATTATCGACAGTTACACTTTTTGTCGTTGCTTCTCCATTACCTAAATTTGTAATCCATATGGGTTCCACAGGCGCATTGGTATATCCTAATGGCTCAGGCAGCCAGTAGACGCCGGACACATGCAACTCAGGTGAGTAAACAAATTCAACATCAATAGTTATTTCTGCTGCCACACCCGTGAACGAAGTGTCAGTAGCTTTTAATCTAATCCAACATACCTCCCTATACTCAAGACCGGTAATCTCCGTATCAGGACAATCCTGCCAGCTTACCCCACCATTAACGCTATATTCCATGGATGAATTTACTCCAGTGATTTTCCCATCACTATAAATTTCCGAAGACACACCGACCGCAGTTATTTCTGCAGGTGGCGCCATTCTTGCTGGAATAACAAACTGCTGTGGGGTGCTGTTACCGGTAGTTGTGCCATTACTCTTTTTAATAATGAAAACAACTTTGCCAATCCACTCTTCTTTTATTGAAATCTCACCGCCTGTAGCTGTAAAAGGCTCACCATTCACCAGATAGCCTTCTCCCTCCTGCAAGTTTGTGAGCTTCTCCCCCATATAGTCAATCTTTGCCTGTGGCGTTTCCTCTGGATTGATACTGCCATCATCAGGGTACACGAATGGTTCTTCTTTGTTTTCAATGTTATCTAGCGCAGCATCCCCGGTGTTGTTTTGATATGTACCTCCCACATAAAGCCCATAACCATATCCACCAGTGCCAGGCGTGAGAGAAATATGCAGTGGAATCCTTCCTATAACAAGGTCGTTCCCTGTATTTATACCACTGGCATATGCTCCACTACCGCCTTTAGCAATAAGTGTTCCACCAAAATCCAGAGTAAGGGATCCATTACTACTGATGCCGCTGTGTTTGCCGCTTTCGGCGGTTATCTCACCATTTCCTAGGATGGCTGCATTATCTCCAAGATATATGGCTGCATCGCCTGCACTTTTTGCCGTCAACTTATAAGGTGCATTAACAATAAGGCTTGCATTGTCATTTATGCTTACTGCATATTTCGAATTCACTTCAACAGTTGAATCACAGCTAATATTTATATCCGCATCACTGCTGATACCAAAGTTCCCTCCTTGGACAAGAATGCTGCCTGAACCGTTCAAGGTTAAGCTTTCTCCCGACGAAATTGCATAATTACCGCTATCCTCATAGGTACCCGCTACAGCAGTCAACTCTGCGCCATCATTGATGTTAATAGTCAAGCTGCCGCTGCTATGGATTTCTGTAGTGTTAAGTTCTGCACCCTCACTGATATTGACGGTCAAATCACCAACACTATATATACCAAAAGCAGGAAACAAGGTGTTAACACTGCTGCTTGTGAGTACGGACAACACCCCACCACCTTCAAATTCAATAGCCGCAAGACTCAAAGATAACGGTGCAAAAAGCACAGCATCATCAAGAATGAGAGTATTTACCTCACTTTTCAAATATACAGCAAGGTCATTGTTGGTTCCGGTCAAGGTGACGCCGTTTTTATAAATATATAAAGTTTTATTATCCGGATTGTATTCCCATGTATCGCTGCCATCCCCATCTGCGGCTTCTAAGCTGCCTGTATCAGGAGTGATATCCACAGTGGCGACTGCATCTTCGCCCACAAGCATTAAGAAACGCTGGGGTCTTGTACCCTCATGAGAGCTTGCATCGTTGTTTTTCTGCAGCCATACAAAGACATCATATTCACCATCGGTCAAACCGGATGTATTTATAGTAAGGGAGTCATTGATTGCATCGGTATAACCGTATCTTTTGAGTACACCGTTTTGTATAACCTTGTAATTAATTGTATAACCAAAATCAGTTTTGCTTGCTTTGAGCCCATTAAGAAACAGCTTAGATTTACCGGCTTTTTGCAGTACCTCGGGCACTCCGGTCAGCTTGCCTACATCGGCGCCGTTATTCCCGCCTAAAATCGTTAGCTTGAAATTTTTGGAGCCTGCTTTTGACTCAATATAATTCCCATCCGCTTCCATCTCTCCCATGTTCTCTTTTGCACCGGATTTAATCAGGGAGGCAAAAATAATGTTTTCAGGATTTAGTTTGATTGTAGGGCGCACGCCGCCAATATCATATACATCAATTCCTGTTGTGTTAATAGATCCGTCTTTTTCGACAAAGGCTGCATTTCTATCCAAACTCCCTGCCGACCGCAGCCACCAGCCGACCGCAGCTTCGACCTGCTTCGCAGCCCTATCTTTGTCCCCTGTAAAGTACCTACTGTCGGTTGCCTCATCCATGCTTAAGAGAAATAGATTGCCGTCTGAAGCACTTCTCATAGCCGTTTCACTCGGTAGAAATTGAATCGGGTTCTTGTTCAGAAACTCATTGATATCTGACGTGATCCATGTATTTACATCAGCCTTACGATATTCCATTTGACAAACCGGATTTACTGCCAAAAGTGTTACCACATTTTCAGTCACCGCGATAGCTTTCCAGGTAACCCGCTCTTCATTGACAGCAAAACTTACATATTCTCCAGTTGTGATATGAATGCCGCCTGTCTCTGACAACGTGTATGGAAAATTTAACGAACCTGTGCCTCCAAATTCAGATGTAAAAAGACCGGAAGATTGATCAACCTTTATCACAGGCCGTACACCAAGGGGCAAATCCACCAGATCACCGTCCGACATAAAGAATCCATTTGCCACATATGCCGCTTCGCTGCCTGATTGACTTGGGTTGCGCAACCACCAATAGCCGCTAATATTCCTCTCGTCATTTGCCAATGCTTCAACTTCATCTATACTCATCAAGTAGACCTTGTCATGAGTTGTTTGGCCTTTTTCTATTATCGTGGTAGGAACAAGGACATTGCCTTTCGTCAACTTTTCCGGTAATTCTGCCATGAACCCATCATGCTCGGCACTGTTTAAGTAGGCGCGTAAATTCGAGTCCTCCCACACATTCAACTCTAATAATGAAGTATCCCGGTAATTCATGGATGTCAAAATTTCATCTGATAATAGCAGCATCTCCTGCTTGCTTCCCTCTAACATACGCCACAGGATCGGCTTGCCATCCTGCTCACCAAAATAGTATGAGTATCGCAAAGAAGACCAGTCTCCTGCCAAATCTATCCCAAAATCTTCATCATCGTCCGGTGTCGTATCTGACATGATTACAGGCTGGGTACTTTCTGAATTTTCAGCCATTGCTGCATTCGGCGCTGTACTGGCGCTCAGTATAAGCACCAGCAAAAGAACGATTATGTAATGTATTTGTTTCTTTTTCACGTAAAAATCCCTCCTTTCTCATTAATTGTGCTCATATACAGCTGAACCGACACTCCAGCCAGCTTTTGAAAACTGGAACAGCAATTTAAGACCGTTTATTACTCCCGGACTCGTTCCCATCGAGTAAATGGCGCTGACAATACCCACAACGTCAAAAAACATCCCTCCCATATAGAACGGATGGGTAAATATAGAAGCAGCAATATCGGCTGAGCTGCACCCTCCAATGGATAGAACAACTACTGCCTCCTTCCAGTCATATATTTGGTAATTGTAATACACGATTTCCATAATTCTATTCATAGATGCTCCTGCCTGACGCAGCATATCAATAGTAGCTCCCAAAGTTACATTACCTTGCTGAACCACTCCTGCATCATCCAGATAAAGGCCGGCCATATCTTTGGCAATTCTGTGTTCATCTCCGGATAACCAAGCACTGTGGAGATAACCCTTTAAATAATCCACCAAATTGTCATCATCAATTTTCATCTCTCTTAGCACCGCATATACATTCTTGGCTTTATCAGATTGAGACATATCAAAGGGACTTGTTGTGTAAAAGTCATCATGCTGAAAACCGGTACGTGCAAACTCCAGATTTTCCGCTAAATAATAGAGAGTACCGCCCTGCTCCAGATAAGTTTTAATAGTGTCATGAAAACTGAATCCGGCATATACCATATCCATCATCATCCATTTGTAGGGCGTATACGGTTGAAGGAGCTTATACCCTGTAATAAGGGTTTTCCCCATCTCTTCTCTTTCTATTCCTGCTTTCTTGAGTCCCCTCAGGAATTGTTGGTAGTTACCAGGCACAAACAATATATTAAATATTTCCAAATCGGTATATTTTCCTACTCTCATGTATTTATATATGCTTACCTTGTCATATCCGTTTCCATCAAGAAGCATATATATTTGCCAAACTTCAAATTCAAGACCCTCATCCCCAAGGTTTCCCAAGATCGAAGCCACCTTATCATCGAACGGGATCCCTCGGAGTGAATCATACAACCATTTTTTACTATGTCCTGCCTTTTTAAATATCATTAGGCTCTCATGGAGTTCGGTATTAAAAAGTTTATTTAGATGATTACTTGTCATTTTTAAACCATAGTAATAAATTCCAAATTCGTCTATAAGGGCATTAACCATTGCCGTTGCGTCTGAAATACCATAATGGGTACTAAGGACAATAAATACATCCTCCCTATTTTCATATTTGACAGCTTGAAGAATCTCACTTTGTGTGTACCCGGCATTAATCATAAGACGGGTTCTCTCCAAAAGGTCAGGTATTCCCCAATGACTAAGATATTTAAAAGTGTATCCAGCACTTTCTCCCACATACCTCAAGTATTTTACATAGTTTTGATATATGTCAGTGCCATATAGTTGGGATATCATAGCTAAAAGCTCCTCTGTGACACGACTAAAACTGTCATCTGCCAAAATCATAAGATTCTCAACGTCAGACAAACCATAACCCTCGGGAGGGGCCTTTTTTAGCAGCAGTGCAATTTGTTCGGTTGTGTAAAACTTCTTCCATCTAAGATAGGCTAAGTGAACCGACACACTGCTGCGGGCTACAAAATCCAGAACCGGGCGGGTATACTCACCGCTTTCTTCATAGACCTCAGTAAGGAGGGAAGGAATTAATTTTAGCGCTTCATAGTGATAGTCCGGACTTTGCGGAACAAATTTACCGATAGTCGCATACAGAACCTCATCACGGCCGTATCCTCCTTGCTTTAAGTATTGAGCTATATCAACAGCATTGTCTACCCCAAAGATTTCAATCAGAATAGAGGCGGCATAGCTGGCCATATAACCCTGTTCCCTCATTAATGCCATCTCGGCTGGAGGATCAGTAGGAGAATAGGCTTCGTTTATTGCTGCGGCTATATTTTCGTCTGTCCATCCATAGTTATTAATAGAATTTACTAACGGAAACCCGTTGAAAGCTTCCGGCATGGTATACCCATATCCAAGCTTCATTCCTGTTACAATCTCAGAAAGACTAAAACCTACTTGAACCAATTCCTCAATTATCTGATGCGAGTTAAGTGGAACTTTCATTCCGCCGACAACCGCTTCTGCCGCCGTCAGGCCATGCTGCTTATATCCGTTAAAACAGCGGTCGATCCAGGAATAATAATCCATGCCCGGGTTGATAATCGTTCTGCTGGTAGCCATCGTCTCCACAATGTGAAGGTAAGACAACCCGCATTCCTTCAGCAGTCCGATTGCATCTTCCGGCGTATTTATGTTATAGTACGTTGCCAGTGCATATGCCAACCCACCCAGACCTGCACTGAGCATCGGTCTTTTTTCTATCCAACCTGCAGCATAAAGAGCCATAATCATATCCTGTGCACTTGGTTTATAAATATCGTGCAAAATCTGCAAGGTTTCATCTGCTTTAGTAGTCCGCATCTTACTAAATGCCAATGCCATCTCATCAAGATTTGCTCCTGTCTCGTTGTACAGGCAGATTGCCAGATCCATTGATGAAAAGTCATAGTATAAAGTTGAAAAAACAGTCAAATGGTCTGCGCCAAGTCCGCGAACAAAAGCTGCACACATATCTTGCAGGCTATATCCCGCATCGCTAAGTTTAAATTTCAAGGAGCGAAGATTATCTCTGGTGGGGGGATTATCACCATAATATCTAATGTAATACATACGTATACTCTCAACTACATCAACCCCAACTTCCCGGAGGCTATCAAAAAATTCGAAAGAAAACAAAGTATCCGCATATATATCAAGACTGTAATGCTCAATAATAGCTTTGTTAACATCAAGTTTCGGATAGGAGTCCTTAAGTGTGTCCATTATTCTTAGCATTGGATAATCAAACATCGTCTTCATCACTTGCGTGCTATCATCCACACTGTATCCGGCTCCGGCAAGACAAGAGATGAGTGAACGGCTGAAATAATCTTCCTTTTGAAAATAGGTTTTCGAAAGTGCCTCTGCTGCCGTAAAAGCATCATAACTGTTATTATAGAGAATATGTGCAATAACTGCGGCTGTCTCTTTGTATGCAGCGTTTTTCAGCACTTCGATTGTATCGGTCAAACTGCTTCCGCTGTTCTCAAAGATAAGAAAAGCATCCGCACTTGAGGTACCAAAGCTGTTCTTAAGAACATCAGCAATTTCTATTTGACTGTACCCTGCATCTGCCATATTAGTAAAGGCATCCTGATTATCGATGCCATAGATGGCTGTGAACTCTCCTTCCGAAGAAGTACCTGTACCCGCCGAGTTGTCAGCCTGTGCCCGAAACTCATATTTTATCCCCGGTCGGAGTCCGGTCAACTCAAATTGGAAGGTATCAGCCCCAAAAGAACCCTCGTTTATATCAACATTTATCCATTCGGTATCACCTTTTAATCTGTATTGGAACCGGAATACGGTGCAGATTACGTTTTCTCCTCCAGCATCAGTAATATCTCCGTTTAACATAGCTGTCGTGGCTCCTATATTAGAAGCATCAATACTGCATGTGACTTCTGGAATTACAGGAGTTACAAAACTCTCTTCCTCGCCATGCGCTTCTCCTTGAGCGTTTGCCGCATAAGCTTTTACATAATAGGTTGTCCCGGGTAGAAGCCCGATTAGCGTGTTTAGCCCATCAATGCAAAAATCACCTATATGATTAGTACCAACAGGCAGCTTACTCCATTCATTGTCGCCGTATCTTAACAGAAAACCAAAATGTGTGATAGGTATTCCGCCGTTTAAAAGGATACTGCCACTTACATTAATGTTCCCGGTAACCGGGTCAAGGATAACAGGTTTGGTCACAACCGCAGGTTTGTCGGGAAGTGTCATAAAACTGACAGGCTCACTATATATAGTCTCAGTCGTATCGGTAGCATATGCCCTGACTACATAGGTTATACCCGGCAGCAGACCATTAATTAAGTAAGAGAAGCTGCCGTCAGAAGTAAGATTTGCCTCTATCTTTCCCGCAAACCCGGGGGTAACCTCAAAACCGGTTGAGAAAACATCTTCTCCCCCAGTCACCTTACCGTTTAAGACAGCAGAATTTGTTGCCACGTCTGTAGTCGTTTGTGTATGGACAACCATTGGCGCACGAAACGGAGTTCTAAAAGTAAGTAGCTTGCCGTATGTGGTGCCTACCGGGGTAGTTGCATAAGCTCTGTAATAATATTTTGTTTCGGTGACAAGTTCATCAATATCAATTGACAGCTTACCGCTTTCGTCTGGTGTAACATCCACCTTACTCATGTTCAGACTGCCCGCTTCAAATGTCCCCCAAAAAAATCCGCTGTCTGTCACATTAGAGCTTGCACTGCCGCTTATGGTGCCATGCAGGGCAGCCTTATCCACATCAAGAATTTTTATTGGTTCAGTGATCACATCAGGAAGCGTGTTCGGATTGGAGGTGAATAAAAGGGTATTCCCTTCTCCCCAACCGGCTGTATTATACGCTCTTGCCATAAACTCATATTGGGTATTGGGAAGAAGTCCGGTAACCACTGCGCTAAATTTCGCTTCCTCTTCATAATATACAGATTTGATTCCGGTACTCCGCCACCTTAAAGCATCCTTTTGACGGTATTGGAAATTCACCTTGGTACAGGCATCACCTACCGTACTTGTGAGTAAACCGTGAAATGTTGCTTGTGTGAAGGAGATGTCGGACACCGTTTCGGTTTCTACCGTCGGCACAAAGACACCAGTACTTTGTATACCACTCCCGGTACTTTTCATTCCACTTATGGTGCTTTTCATTCCACTGCCGACACTCGTAAGCACCATGCTTTGAACCATTTTATATGCTGTATCCGCAATTATCTTCAAGCCACCTCCATCGGTAAAGTAGGAGAGCCCATTTGAAAAACCCTGCGAATGATCTGCTATATGTAATGTATTATCCGCCAGTGTCGTCACAGGCAGCTGCGTAACTGTTAATGCAGTAATTAGTATAAGCGCAAGAAGTCTGTTGATTTTTCCCATACATTTTCACTCCCTCGTATTTTAATCCATTTATTTTTTTATATTTACTTTGTTTCCTTCTATTTGTTTGAGTTTTCTCACTAATCCTTAGACCTTCACTATTTCACAAATATTACAGCTCCATAGGTGATTTGACCTTCATCTTCAGCAATGGGGAAAAAAATAGCCTCCTTGTATTCAGAGGATAATATTTCTCTGCCTGACCTATCACTCATAAATATATCCAGTGAATCTGACAATTCTGCTAAAAAGGTCGTTTTTCCCGTGAATGCATTCTCTGTTGCATCAAGGATTTGAAGGTTTGCGTCGGTAATGCGGTTTAAAATACTCCCTCCATGGTACTCTGAAGTTTGATTATATGTAAATAATGGTAAACAAAATAGTCAATCAGTGCTATATTTACGCCGCTGAGTGCTATTTTTCGACAAAAAAGCTTCCAAAACCGTTATGGTCGGAAGCAGTTCTTTATCGGCATCAAACTTATCTACAATGTAGCTTTCAATGTTATGCTACATGTATTTGTACTATGCAACTATTTGCAGTATAATGTTTTTTAAATCTCCTGTGTAACCATTATTAAGGGGTTTTCTTGTAATAGTTAATTATACACTTGATGCTCAATCCTTAGAAATTTAAAACCAAAAATATTCTGTTCCTATTTTAAATTGTTTACTGTTCCTATGAATATAGGCAGCCCTGTTGCATTATCTATTATTGCATAAACAAAAGGTCTATCAAGCTTAACAGTCTTTGCTTCAGAATAGGATTCATCCTTCATTTCAACTTTGGTAACCGCTCCTGCTTTGGTGCCAAGTTCATCCACTGAAATAAAGGTTTTGTGAAGAACCTCGCCAATGTATATATTACCCCTCGCAGATCTGCCTAGCTTGGAGAAATCAGCCTCGGTTGATGAAAAAGCTTTAGGTATACCTAATTCCTTTAAACCATCGTTCATTTTTATGGTATAATCATAGCTGAATTTAGGAAGAAATGCGTTTACGAGTGTTGGCTGAGCGCTATTTACTACGCGTAAAAATTCTTCTCCTGTAAGGAATGCAATATAATCCATTAATGAAATATCATCCTTCGGAAGGATTGCTACAAAGCTATAAAGGTCGTTTGCGTAAGGTTTTATAAAACCTGTTGCCCTAGCGTTATCGATATAAAGGTTTTCTTCGGAGAACATGAATTTGGCGGTTTGCTTTTGACCTGATATATCTGTAAATTGTCCATTTTTTATATCGTCTTTGTTATATACCCTCTTCCACTCAGCATCAAAAACAACAGCATTGATAAGATACATAACGGTATCTTCATCTATTTGATCAAGTATTTTATCAATCATACCGTCAGTTTTACTCTTAACCCAATTATTGATATCCGCAAGAGTACTGTTGTCAAAAGGTGATTTATGTGCTGCTGCATTGTAGTAGTTGGCGTTCTTCTGTAAAAAATCCTTTTCGACGGTAAGACGATCTTCGTCATCGCGGAACCATATCGAGTTTGCAATATTAAGCTTTGACTTATTAATGCTGGGCAGGCTTTGCAAATAGTAATACAGGTATTCATTGAGTGTAGGCAGTGATATTTCACCTCCGAGATAAGTCTGCAACTGCTCAAGCGTTTCATTGTCAGCACCGTTTGCTGTCATCGCAAGCGCAATAAGGACAGATAGTGGGGAAATTAAAGAATTCTCATTTTCGTCTAGTGTCTTTTTAAACAGTTTTAGATAGAAGTCTGCCATATGATTGTAAAACTTATCATCAGGTGCATTAAGAGGGACTGACTGACCGGTAATGCCTTTCATCAGGTCTTGTGCATTAACCCTTTGTGTAGTACAAGATGTAAGATTTCCAATAAGGGCAAATAAAATTGATATGCTTAAGAAAAATGATATTAGTCGTTTTAAGGTTATTGCCTTTTTCATTATTAAACACTCCTTCTTCTATTAAGTTTATTCTTCTTTCATTATCTCTTACTTTCTTAGGTTTTCATATTTTCTCAAAGAGCCTCATATATTATCCGGTTAGACGTCCTATCTTCAATATATGTTTCGGGGATTATATTCAAAAAGCACATCTGAGATAATAAATTCGCTTGGCTTTGATAAGATACTCAAAGAAGAAGGACTTATCCATTTTGAACGCAAATCCAGCAATGATAGGCACAGATCCAGCAGACAGCATCCTAATGCATACCGGAATAGTACTCAGCGGTACTGATCCTGTCGCTGTTGATACAATAAATAGGAGCAAGGTTACTTGGGTTCAAACCTCAGGCTATTCGTTACCTTTATGAATGTATTGATAAAAATATTGGAGTAGGTGAACCCAACCTTATGAATATTTTTTCTATATTATTTTACACCATCATAGTGCGACCACATACGAATGATTTTAATGTAACCTTTATATAAATTTCCAATTTCATCAGCTATTTCATCAGTATTTTTCGATACTTCATAAACAAGCCTATGCTGAACATTGATTCTTCTTGAATAAAAGTTACTTAGATTTCCAACTAGTTTTTCATATGGTGGTGAATTTTGAAACGGATCACACATAATTATTTTTAGAAGTTCTCTTACCCTTACTTCTAACCCTGCTTGTTTAATAAGTTTTTTGTCCTTATCTGCTTGTTTAGAAAAGCGAACTTGAAAGTTTACCATTCCTCATCCTCACTATATATTTTACACTCTTCTATTGTTTCGCTCCCTCCAGCAATAATTGATTCTGCTAAACCTGGTATATTGTTAAGATATATAGTTTCCTGAATTGCTCTCCAATCATCTTCCGAAATAAGAACAGCATTTTTTCCACGATTATTTATAATAACAATCGGCTCACAATTTGTATTTACATCTGATATTAGCTGATACAAATTTTGCCTTGCATTGGTTGCATTAATTATCGTCACTATATCACTTCCTCGTATAATATATTGCTTATATTATATCGTACGCATAAGCGTACGTCAAGCAGTACTATTATACCCGCAACCGCTCTTTTAAAGCTTCCTTAGGCACATTCGTCTTGAACATATGGGGTATTCACCCTCCATTGTATGACATATCACTAAGTGACGACGAGAAGACACTGTATTTTTCCTGCAGAAAGGACGACATTGAATATACATTCTCTGTTGATCTTGCAACTGCTGCAGAAATAATTGATGATCTGTAATTAACTTTACCGCTTTTAATAAATCTCAGTGTGGAAAAAAAATGTGCCAAAAACAGAAGAAAATTTATTTGTACCAAGAACTGTGTGAGGAGGCTAGTAACAGTCGAAAGTTTTTTATAAAAATTTGTAAAATAATATAAATATTTATTAACGAAAGGTGGTGAAGCCGTTATTGCAAAACTTAACTTAAAACAGTATAATAAGTTTATGCACTTTGACAAGTAGATATATCCGGTTGCACCAACGAAATGTAAAGCGATAATAAAGCTTAAAGCCTTTGGTGCGTAAAATAT
>Ga0265293_10008624_pt1 | contig 15025 bp, 12 predicted proteins | sample Munlanlewell138R_FD_192505 | JGI IMG/M metagenome (GOLD analysis project Ga0265293, IMG submission 192505) | Leachate microbial communities from a municipal landfill in Southern Ontario, Canada - Leachate well 138R | ecosystem: Engineered > Solid waste > Landfill > Unclassified | place: Canada...
TCGTTAAGTAATTCCGTGAACTCACTTGCGTTCAAACAGCACGGACATTACTAAACTCTAAGGCATTTTAAACTTAGTTTTCCTAAGCTTTGCTGTAATTAGCCGTATTAGAGATGATTGTTCATTATCAGTTTTGCTAAGACCCTGTGAACTGTAGCTATTCAGTTAATAACACTTATTGAGAAAATAAATTTCTATTTACATACTAATTTCATTATGTTAAAATTGTTTTGTGCAAAAGAACCATTAGCTTGGTTTTAAGGATTACTCCGACCGATTACCTGGCTGATGGCGATTTAATTAAGGAGGAAAAGCAAAATGTTACAGGAAAGAAAAAAGGAAATTATTGAAAAGTTTAAAATTACTGAGAACGATACCGGTTCTCCTGAGGTGCAAATTGCACTTCTTACCGAAAGGATCAATTATTTGAGCGAGCATCTGAAATTCCATAAGAATGATCATCATTCTAGGCGTGGATTGCTAAAAATGGTTGGTCAAAGGAGAGGGTTATTAAATTACCTTATGAAAAAGGATATAGAAAGATATCGTTCAATTATTTCAAGACTTAATTTGAGAAAATAGAAAACGAGCGGAGTTTCCGCTCGTTTTTATTGTCTAGGAAAGTATACTTTCCTAGACAATGGGGATTGCCTAGGGGAAGCCCCTTTGCTGCTTTAAGGAGGGTTTTTTTTGATGCGGAGCATCCGTCGAAGGGAACCATAAGGTTCCCTAGCGAAAAAAAGTGGCGAAGCCCACTTTTTTATATTTGCGTAGAAAGTATAATTTCTTATGCAAGTGGTGTAGGTAACTATTATGTTTCTTAAAAATATTCGGACATTTATTAAAAAATTGAATATAATGATTGCTTCTAAGAAAGTCATATTTGTGACTTTTGGGATATAATCATATATTTATTTATAATTATTATGAAAATAATAATACTATTATTATAATTAAACAAGGAACCTCAGGCTGTAGAGGGTAGATTGTGTATCTGAGCAAGCGTTCGGGTGTAGAATCTACATCCTACTGTCTGTGGTTTCAACAAAGGAGGAAAACAAAATATGAAAAAACGTTATGCAATGCAACTTGCAGGGAGAGAGCTTGTTGTTGAGACCGGACATCTGGCACAGTTGGCAAATGGTGCTGTACTTGTTAGATATGGTGATACCGTAATACTTTCAACAGCTACAGCTTCATCTACACCGAGAGAAGGTATTGATTATTTCCCACTTTCGGTAGACTATGAAGAAAGACTTTATTCAGTTGGCAAAATTCCAGGAGGATTTATTAAAAGGGAAGGTAGACCTTCAGAAAAAGCGGTACTTACATCTCGTGTCATAGACCGTCCGATAAGACCATTATTCCCAGATGATTTAAGAAACGATGTAGCGGTTGTGAATACCGTACTTTCTGTAGATCAGGATAATTCGCCTGAAATTGCAGCAATGATTGGGGCATCCATTGCATTATCCATTTCGGATATTCCCTTTAATGGACCGATTGGTGGTGTAGCAATAGGACTCATAGATGATAATATTGTAATTAATCCCAATACTTCACAAAGAGAAAAAAGCAAAATGTATATTACTCTTGCAGCAACGAAAGAAAAAATAATGATGATTGAAGCCGGAGCAGATGAAATACCGGATGAAGTAATTCTTGATGCATTAAAGCAAGGTCATGCTGTTATAAAAGACATTGTTGATTTCATAAACAGTATAGTGTCTGAAATCGGGAAACCTAAGTTTGAATATGTTTCTTCAGATGTTCCTGAAGATCTCATGAATTCTGTAAGAGAGCTAGCATATTCGAAAATTGAAGAAAAGATGTTTGAAGCTGACAAAAGTACAAGGGAAAATAATATCAGTGCAATTACCGATGATGTTATACAAAAGTTGTCTGAATCATTCCCCGAAATGGGAACCAAGATAAAAGAAGCAATTGAAAAACTGCAAAAGGAAATCGTAAGAAAAGCAATTCTGGAAGAAGGCAGGAGAGTTGACGGCAGGAATTTAGATCAGATAAGGGAACTATCTGGTGACGTAGGTATTCTCCCAAGAACTCATGGTTCTGCACTGTTCCAAAGGGGACAAACCCAAGTTATGACAACAGTTACTTTAGGTGCAAAGGGCGATGTTCAAATGCTGGATGGCATTGATCTTGATGAAACTAAAAGGTACATGCACCATTATAATTTTCCATCCTTTAGTGTTGGCGAGACAAGACCTTCCAGAGGACCTGGCAGGCGTGAAATAGGTCATGGTGCTTTAGCCGAAAAATCACTAGAACCGGTTATTCCAAAGGAGGACAAGTTTCCGTACGCCATTAGGCTGGTTTCAGAGGTGCTTATGTCAAACGGATCTACTTCGCAAGGTAGTGTTTGTGCAAGTACTTTAGCATTGATGGATGCCGGAGTTCCGATAAGCGCTCCTGTCGCTGGTATATCTGCAGGTCTTGTAACTGATTATGACAATCCTGATCGTTATGTAACTTTTATGGATATTCAAGGAATAGAAGATTTTTATGGTGATATGGACTTTAAGGTGGCTGGTACTAAAAGTGGGATAACAGCGATACAGATGGACATTAAGCTGCAAGGCATAGGCTTTAATATTATTGAAGATGCTTTTAAAATTACCAGACAAGGAAGAATACAGATAATTGATGAAGTTATTTTAAAGACATTGCCTGAACCAAGAGCTGAGCTTTCAGAATATGCTCCAAAGGTTGTTACAACAAAGATTGACCCTGAAAAGATTAGGGATGTAATAGGTCCTGGTGGAAAAACAATAAATAAAATTATTGCAGAAACAGGTGCCAAAATCGATATTGATGACGAGGGTAATGTTTTTGTTACAAGTCCTGACCAAAAATCAGGTAGTCGTGCAATTCAAATAATTGAAGGCATAGGTAAGGATGTTGAGCCCGGACAGATTTTTATGGGTAAAGTTACGAGAGTTACCAATTTTGGCGCTTTTGTTGAATATCTACCTGGAAAAGAAGGGCTTGTTCATATTTCAAAGCTTGATAATAAGCGAGTAGCTAAAGTTGAAGATGTTGTAAATGTTGGCGATGAAATATTGGTTATGGTTCTAGAAGTTGACCGTCAGGGAAGAATAAATCTATCAAGAAAAGATGCAATTGCAAAACAGCGCGAGGATTCAAATTGATTCTTAGCAACTTGCTTATAGCTTCATTTTAAGCAATATCTTTTTAATCCGGGGTTTAAAAGCCCCGGTAATTTATTGATGATTTAAATTGAATCTGCAACAAGATACATTTGATGTATAAATTTGAGTTCGTATGCAAACTAACTTTTTGGGAGGCTAAATGTTTCAAAAATTTACTTTAAATAATGGATTAAGAATAGTTTGTGAGCAAATTCCTTATGTTAGGTCACTATCTATAGGGATTTGGGTTGGCACAGGGTCTAGAAATGAAACCCTGCAGAATAATGGAGTTTCACACTTTATTGAACATATGCTTTTCAAAGGTACATATAAACGTTCTGCGAAACAGATAGCAGAGTGCATTGACAATATTGGAGGACAGCTCAATGCTTTTACCGGAAAAGAATGCACCTGCTTCTATGCTAAAGTCCTTGACACACATGCAGATATAGCAATTGAGCTATTAGCGGATATATTTTTCAACTCAAGAATATCAGATAATTATATAACTATAGAAAAGCGTGTAATTTTAGAGGAAATAAAAATGTATGAAGACTCCCCTGAGGATATTGTTCATGACTTGTTTGCCGAAACAGTATGGGCAGATAATTCACTAGGTTTTCCGATATTGGGAAGTCCAAAATCACTAAGAAAAATTAATCGTAAAGTGATAGCTAATAACATAAATGATAATTATACACCTCAAAACAGTGTTATTTCAATAGCGGGAAATTTTGATTCTAAGAATCTGCTTAAGCTTTTGGAGAAAGAATTCGGTAAATGGGGATGTGCAAATGAGCATATTATAAAAAGTAATAAAGCAGAGTTTACATCCAGAAGTATGGTAAAGCATAAAGATACAGAACAAGTGCATGCCTGTATGGGGTTTAAAGGTATAGAGCAGGGTAACGACAGACTTTATCCGCTCCTTGCTGTTAATAACATTTTCGGAGGCGGAATGAGTTCGAGACTATTCCAAAAAATTCGTGAGACCAAAGGACTTGTATACTCAATCTACTCATATCCCGCAGCGTATAAATATGAAGGATTATTTTGCATTTATGCAGGAATGAATCCTGAACATTTTGAAAAGGTTTTGTATCTGATTATTGAGGAAATAAGAAAAATTATTTCCAAAGGTATCACCAAGGATGAGCTTGAAAAGTCAAAAGAACAGTTAAAAGGTAGTTTTATACTAGGATTGGAAAGTACCAGTAGTCGAATGAACAGTATTGGCAAGTCAGAATTGCTACTTGGTAGAATTAAGACAACTACTGAAGTGCTTTCAAAAATTAATAGTATTAGTTTGAGTGATATAAATGAGATTATAAATATGGTTTTTAATCTTAATAATATAAGTTTTTCAGCGGTAGGAACCATTCCCTCTGATTTTAAAATAAGTAAAATATTATGATTCTTCTTATAGAATATCTATTTAGATTCTCAAGGAACTAGTCCTCATATCTTGCAATATCCACATTTTGTTTTTGCAGGACAATCTTGTGGTTTTTTAATAACCTCCAATAGAATTTAAACAAGCACCTTAATTATAGAGATACATAATATGTAGTAATTGGCTGCTTAAATATTAAATTCTATGGAGGTAAATACTATGCATAAAAAAAAATTCTCTATAATTGGTGGTGATTTGAGAAACATAAAATTAGCCAATTTATTAGTTGATGAAAATAACGAGGTTAATATATATGGATTTGACAATGCTGGATTTGAGCTTGGAACAGAAGAAGCAGACAGCATTTTTGAAGCTATTGAAGGAACAGACATTATAATTGGTCCCATACCTTTTTCAAATGATAATGAAATGCTAAATGCTCCATTTTGCTCAAGATCCATATTAATCAATGATATATTCCGAAATATTTCAAAAAACCAATTGCTGATAGCAGGGCGAATTAGCGAGAAAATTTCACATATGGCTAAGGTATACAATGTTTATACTATTGATTTTTTGGAACGTGACGAAATGGCAGTGATGAATGCAATACCTACAGCTGAAGGAGCAATAAAAATAGCTATCGAAGAAATGCCTATTACACTCCATGCTTGTAACGCACTGATACTTGGTTTTGGTAGAATAGGCAAGACCTTGGCAAGGATGCTCCAAGGTATAGGCGCAAATACATACGTGGAGGCAAGAAATTATTCAGACCTTGCGTGGATCGAAAGTTATGGCTATAAACCAGTTCCTTTGGAAAATCTAGAAGATTACCTGCCTAGTATGAACGTTATTTTTAATACAATTCCCCACGTAGTATTAAACTATGATTTGCTTTACAGAATTGACAGAGATACCTTGATAATAGATCTTGCATCAAAACCTGGAGGTGTTAATTTCGAAAAAGCAAGAGAACTTGGTTTAAATACAATATGGGCACTTTCACTTCCTGGAAAAGTAGCCCCTATAACTGCTGCAAAGGTTATAAAAAATACTTGTTACAATATAATTAATGAATTGGGGGTATAAAAATGCGTTTGAAAAATATAAAAATCGGTTTTGCTATTACAGGCTCATTCTGTACATTCAGTGAAATTTTACCCATAATACAGCAAATGATTGATGAAGGAGCTGAAGTGTTTCCCGTAATATCCGAGAAAGTTGATTCGACTGACACGAGATTTGGAACCTCAGCAGACTTTAAGATGAAACTTAAGTCAATTACTGAAAAGAAATTAATTGCATCAATAGTAGATGCTGAACCTATCGGACCAAAATCATTGTTTGACGTTGTTATTGTTGCGCCTTGCACAGGTAATACACTAGCAAAAATTGCAAACGGGATAACAGATTCTACAGTAACTATGGCATGTAAAGCTCAACTAAGGAATCAAAAACCTATAGTGCTTGCTATATCAACAAATGATGGTCTGTCAGCTAATGCTGAAAATATTGGAGTTGTACTAAATAGGAAAAATGTTTATATGGTACCTTTCGGGCAAGATGACCCATTAAATAAGCAGACTTCTCTTGTCGCCGACTATACCAGAATTATACCTACGATATTGGCAGCAATGGAAGGAAAGCAAATTGAGCCATTACTTGTGTAACTTATTAATAATTTTTTTTAAATTGCACACCTTAAAAGGTGTGCAATATTTTGTTGTCTAGGAAAGTATACTTTCCAGCCTTTTTTGTAGACTTTTTTTATTAAAAATAAAACTTTTAATTTTTGTCATACTACTAATACAGTGAAAAAAGGAAACTCAAAATACAACACAGGAAGTGATAAATTGGCCGAGGAAAATAAAGTAACTTTTGGCGACTCTTCATCTGAAGAAGTAGAAAAGATTGAAAATAAAGATCAGACTAAGGATTTAATTGAATTGGGAAAAACTGAAATATCAAATCCCAGAGGTAATATACATTGCCTTACAATTATAGGTCAGATAGAAGGACATATAATACTACCACCACAAAACAAAACTACGAAGTATGAACATATAATTCCTCAATTAGTCGCAATAGAAGAAAATAAGGAGATAGATGGACTTCTGCTAGTGTTAAATACAGTAGGAGGGGATGTAGAAGCAGGACTTGCTATTGCGGAAATGATTGCAAGTATGTCAAAACCAACTGTATCACTTATCCTTGGTGGGGGTCATAGTATAGGAGTTCCGTTAGCGGTCTCCACTATGCATTCATATATAGCACCTTCTGCTACAATGACAATTCATCCCATAAGGCTCACAGGTTTTGTGATTGGAGTTCCACAAACATATGAGTATTTTGATAAGATGCAAGAAAGAGTAGTTCAGTTTGTTTCAAGAAATTCAAATATTTCAGTTGAAAAATTTAGAAGTCTCATGTTAAAAACTGGTGAGCTGGCTAATGATGTAGGTACAGTTCTTTTTGGGGAAGAAGCTGTCAGTAATGGAATAATTGATGATGTTGGAGGTCTTTCAAGTGCACTTGAAAAGCTTTATGGATATATTCAAGCATTTAAGAAAAGTTGCACTAATTCGCATTATATGAATATGGATAAAAAAAATAAGGGAGATAATGTTCAATGATAATTCACTCAATTGTTCCAGCTGAAATTATTTTTAACAACCAGGATAATAGCGGTGCTAGTTTTATTGAAGTCATTTTTAGAGGTGAGAGGCTTGAGGTTATGCCACTTTCGAATAATCAGTTCGTTATTAACAGGCTTTTGAGTACATCACTAAAATCATTTTTAAATCCGAGCTTTAATCCAGGTAGTATAATAAACGGTAACGAAATTATATTTGATAATTAAACAACTGCATTTCAATAAGCTTTGCTGCAACAAGTTGCATTAAAGATGAGTGTTTATTTATTAGTTTGCTTAAGACCCTGCATGAACAGCAAGAAGACCGAAGACTGTTATTTTAAATGATCATTTTGCTAAGAGTGGAAAAAAAATTAACAACATGATATAATAAGCTCCATAAGTAGTAGGTTAACTGTTGTTTTCTGTGGGGGTGCACCAGTGAGGTCTAAAAAAATACAAAAGAAAAAAGATACTAAAATATTGTTTGAATATGAAAATGAAATAATTGGAATACTGCTTCTTGGGTTGGGAATTCTATTTGCTTTAAGTTTTTTTCGTGAAAGCTCTATAGGTGTTTTTGGCATATTCTTCAAAAGATTTTTTTTAGGATTAATGGGGATTCCTGCCTTTCTGATTCCTTCTTTCATAATTGTCTATGCAATTTTTGTAATTTTTAAGAAAAATTATAATCTTCTGAATAGAAGGATAATCTGTGTTTCCATATTGCTGCTTTTAATATCCTGTGTTTTACATGTGAACCACTGGAATAGCAATTATGAGCTTTATGAAAACAGAACCTTTTTTAACCTTATGTCTTTATTATATGAATATGGCAATAGCTTGCTTAATGGTGGAGTATTAGGTGGTATACTTGTATTTCCACTTTTAAAAATGTTTTATGTTACCGGAACAATTATTATACTTTTTACGGTTGCAATAATAGATATTATATTGCTTTTAGATATCTCTATAGTCAAAGTATTTGTATCTATTAAAAGAAAGTTATCAAGTTTTATTGGTAGATTAATAAACAAACTAAAGAGGATTGACATCAATGAAGAAGTAAAGGAAATAAAACCTCCTACATCTACTCGCAAAAAGGCTAATCTCATTAATTTAGATGAAAAAAGTGGTTCTCAAAATAATGCGGATGGTCTTACGGGATTTGAGGGTAACAGTGAACTCACAGGGGACGAAAACGAGCCAATAAAGTTTTTTATGAAGGATATCAAGCCAGGAGCTAATCCTGTTAAAAAAGATAAAAAGCCTACACCGCAAGAAATAAAGGTAGACCTTAGCAGCCATCCGGGATATAAATTTCCGCCATTTGCTCTTCTTAATTTTCCTGAGCAAACGGATACAGATGTAAATGCTATCAAAAACAAGGCGTTAGAAGGTGCAAAAAAACTTGAGGATACACTAACCAGTTTTGGCGTTAATGCAAAAGTAATAAATATAAGTCGTGGTCCAACTATTACACGGTATGAACTACAGCCTAGTCCAGGAGTTAAGGTGAGTAAAATTGTCAATCTTTCTGATGATATTTCCTTAAATCTTGCTTCAATGGGCGTCAGAATTGAAGCACCTATACCCGGAAAGGCAGCAATTGGGATTGAAGTACCAAACAAGGAAAATTCTCCTGTTTATTTAAGAGAAGTTATTGAATCTAAGGAATTTTTAAAAACTCATTCCAAGTTGTCTTTTGCGCTTGGAAAGGATGTTTCAGGAGAATGCATTATAGCAGATATAGCAAAAATGCCTCATCTTCTCATAGCTGGTCAAACAGGGGCAGGAAAAAGTGTATGTATAAATAACCTAATCATTAGCTTACTTTACAAATGTGCACCTGATGAAGTTAAGCTGCTTTTAATTGATCCAAAGGTTGTTGAGCTAGGAGTCTATAATGGTATACCACACCTTTTGATACCTGTTGTAACCGACCCTAAAAAGGCAGCAGGTGCTCTAAATTGGGCTGTTCAGGAAATGGTTGACAGGTATAAGCTATTTGCGAACGAAGGTGTTAAGGACATTAACGGGTACAACAACCTAATGTCAAAGAATGGGCAGCAGTTGATACCACAAATAGTAATAGTTATTGATGAGTTAGCAGATTTAATGATGGCTGCTCCAAATGATGTAGAAGATGCCATTTGCAGGCTTGCGCAAATGGCAAGAGCTGCAGGCATGCACCTTGTTATTGCAACACAAAGACCTTCTGTAGATGTGATAACAGGTGTTATTAAAGCAAATATTCCATCAAGGATTGCTTTTGCTGTAGCATCACAGGTCGATTCACGAACTATTTTAGATATGTCGGGAGCGGAAAAACTGCTTGGTAAAGGCGATATGTTATTCTATCCATCAGGAAAATCTAAACCTGTAAGACTACAGGGGGCATTGATTGTAGATGAGGAAATTGAAAAAGTGATTCAATTTGTCAAAGAACAGGCTGTAACTGAATATGATATTGATATTTTAGAGGAAATTGAAGCTGAAAATCAAAAGACACCAGAAAGCTCTGTAGATGCTGACGAACTTCTACCTGAAGTAATTGAAATGGTTGTTGATGCAGGTCAGGCATCAGTATCAATGGTTCAAAGACGATTTAGGGTAGGTTACGCAAGAGCCGCAAGAATTGTTGATCAGATGCATGATAGAGGCATTGTTGGAGGATTTGAAGGCAGTAAGCCACGACAGGTACTAATTACAAAACAACAATTACAGGAGATGAGTGTGCAAAAAAACGATTGAACAATTACTTTAAAACGAGTATCATTTAGTGCGTTTCAGCCTTACGATGCTGGATCTTGGGGCGTTTATTAAATATAAAATAGGATCGAGGAGAGTGCATTGTCACTAATTATTGGTTTTATAATTCTACTTATGATATTGTTTTTGTTTTATATGACATTACGTTATATAAAAAGAAAAACCCTTATAACACTTCTTGTTATTTGTGGACAAACTTTTATTCTGACTATTGCTATACTGTGTTTTTCACATAATATAAGTATATACCACTCAAATCTACTTGAGTTAGGTTACTTAACCCTCGGAATTATTCTTCCTTCCTTATTTCTGATAAGCGACTATCTAATAATGATATCTAATATGAAACAAAAGGGTCTGTATTACAGCTTAATCAAACCTGGGGGTATAAACTACAACAGTAATAAGAACAGCTTAAAAACCCGCAAAAAATCTAATTATGTTGATTCGCACACACGTTCTAATTATATTGATTCACTTGATTACTCAAAAGAAAATGATATAATTCATGAAATAATTCCACCCAATGTAAAGGAAGTTGATTAATTTTTAAGTGAATAAAGCTCTATCAAAGAGGCTCTAAAGTGTCTATTCAGAGGTAGCTCAAACATATTAATTGAAGAATCATCTCTAATACAGCTAGTTACAGCGAGGCTTAGGAAAACACAATTTAAAATGCCTTAGAGTTTAGTAATGTCCGTGCTGTTTGAACGCAAGTGAGTTCACGGAATTACTTAACGAGAAGGCATTTTAAATTGATTGTTTTCATTGCTGAAGCTGTATTGCAGTATTTGAGATGATTCTTCATGAAAGAAAAGCTACCTCTGAATAGACATGCTCTAAAAATGATTTTATCACAAAATAGGTATAAAAAGTTTAAGGTTATCTTTCTTTCCAAATCATTAATATATATATCTATTTTTGAACTCTTGTGTATTTCCCACCATTCTAAGTTGTGTAATCAGCAAATATAGAAAAATTTGGACGGTTGTTATTATTAGTTCTTGACACTAATTTTAAAAAAGATTAAAATTAAGCTATGCTATGTATGCAATCTTTTATTAAACAACCTTAAAGACTGCTAAAAGCGTATAATTAGTTTTGCTTCCGGTAATTAAAAATATTTGGCAAACCGCAAGCTGTTAATAATGAATAAGATGATCGCTATAAAGTCAAACAATACTGGTCATTGAAAACTTAATATGGAGGTGAGTGTTATTCCGGATGATTTTATAATAATAGCAACAGTAGGCATTGTTGGCTTAATAATTGCCGTAGGTGCCTCCATCACTTTTTATTCAGTTGGAATGCGTAAAGGCATTGAACATAGAAAAAAGGTGGCTGAAGCTGAAATTGGCAGTGCAGAAGAGGAAGCTAAGAAAATTGTAAGTGAAGCGCTAAAATTAGGAGAGAATAAGAAAAGAGAAGTACTTCTGCAGGCGAAAGAGGAAATCCATAAAAGCAGAAATGAGCTAGAAAGGGAAATCAAGAATAGACGAGTTGAAATTCAACGTCAAGAAAGAAGACTGGTTCAAAAGGAAGAAACCCTTGACAGAAAAATGGAATCTTTTGAAAAGAAGGAAGAGCAATTAAGCAAAAAAACAAAAGAGATTCAAGTATTACAGGATGAAATGAAAGAGCTCCAAAGAAAACGAATATATGAGCTAGAGAGAATTTCCGGACTTTCTGTAGATGAAGCTAAAGAATGTCTCTTAAAGAATGTTGAAAGTGAAGTAAAACATGAAACTGCCATACTCATAAAGGAAATCGAGGCAAAAGCCAAGGATGAAGCAGATATAAAAGCAAAAGAAATTATATCGTGTGCAATTCAAAAATGTTCAGCGGATCATGCATCAGAAATAACTGTCTCAGTTGTTCCGCTTCCTAATGATGAGATGAAGGGTAGGATTATTGGACGTGAGGGTCGGAATATAAGAACCTTAGAAACCTTAACCGGAATCGATCTGATAATTGACGATACTCCTGAAGCAGTGATTTTATCAGGTTTTGATCCTATAAGGCGAGAGATTGCAAGAATTACTCTGGAAAAGCTTATAATAGACGGGAGAATCCACCCTGCTAGAATTGAAGAGATGGTTGAAAAAGCTAAGAAAGAGGTTGAGAACACCATTAGAATGGAAGGTGATAATGCAACCTTTGAAACCGGTGTACATGGTTTGCATCCTGAGCTTATCAAACTGCTTGGCAAACTCAAATATAGGACAAGTTACGGTCAAAGTGTTCTGAATCATTCAATTGAAGTTGCTCATCTAGCAGGTTTGATTGCTGCAGAACTTGACGAAGATGTAACAATGGCTAAAAGAGCAGGTTTACTACATGATATTGGAAAAGCGGTAGACCATGAAGTTGAAGGTTCCCATGTTACAATTGGGGCGGATCTTGCTAAAAGATACAAGGAAAGTCCACTGATTGTAAACGCAATACTTTCTCATCATGGAGATATTGAAACTACATCAATCATTGGAGTACTTGTTCAGGCAGCTGATAGCATATCAGCTGCAAGACCTGGGGCAAGGAGAGAAACTCTTGAATCCTACATCAAGCGACTTGAAAAACTTGAAGAAATTGCAAATTCTTTTACAGGGGTTGAAAAATCTTTTGCTATTCAGGCAGGTCGAGAAGTCAGAATTGTTGTTAAGCCTGAGGAAGTTACAGATGACGACATTGTTCTTATGTCACGTAATATTGTTAAAAAGATAGAAAATGAGCTGGATTATCCAGGTCAAATAAAAGTAAATGTTATTCGTGAAACCAGATCTGTTGAATATGCAAAATAAGCTAAATGCTTTCAGATAGTAATCCTGAAAATATTTGCAACAGTCAAGAAATGAGCTTTCAACATAAAGTTTACTAAATAACAAAAGCGTGGAAACACGCTTTTGTTATTACTGGTGATTATGCTTACGAGAATTCTTAAATATGCATTGGTAGCTCAATGTGTGCAAAATACATATTATTTATCTGCTTTTTATTGGTATTTGTTGTAGATTAGAAACGGAGGATTAGTTTTGAATGTTTTGTTTATAGGTGATGTAGTAGGAAACCCTGGACGCAAGATAATTAAGCAAGTGTTATCAGAATTAAAAAGAGATTATTCCATTGACTTTTGTATTGCAAATGGAGAAAATGCAGCTGGAGGAAATGGAATAACATATGTAGTAGCACAGGAGCTTTATAAGTTTGGCGTTGATGCTATTACGATGGGAAATCATGTTTGGTCTAAAAAAGAAGTATTGAGTTTTATAGAATGTGATCCCAAAATTGTTAGACCTGCAAATTATCCCGAAGGTATACCCGGAAATGGTTCAACAATAATTTCCAATAATAAGGGAAAAATTGGGATTATAAACCTTATGGGAAGAGTCTATATGGAACCGATTGAATGCCCATTTAAAGTTGCAGATAAAGAAGTTGAATTTCTAAAAAACAGTGTAAAGATAATTATTATTGATATGCACGCAGAGGCCACTTCTGAAAAAACAGCTTTGGCTTGGTATCTTGATGGAAAGGTAAGCAGTGTAATTGGAACACATACTCATGTGCAAACAGCCGATGAAAGAATTTTGCCATGTGGTACAAGTTTTATAACGGATGTAGGGATGACTGGTCCTTATGAGGGTATAATAGGAGTAAAGAGAAGCACAATAATAGAAAAGTTTATTACACATATGCCAGTTCGTTTTGAAATAGCAAAAGGACTTGTTCAATTTAACGCTGTTGTACTTAATATTGATGATATAACCGGAAAGACTTTAAAGATTGAGAGAATATTAAAAATTTTAAATGTTTAAATTTTTTTTCCTCACTTTTTCAGCCTTGTAATTGCATAGGTGTTATATTTCACTATTATAATATTTTCTAGTATTTACCTCGAAAAAAGGAGGATTTTACTTCTTTATGTAGAATAGTACAAACATAAAGCAATGAGGGGGAATTTTGTTATGGATCTTTTAAAAGTCTCATCAAAATCTAATCCAAACGCAATAGCAGGGGCTTTGGCGGGAGTAATAAGAGAAAATGGGTCTGCACAAGTACAGGCTATAGGAGCTGGCGCACTTAATCAAGCAGTAAAGGCAGTAGCAATAGCAAGAGGTTTTTTAGCACCATCAGGTTACGAATTGATATGCATACCTGCATTTACCGATGTTGAAATTGACGGTCAAGAGAGAACTGCAATCAGGCTAATAGTAGAACCAAGAGAAAGGAAAATTGGATGAATACCATATAATATCCTCGTTGTCGAGGGCATTTAGGAGTATAATTTTCTATGAACAAAAGAGAAACTAACACCCATAAAGATACAATGCTATACCTAAAAGTGTACAGTTCTCGATTAATGCGAATTATTAACACAATTTCTGTTATAATTGCTTCTTTTATGATATTAGTCGGCTGTACATTTAATTTTGAATTTGATGATAATAATAATGAATTATCAAGAGAAAATTTAGCTATTGAAAATATTGTTGACAAAGGTCCTGTAAATGGTGGCTCGCTTAACATGTTCAGTACAATACCCGATACACTTAATCCTTTATTAACTGACAACTTACATGTACAGAAATTTTCCATGCTGATATTTGAATCTCTTGTTAAGATTGACGCCTCACAAAGACCAGTTCCTTATCTTGCGAAGAGTTGGGAAGCGACGAATAATGCATTAGAATGGGTTTTTAATCTTAATGAAAATGTTTTCTGGCATGATGGTCGAAAATTTACAGCCGAAGACGTAGCATTTACATTGGATACTTTAAAAAGCAGTCATGTTAATTCCATTTATAAACAAAATGTAATTAATATAAAAAGCTATGAGATTTTAGATGAATATACGATTAAACTAACGCTGTTTACTTCTGATTCATTTACATCTGAAGCAATGACTTTCCCGATACTTTCTAAAAATCATTATGGTGGCATAGGAGACATCAAATCAGCTGGCAATATCACTCCAATAGGGACAGGACCATATAAGTTTGATTCTTATACAGAAGATACTATAATTCTTCTTAAAGCGAATGAAAACTGGTGGAA
>Ga0265293_10008625_pt1 | contig 15025 bp, 13 predicted proteins | sample Munlanlewell138R_FD_192505 | JGI IMG/M metagenome (GOLD analysis project Ga0265293, IMG submission 192505) | Leachate microbial communities from a municipal landfill in Southern Ontario, Canada - Leachate well 138R | ecosystem: Engineered > Solid waste > Landfill > Unclassified | place: Canada...
GGTGAAATCATCCTTGCCCAATTCTTTCCCTGGTATGGCAATATCCTGACCTTCATAGTTGATTGGCACCTGACCGTTGTAGAAGAAGGGGCAGTGGTCTGTGGCTAAGACCTGGATGGTGCCGTCCAGCAGTCCATGCCATAGCCCGGCATTGTCATCCTCGGAGCGCAGAGGGGGAGAACAAATGAATTTGGAACCATCTTGGTGCAGCAAGTTTTCTGCTGTGAAAAAGAGGTATTGCGGACAGGTCTCGCCCATGGCATAAATGCCCTTCGAGCGGGCGTACTTCAATTGGTCGACCTCGCCAGCCATGTTCATATGCACCAGATAGACCGGGGCGTCCGCTTGGGCCGCAAGGCTGAAGGCGCGGAGGCTGGCTTCCACCGCACCCCAGCCTGGCCGCGTGAGAGCGTGCCAGATGGGTTGGGTGTAACTGGCTTCAAGGGCTTCGCTTACCAGAACTTCGATAACATCGCCATTTTCTGCATGGACCATGGTCAGTATGTCGTTTTGACCGGCAACTCGCATGGCTTTAAACACATCCCCATCAGTTATCCGCAGACGCCCGTTGTAAGCGGTGAAGACTTTGATGGTGGTGATCCCTAATTCAGGTAAGCTTGCGATTTGCTCAGCGACCTGATCATCAAAACGGCTGATATTCATATGCGAGCCATAATCGATAGAGGTGGTGGCGTCAGCAAAACGCCGGTGAGTTTCAATGCTTTCTGCGAGGCTGCCCGAGCCCTGTGAGACGAAATCGATCACAGTGGTGGTGCCACCAAAAGCCGCCGCTTTTCCACCGCTGTAGTAATCATCGGAAGAAATAGTGCCCATCATTTCAAGGTGCAAATGAACATGTGGGTCTATTCCACCAGGCAGGACCAATTTGCCACTCGCGTCAATTACCCTGGCGTCATCAGCGCTGATCGACTCGGCAAGCTGACTGATCACTTCGCCTTCGATCAGAATATCACTTTTAAAACTGGCTTTATCCGTCACGATGGTGCCGTTCTTGATAATGGTTTTCATAAGTAAACCCTTTCTATGAATTGGGCTTGGCCAATCCGCTCAACAACAGCAGTAAGGCTGGGTCCAGCGGGATTTCCGGGAGTTCGTTCGCCTGGTATTCTTCACTCTTGAGAGCCCGCTCGCGTAAAGCCTGCCATAAAATCGGCCTTTCTTCATCGTGAACCGGCAGGTCATTGAGGCTTTCAGCGGCTTTGATTCTCTGCCCGGTGGTGTAAAAAAAGGTCACACGCTTCCAGTTTCGGGCAGGGATCGGATTTTTTAACTCAAGAAGAGGACCGAGTTGAATTTTGAAATACTCTTCCCGAGCACGCGGGTGGTTGGACTGGTCTTGCATCAGCTCGGCCCTGGTGGTGAGCTCGTGCCCTAAAATCGGGGCAAGCCAGTGGATTTGAGCTTGCTGGTCTTTTGGAAAGTTAGAGGTCTGATAGAAAGCCAGATAGTCTACCGCGATAATTTTTGGGGCAGATTTGAGCGGGATACGATACCAGCCCAGCAAGCGGGCAATATCGAGGTCGCGGGGTGATGGGATCACCGCGACCATAACCAGGCTGGTATCAGGAATGTTGGCCGATTGATTCAATAAAGCTCCTTTAGAGTTTCACTCCGGCTTTGTGGTTAAATTCTTCAATCAATGCATCAATTTCCGGACCCTGGCTTTGGATTTCAGTCCAGTAATCGGGATCGTACCATTGATCCATAATTTCTTCGTAGGTGCGGCCTTGTTGCTCTACCCAGGTGTAGTACTTCAGGTTATGGATGCGTTTGCGGTCGTAATAACTGAGTTCCTGCATGTAATCGATGGCCTGCCCCTTGAGGTAACGAGCATCATCGGCAATGGCGTTATCGCGGGTATACTCTCCGAATTCCTCGTTCAACTCCACCAGACGGCTGTTGTACAGTTCCATCGAATCGGTTAACACGGTTAAAACAATGTCATTGCTTGTAAGTTCGCTGTATTTTGCGAACTTGATAGCTGAAAGGATATTTGAGATGCTGGAAAATCCGAGTAAGTCCAGGTCCTTGACGAGCGCTTCATCCACTCCAGTTCCAACCAGGTAATCTTTGCCAGCCTCTTCGTTAAAAAGACGGGCCAGGTTAACCACCGCGTTATCGTCGATAGCGGTAATAAAATCGGTGTTTTTGACATTGTGCACCCAGGGAACGTGCTTGTCACCGATTCCTTCAATGCGATGGGCACCAAAACCGTTTTCCAGCAGGGTCGGGCATTGCTGGGCTTCGCTGGCGATAATCTTGGCGTGTGGGAAGATCTGTTTCAGGTAGTCGCCCGATGCGATTGTTCCACCAGAGCCCGTAGCAGATGCAAAGCCGGCTATACGATCATTGGGACCCATCACCGCATGAGCGACCTCTTCGAGCGCGTCGCCGGTGAGGATGTAATGCCAAAGGTAGTTCCCGAATTCATCGAACTGGTTGAAGATGACCACATCCTGACCGCTTCGGCGCAGTTCCCAGCACTTGTCGAAAATCTCTTTAACGTTAGACTCGGTGCCGGGGGTGGCGATGACCTCGTCGGCTACAGTGCGAAGCCATTCAAAACGTTCTTTGCTCATGCCCTCAGGCAAAATAGCGATCGATTTACAACCCAGTAAGTATGAGTCATAAGCGCCACCGCGGCAATAATTCCCGGTCGAAGGCCAGACCGCCTTTTGCGTGGTGGGGTCAAACTGACCGGTTACCAAACGCGGAACCAGGCAGCCAAATGCCGCGCCAACCTTATGCACCCCGGTTGGGAACCACTTGCCCACCAAGGCAACGATTCGGGCATCCACGCCGGTGAGAGATTTTGGAAATTCGAGGTAATTTACGTTTCCAAAACCACCTCCAAAAGGTACCGGCTCGTTTTTCCAGGTGATTCGAAAGAGGTTTAAGGGGTGCAGATCCCAGAGACCGATTTCTTTAAGACGTTCCTGGAAATCAGCTGGAATCAGACTGGGGTCTTTTTGTTGAGCCAGGGTGGGGATGATGAACTTCTTATCCCGAACTCGCTCAAGCGTTCTCTCGAGACGGTCATGCATGATGGTCAGGTCAATTTTGGTCATAGTCAGTTCCTTACGAGGTTAAATTTTATGGTCAAGCCGGGTTGGGTCAAATGGTTCTTCTGGCCCTTCTGCGACAATATATAGTGGTCTGCCTTTGGCTTCGTCGTATGAGCGCCCAATGTATTCACCCAGGATGCCCATGCCTAGCAGAAGGACGCCGGATAGAAAAATAAGGCTCAGCCAGGTTGCTAATACATAGGAGAGATCGACCCGATTGAAAGCTGCCAGAATCAGATACAAAATCAACAGGAGGACGCTAAGCCCGACCAGGAAAATCCCGCCATAGTTAAGCAGTTTCAACGGGTAGGTGGAGAATCCTGTGACAGCGTTTAAAGCCAGCTGCATCATCTTCTTGAGGGGGTAATGGGTCTGACCGGCATGGCGGGCATGGCGTTTGTATTCAACGCCGATTTGTTTGAAGCCAACCCAGGCGCCCATTCCCCGTAAAAAGCGATTCCACTCGCGCATATCGTTGATAACGGTGAGAGCTTTGCGATCTATGAGGCGGAAGTCGCCCGTATTCAGTGGGATATTTACATCGGTAATTTTGTAGATCAGTTTATAAAAAAGTGAAGCGGTGGTCAGCTTAAACCAACTTTCGCCTTCACGTTCTGAGCGCACTGCGTAGACAATTTGGTAGCCTTCGCGCCATTTTTCGATCAGGTCGAGGATGACCTCTGGTGGGTCCTGCAGGTCAGCATCGATGATCGTGACCGCCTGACCCCGGCTGTAATCCATGCCGGCAGTAACAGCAATCTGGTGGCCGAAATTGCGCGCGAAAATCACCGGTCTGATACGTGGGTCCTGGGCAGCCAGCTGGCGGATCACATCCGTGGAACCATCTGAGCTGCCATCATCAACCAAGATCAGTTCCCAGGTCTCGCTGGTGCTATCCATCACAGACGTGACCCGGTCGTACAGCAGGGGCAGGTTCTCCAGTTCGTTGAAGATGGGGACAATCACGCTAAAAATTGGTTCAGACACCTAAAGCCTCCTTGAATTTGTCAAGTCTTGGTTCGATGATTGGGGCAGGGTGGACGGCTTGCATTACCGCTTTAATATCTTTAAGTCCGCTTCCGGTAGCAAGCACGAGTGTTGGTGTGGCCGGGTCGATGAGTTTGGTATTGAGAGCTTTAACAAGGCCGGCATAGGCACTTGCGGCCGCGGGCTCGACAAACAAACCTGCGCTGCCCAGTTGAGGGATGGCTGACAGGATCTGTTGATCGGAGACGGTAATGTAAAAACCCTCACTCTCGCGTACGCGCTTTAATGCACGTAGCCCATCACGTGGCATGTCAACGCTGATGCTGTCTGCAATCGTGTTGGCCTGGACGGCTTCGATTTGATCGCTGTTTTGGACAAAAGCATTGTAAATTGCTGCGGAGCCTTCCGCCTGCACGCCAATCAGACGTGGCAGCTTATCGATCCAACCAAGTGCGAGCAAGTCGAGAAATCCTTTGGCGATGCCAGAAAGTATATTGCCATCGCCCACAGGGATGAAGATGTTCAGGTCCCTTTCAGAGGGCAAACTGCGCAAAACTTGTTCCCATATTTCCAGCCCAGCCGTCTTTTTACCTTCGACGGTGTAGGGGTTGTAACCTGTATTACGGTTATACCAGCCAAATTCGTTCGACGCTGCGATGCTCAGATCGAAGGCATCGTCGTAACTGCCATCTATCAGGATAACCTCAGCGCCGTAGGTGAGCAGTTGGGCAATTTTTGCTGGTGGGGCAGAGCGGGGCGCAAGGATGATGGCACGTTTGCCGACACTGGCAGCCATGCAGGCCATTGCCGCGCCGGCATTGCCGGTAGAAGCGGCGATAATGGTGTCAATGTTCGCTTCAATCGCCCTGCTGATCACGATGGCGCTGGCGCGATCTTTGAATGAGGCACTGGGATTACTGCTCTCATCTTTTACAAACAAGGTCTTTAACCCCAATTTTTCGCGCAGGGTTTTTGGTTGATAAACCGATGTAAAACCTACTTTGTGAAGAGGTGTGTGTTCAAAGCCAGGGTCCGAAACGGGAAGCAACGGGGTGTAGCGCCAGAGCGAAGCTTCTTTGCTGTCCAAAATGGCGGTCTGGTCGACCTCATCCGGGTTTTCTTCAAAGCTGAAATGCATGTCCAGGTTGCCACCACAGGTCAGGCACGTATAGGTGACCTGGCTGGGTTCAAACCTGCACCCACATTGAGAACATTGAAAGTAGTTAATTGGCATATTTATTCGGCATACTCAAATCAACGACAATTGATACGGTCTGGTTCTTTTACCCTAAAGCCGAGCTTGCTTAATGGTAGGAGGGATAAAGGTAACGGTTTTTGATGCTTGCAAGCTGAATGCATTCAAACACCACCAGAATCCAGGCCGTTATTGGTACATTCTACTTTAATACCGTCTTTACGGCACGATCCAGGTGCCGGTTTTGCCATCCAAGGCATCTTTGATATGTGCCGGGTCGGTAATCAGGGCCTTCTTCCCGCCGCCTGCCATAAATTTGAGAATTGCTTCTATCTTGGGCAGCATGGAACCCTTGGCAAATTGTCCCTCTTCGATCAATTTTTGAGCTTCAGCCACGGTTATTTTGTCCAGCCACTTCTGACCGGACTTATTAAAGTTGATGGCCACTTTTTCAACAGCGGTGCTGATCAGGAACAGGTCTGCCTCAATCATACTGGCAAGAATTGCAGAACCAAAGTCTTTGTCGATTACGGCTTCCACGCCGATCAGGCTGCCGTCTTCTCTCTGCATCACCGGAATGCCTCCACCGCCAACCGCAACTACGACGAAACCATTATCGATCAGGGTGCGGATGGCATCGGCTTCAACAATTGTCTGTGGGATAGGGGAAGGCACCACGCGACGCCAACCGCGACCGGCATCTTCCACGACAGTCCAGCCTTCTTTTTCCCTTTTTTCCATAGCCAGTTCTTCTTCCATGAAGGAGCCAATGGGTTTGGTAGGATTCTGGAAGGCGGGGTCTTTTGAATCCACGATTGTCTGGGTGATTACGGTTGCGGCTTGTTTCTTGATGCCGCGTTCTCTAAATTCATTGTACAAGGCCTGCTGCAACATGTAGCCGATGGAACCCTCAGTATCCGCGCCGCAATAATCCAGCGGGACTTGATGCAACTCGTGAGCGGCCAGCTCGGAACGGCGCAAAATAAAACCAACCTGCGGACCGTTCCCGTGCGTGATTACCACGTCCCAGCCGTCGACAATCATATCGGCGATACGTTTCACTGTTTTCACCGCAGCGTTGAATTGGTCAGGCACGGTTTGGTGGTCTTTGTCCAGAATCAGCGCGTTCCCTCCGACAGCGACAACAGCTAAACCTTTTTTCTGCATTGAATCTTCTCCTTGTTTTCCCGAAGGTGAGAGATGGATTAAATTTGTAACAGGCGTTCAGCGGCCGCATTGTGCTTGCGGGCATGCGCCTGGATTTCAAATTTGGTGAATTGCCCTTCGCGAACGATCACATCGCCACCGACCACAGTCCAGTCGGCTTTAACCGGAGCACAGAAAACCACCGCGGCTAGCGGGTCTTGAAGAGCACCGGCGTAATCGAGCTTGTTCAGGTCAATCGCGAAGAAATCAGCGCATTTGCCCAGTTCGAGGCTGCCGATGTCATTTCGGCCCAGAACTGAAGCTCCACCCCGGGTAGCGATGGAGAGGGCCTGGCGAGCGGTCATCAGCGGGGGAGCGTCGGGCGCGGAGCGGGAAGCCCCTTTGATTCCGCTGTTGACCCGTGCCAACAGCATGGCCTGGCGAACTTCGTTGAGCATATGGGAGCTGTCGTTGCTGGCAGAGCCATCCACACCCAATCCGAGTTTGATGCCACGGCTGAGCATATTCATCACCGGCGCGATCCCGGAAGCCAGGCGCATATTGGAAGAGGGGCAATGGGCAACGCCGCAACCATGGTGGGCGTAAAGGTCCAACTCGGCATCGTTCACCCAGACAGAATGGGCGAACCAAACGTCGTCACCAATCCAGTCGACCGACTGCATGTATGCGACCGGTTTGTAACCGAATTTTTGCATGCAAAAATCGTCTTCATCCTCAGTTTCAGCCAAATGAGTGTGCAAATGCACATTGTATTTTCGTGCCAAAACAGCTGAGTCGCGCATCAATTGCGTGCTGACACTGAAAGGCGAACAAGGTGCCAGCACGATTTGGAGTTTTGAGCCAAAGGATGGGTCGTGGTAGCGCTGGATCAAGCGTTCGCTGTCTTTCAGAATTGACTCTTCGCTGTCGACCACACTGTCTGGCGGCAAACCGCCCTGAGACTCACCAAGACTCATCGAACCGCGGGAGGCATGCAGACGCATCCCGGTTGTAGCCGCGCCTTCAATTTCGTCATCAAGCCGGCTGCCGTTGGGAAAGAGGTAGAGATGATCAGAGGAGGTGGTGCAGCCTGAAAGCGCCAATTCGGCCAGCGCGGTCTGGGCGCTGAGGTAGATGTCTTCAGGGGTGATGCGTGCCCAAATTGGGTAGAGCGTCGTAAGCCAGTTGAAGAGGTTGGCATTTTGGGTACCTGGCAAGGCGCGGGTGAGAGTCTGGTAAAAGTGGTGATGCGTGTTAATCAGACCAGGCAAGACGATATGATCTTGCAGGTCGAGCACCTCGTCGGCTTCCTGGGGAAGCTCGGATTGAGGCCCGATCTGTTCTATGACGCCATCCCTGCAGAAAATTGCCGTGTCTTTCAATTCACGGTCGTTTTTGTCCATAGTGACAATGATAGAAGCGTTTTTTACCAATAAGGTCGACATGGAGTCCTCCAAAGTAGTAGTTTAATTATGCGTTGTCAGTCAATTCAGCAGCACGCAAGGTGTTTTTTAGCAGCATCGCGATAGTCATCGGTCCGACCCCACCGGGAACCGGGGTGATGGCGGCAGCTACTTCAGAGACCTGGTCAAAATCTACGTCGCCAACCAGGCGATAACCGCGTTTGGCATTGGGATCTTCTTTACGGTTGATGCCGACATCGATGACATAAGCTCCGGGTTTGACCCAATCTTTTTTAACGAACTCTGGCTGCCCAATGGCTGAGACGATGATGTCCGCGCCACGAACGACCGCTGGTATGTCTTTAGTGCGGGAATGGACGATGGTGACGGTGGCATCGGCTTTGACCAGCAGCAGGGCTACTGGCATACCCACGATGTTGGAGCGCCCCAGCACTACCGCGTTAGCACCGGAGATTTGCGCGCCGGATTCTTCCAGCAAGACCATACAGCCGGCAGGGGTGCAGGGAACAAAGACGGGTTCACGCCCTTTTTGAGCCAGGCGACCGATGTTGACGGGGTGAAAACCGTCGACATCTTTGGTAAGATCGATACAGGTCAGCACTTTTTCTTCGTCCAGATGTTTGGGCAAAGGCAGTTGCACCAGGATCCCGTTTACAGCCGGGTCGGCACTGAGTTTACGAACTAACGCTTCAACTTCTTCCTGGCTGGAATCATCGGGCAAATCGTAACCGAAAGAATTGATGCCAACTTCGGCACAGGCTTTTTGTTTGCTTCGGACGTAAACCTGAGAGGCGGGGTTTTCACCGACCAGTACAGTTGCCAAGCCAGGCTTAGATTTGCCTGCCTGCATGCGTTTTTCTACGGCTTCTTTTACCTCAGCGCGAATACGTGCTGCAGTTGCTTTTCCGTCAATGATTTTTGCTGTCATGTGATTTTCTCTCCTGATGTGATTATACCTGAGAGTAATTGAAAATTCCCCCAAAGCTCAACTTAACCGGCTCTGGCAGGAAGGGATGGCATGGCGGGATATTGACCGGACAACTTAAAAATGCTGTTCGCACGCAACAAAAATTAATATATTTTGTCAGTCATGCAGGAATGAAAAACTTAGCGAGCAGTACTCAGGTTTTTAGCTGTTACTTCGATTTATACGGTTATAATCACCCTATGGCAGCAAGCAAACCTCTCTTTGTTATTGGCATAGCAGGAGCCTCTGGCTCCGGGAAAACAACCCTCACTGAAATTATTCTCGAACAGATGGGCTCAGAGCACATCGCTTTGTTGCCCCACGATGCTTATTACCGAAACCAGGACCACAAACCTCTCGAAGAGCGTCTTAAGGTCAATTATGATCACCCCTCTTCGCTGGAAACCGAATTGATGATCGAACACATCCACCAATTAAAAGCAGGGCGGACAGTTCAGGTTCCAGTATATGACTTTGTTAATCATACCCGTGCGAAAGAAACCAATACGCTCGAACCCAAACGACTGATTATGGTGGAGGGTATCCTGACCTTCGTTGAACCCAAACTCAGGCAGCTTTTTGACATGAAGCTGTATGTGGATACAGACCAGGATATCTGTTTTATTCGTCGTCTCAGGCGGGACCTGGTTGAACGCGGGCGCACTATGGATTCGGTGGTGAACCAGTATCTCGAGATGGTCCGTCCCAGTTTCCTTGAATTTGTGGAACCAACCAAGCGTTATGCTGATGTAATCATCCCCGAGGGTGGGCTCAATCAGGTGGCTTCTGAAATGGTCATTGCCCGTCTTAAAAGCTTGATTCACGGATAGTTTTCTTGGAAAATAAGCCTGAATTCACTATAAAACAAAAGACCTGGCGCGTTTTGTTGCTGGTTGCAGTGATGGCGTTGACCATTGTGCTGCTTTTGCACCGCGAAAAAATCCAACACCTTGAAAACTACGGATACCCAGGAATATTTCTGCTTTCGATCCTGACAAACGCAACCATATTGATCCCCTTACCTGGGGTGATCTTTACTTCGGCAATGGGCGCAATCTTTAATCCTTTTTGGGTGGCGATCGCATCGGGTTCAGGAGCGGCTTTGGGAGAACTTTCTGGTTATATGGCAGGGGTTGGCGGTCAGGTCTGGTTGACCAACCTGGACTGGTACCAACGGTTAGAGGGTTGGATTAAAAAATATGACAACTGGCCGATCATCCTGCTGGCGTTTATTCCTAATCCGCTCTTTGATATGGCAGGTTTCATTGCTGGCGCGGCGAAAATGCCTTTGTGGAAGTTTTTGCTGTTTACCTGGATCGGAAAAATTGCCAAAATGCTCTTGTTTGCCTATTTAGGGGCAGGCATATTCCAGAATCTGTAACGATAAATAACTGTGGGGAAGAGCCATGTTAGGCGTCAACGTGTGGCAAACCGCATCATTTATGATTGAAAAAACTGTGGGTAGTGCCTTATAATCAAGGCTATGGACAACTGGCATACGTACGCGAAAACTAACTTTGGAGTGGAACTCTCAGAAAAACAGCTGGAGCAATTTGACCTATACCTGCGTGAATTGCAGGAATGGAGCCAGAAGTTTAACCTGACCGCGATCGTTGAACCAGAAGGCATCCGGACCAAACATTTTTTGGATTCGCTCAGCGTAGTGAAGGCTTTTCCGCAGGAGTTCGTACCACAGTCCATGATCGACATCGGCACAGGGGCAGGTTTCCCTGGTATTCCCTTGAAAATCATTTTTCCAGATGCAAAACTTACTCTGGTGGAATCGGTTAAAAAGAAGGCTGGTTTCTGCGAGCATATGGTTGAGTTGCTGGATATGAAAGACGTCATGGTTAGCAGCGCGCGCGCTGAAGAAATTGGGCAAGACCCTGCTCACCGCGAACAATATCCCCTGGTGCTTGCTCGCGCTGTGGCGAACATGCCCATTTTGGTCGAATACTTATTGCCTCTCGCCAAAGTCGGGGGGCTGGTGATAATGCAGAAGGGTTCCAGCGCGCACAGGGAAGCCGAAGCAAGCCGCAACGCTATCCGACTGCTAGGCGGAAAGCTTGAGGAGATTATCCCGGTGATGTTGCCTGGCCTGGAGGATGAACGTTTCCTGGTGGTGCTTGAGAAAGTCAAAGCCACCAAGGCCGAATTTCCCCGCCGGGTTGGTATTCCAGCTAAAGCCCCCATTCAGAATTAGCAGGGAACAACTCTGGCTTTGGTCTGAAAGAGGGGGTGATCGTGAGCCAGGCAAAGGTTCAACCAGATGGTTTTATTGATTAATCCAATTTACATGAGCGATCTTTTTCCGAAAACGCAACTTAATCTCTCCCCAAACGTTAATTAGGATGGTAACAAAGCCATGCATTCTCACTTAACTTTTTTCTGCGAACTTGAGGGAGCCGATCTCAAAAAGCTCTTTGACAACCGTTTTGTTTACGACGATTTGAAGACGCTGGGTGCATCCGTCTCCATGGGCATCCTCGATTTTTCGGATGAGCGCGTAGAAGTCGTGCGCAAACTCAACCGACTGGGCATCCCACTCAAAGCCTGGCTGCTGCTCTCAAAAGAAGAAGGATATTGGTTCAACATGGAGAACCATGCCGAGGCACTGCAGCGTTATGCTGATTTCACGGTCTGGAGTGATGAGAATGGGTTGAAGTGGAGTGGAGTCGGATTGGACATCGAACCCGACATCAACCAGATGACCGACGCCTATTTCTTGCGGACACGCGCTCTCAAGAAGGCACTGCAGCGCTACCTCTCGAAGAACTCACTCAAACAAGCCAGCCTGGCGTATCGGCAGCTGGCATTCACTATCAAAGACGACGGCTATTTTCTTGAGGCCTACCACTTCCCGTTTATTGTTGACGACCGCAATGTTGGCTCGACAGTGGCGCAAAGGTTGGGCGGTCTGGTAGACGTGCCCGTTGACCGGGAAGTGTTGATGCTCTACTCGAGCTTATTTCAACCACTGGGAAACCGCATCCTTTGGAGTTATGCCGCTGAGGCACAGGCGATCGGGATTGGCAGCACAGGTGGAGGCGTGGTTATGGAAGGGGCCAAGGCGCCAAGAGCCTTGAGCTGGGACGAATTTACTACCGATCTGCGTTTGGCATGGCAATCCGGCAAACCAGTCTATGTTTTCAGCCTGGAAGGCTGCGTTGAACAAGACTTTCTGCCCCGCCTGATAACCTTCGACTGGGCTGGTGAGGTGAGGCCCCCAAAGACCGGTCTGGTGGAAAACGCACGAAAAGGTTTGAGTGGTTTTTTGTGGCTGCTGGAACGACCACTGGTGCTGCTGGCAGGGCTGGCCGGGGTGATTGGGGCAGTGGTCACGATACGCTCAGGGAAAAAACACAAAAAAGCCGTTAAAAAGTAATCAGCCAGGTTTCTGTGAGACGCTTCCACTCCAAGATCGAAAGGGTTTCTGCCCGTCGTTTAGGATCGATGCCGCCCTCATGCAACAGCGTTTCAACTTGAGAGGCAGTAAGCGCCAACCCGGCTGAGAGCGAATTGCGCAGGGTTTTGCGTTTCTGTCCAAAACCTGCATGGGCTAACTTAAAAAAGGCTTCCTGCTGGTCAAGTGGAACCAGTGGCTGGGAGTAGAGCTCTACCTTTAACACCGCTGAATCGACTTCCGGCGTGGGCAAGAAACTGCCTGCCGGGATCACGCCGGCCATTGAGACCTGCCCAAAAAGCTGCACCGAAAGCGATAATAAGCTCATCTTGCCATCACGTGCCAGCACGCGCTCAGCCACCTCTTTTTGCACGGTCAAAACCACGCGCTTGGGGCGCTTACTTGCTGCCATCAGGTGGCGGATAATGGCAGACGAGATGTAATAAGGGATGTTAGCAACCACGACATAGTCTTGCCCTTGCATCAATTCATCCGGTTTGAGTTCGAGGATATCACCTCCAATGACGCGCACGTTTTCAAATTCTGCCAGAGCTTGCCGCAAAGGGGGGAGCATAGCTTTGTCGATTTCGACAGCGACAACCTGGCGGGAGGTTTGTGCCAAGAGGTAGGTCAGGCTGCCTAACCCGGCGCCGATTTCGAGCACCTCATCGTCTTGTGTCAATTCAGCCGCGACAACAACTTTGTTCAAACCGGCCGGCTCGATTAAAAAATTCTGTCCCAATGACTTTTTTGGTTTGATGCCATATCTTTTTAAGAGTGGGAAGATGTTTAGTTGTTTGAGCGTCATGGCAGCACCACCGGGTACCAGGCTGGGATAGGGGGCAGGAAGTAGAGCGTCGTCCAGCTGTGCCAGCCAACATAATCCTCATCACTGTAGCCCAGGTCGATCCAATAAGTGCCGGGTAAACCTCCGCCGGAGTCACCGATGGTGGCATGGCCATAGCCCTGAACGTAAACGCGCTGCAAAGCCATGCTGGGGTACCAGGCAGCAGAAACCGCGACCGTGCCTTTTTGTAAAGGCAGACCGGAGCGAGTTCTGGGGTTGTCACCGAAGGTGGAAGGATGGTAAGAAGTGGCGTAGACGCTGACTTTGCGCCAAAATTCGATCTCCTGGCCGTCCACCGTTTCGGTTTGCAGGACGGCGCGGGTACCTCTGCCCATGACACCGTCCATCGGGTCACTGGCTTTCCAGGGACCCTCTGATGTGGTTTGCAGGAGTTGTCCATCTTCTATGCGTTCGCTTGTGCGTGACACATCAATACCAGGCTGACCAGGAACGAGCACGGCAGTGGTGTCGAGACGAGTATTTGGGTCATCCTGGTAGGAGTAGGCAAAACTGGTTTCATCGGTCAGCAAGATCAGACGCTCTTCTACCTCATGTATGGTGATTATTCGGTTCTCTGGCAGGGCTTCTCCCTCAGGCGGTTGCGCGTAGTCAAGACCTTGCAAGGGAATCCCTATGTCTGTCAGGGCGTCTTTGACGGTTTCAGCAGCGCTGAGACTGCAATACTGCCCTGCAACTGACTGCACGCAAACCTGCTCGGCGAGGGTAATTTGAAGATCGTTGTTTGCCAGCAGGGGCTCATCCAGGTCTGGGTCGAAGAGGTCTTTGAGGTTGAATTCCAGGCTTTTCTCTGCCAGAGCTTCCCGGTAGCTTGACGTTTGCGTGAAGATGCTGGTGTGGTAGAGGTCGTCAACAAAAATATCAATTTGTTTGGCTGGCAGTAACTCCAGGCTCAATCCTTCACCTGGCGGAAATTTCCGGATCGGAAGTGTTTTTTCTCCATTTGCCAGCACAATGTCTTCCGGGAACAGCAGAATGCCAGCTTGCTTGAATATGCTGGCAGGGAAGAGTTCGGCGGTGACGATTTCAATTGTGGAGCCGGGAGTTTTAATGGAGACGGTACGGGCGGAAGTTAATCGCATTTTTTCAGGAATTGCCAGGCTGAAGCGATCTGGATCGACTGAGAGACGGTCCTGAGGCAGGAGCTCGATTTCGGCGAGTCTAAACAGGTCCCGCGGATAGAAGGCCAGTGCCTTCATGTTAATCACCTCTCCGTTCACGTTTAATTGATATGGCTTGATTTGTGACCAGACCATCAGGCTGATCCCGAGCAAAATCAGCGCTATAACTAACGCAATTTGCATTATCACCGGCTGTTTCTTCAAAGCAGACATCATAATTTCGCAGTATATCACAGGCTGAAAAAGGGAAAAATCACGATTTACCGATGGTTTTTTTACTTACTCTCCGGGTCAGCCACAATATGTAGAGTACGAGTATCTGCCTAATTTTGCCTTATGCGCGCCAGCTTTTGCAAAATACGGATCAGCGCTTCCTGCCAGGTTTCACCATCGAGATTTTTGATATCGATCCAGTAAGCATTTCTGCCGGCGCGTGCCAGCGGGTCGACCTCTGGCAATCCGCGTTCTTTGACTCCCTGAGGAAGCGGGGGAAAGGTGAGGAGGATCTGTTGTTTGATCATGCCAATCGATTCCAATCCGACTGCCTCTCCGGCCAGTTTCACCCGCATCTGGAAAAACAAGTCCTTCAAACTATCAGGCAGTTCGCCGAAGCGGTCATGAAATTCGATCTCGGTCTGTGTGATTTCCTCATCGCTGCGAAGGGTGGAGATGCGTCGGTAGAGCTTGATGCGCAGATCCTGGTCTGGAATGTATGAGGAGGGGATTTCACTGTTGAGCGGCAGCTCCACGTTTACGTTCAGGCTGGGCGACTGTATCCAGCTCTGGCTGCTCAGTTCAGCTGAGTTAAACCCGGATTCACTTTTCAAGCCC
>Ga0265293_10008626_pt1 | contig 15021 bp, 21 predicted proteins | sample Munlanlewell138R_FD_192505 | JGI IMG/M metagenome (GOLD analysis project Ga0265293, IMG submission 192505) | Leachate microbial communities from a municipal landfill in Southern Ontario, Canada - Leachate well 138R | ecosystem: Engineered > Solid waste > Landfill > Unclassified | place: Canada...
ATAATGGATAATGGATAATGGATAATGGATAATGGATAATGGATAATGGATAATGGATAATGGATAATGGATAATGGATAATGGATAATGGATAATGGATAATGGATAAGGTGAAAACATGGAAAACATAAAAAAAATTACTATAGTATCATTAAGTTTACTAGTTATCTTAACATTTATAGGTTGTGCGCCTAAAAAGAGCGAAGTTGAACAAATATATGAGCAATCACTTTCTGCTATGGCACAGGCAAATTCTTATGACTTTGCAATGGATATTAAGCAGAATATATCACTTCCAGTAGAAGATGGTAGTAATGAACAACTTTCAATGCAAATGGTGATGAATGGTAGTATAATGGAGCAACCATTTAGTATGGTAATGGGTGTAATTGTTGATATTGAGGATGTTGTAGCTCCTGAATTAGCAGATATGCAAGGGTCTTCTATGCAATACTTTCTAGTAAATAACCAATTATATATGAAGAACTCACTACTCGGAGATATTTGGTTGAGAGAATCAATCGAGAATATGGGTGATTTAGGGGCTCAATTAGATCCAGCTTATGTAGCAGAGAATTTTAGCAAAGGGCTTGAAAGAGCAGAAGTAATTGAGCACGGAAATATGTATGTATTGGTGATTGAAGAAACAAATGATGCTTTAAAGGAATCATTTAATGAAATGATTAGCAATATTGTCACTCAAGCAGGCACAGCATTGTATTCCGAAGATCCAGCAGATATTTTGGCTAATACCCAAATTAATAAATTAAATATGAAGCTATGGATTGATAAAGAAAACTATTACCAAAAACGAATTGATTTAGAATTGGAACTGGAGATAGTTAAAGACGGTCGGTCTATCATGATGGAACAAATAATGTTGAGCAATTATAGTAATTTTGGAAATGTCGATGAAATTGTGTTACCAGCCGATGTTCAAGAAAATGCAGTTACAATAGATGAATTTGCGGAGAGAAGTTTACCAATCTATGATTTACCTAGTTCTTCGCTGAAACAATAATGCGAGACTTGTTTGAATTAGCTAGACTTATTTATACAATTTTCAACAAGTTATTACAAAATTTTAGAAATAAGCAGGAGATTTGAAATTAGAGGTTGAATACTTATAAAGCTAGTTATATAGGTATTAATACTATATTGTGAATTTGTAATTAGGAACTAGGAGAGTTAGCATGCAAAAAAACAAAGGTAAGCATTTTACCATCATGATTATTCCACACTCCGAAAAAAAATCAGTAGTTTTAAATGTACCAGTATACATATTTAAAGTTCTATCTATAATTCTTGTGATGGCTTCCGTCTTTTCAATAATGTTTATAAAGCAGTATTACGATTATCGCGATGAAGCTAAATATGCTCAAAGAAGTAAGATTGAGAACAAGTCACTTACGAGGGAATTCGCGTCAGTGGCTAAGGATGCCATTGAATTACGAGAAAAGGTTGCTAGGATAGAAGAACTTGATCAGCAGATACGTAAAGAACATGACTTTGATCCTACTCAATCGTATTTTTCTAAAGAGAATAAATTAGCATTAGCAAATGATGAAGGTTCAGATGATAAATCAAAGGTAACAGCTAGCTCAGTAATTGCTCAAGAAGCACAAGGGGCAGTGCAGGTTATCAAAGAATCTCTACCACTTAGAGAAGAGAGCTTAGAAGATTTACAAACAAAGTTGCAAGAGCGTAATCAAGAACTAGGGGCTATTCCATCAATATGGCCGACAAATGGGAAAATGGCATCAGGGTTTGGATATCGTAAAGATCCATTTACATATAGAACTGAATTCCATACCGGTATAGACATAAGTAATCGATCAGGAACTCCAATCTATGCTACAGCAGATGGAAAGATTGTTCATGCTAAATATGATGGTGGTTACGGTAATAGTATACTAATCAATCATAGAAATGGGATTAATACTCGCTATGGGCACTTATCTCGTTTTGCAGTTAAGTATGGACAAGAAGTGAAAAAGGGTCAGTTAATAGGTTATATGGGCACTACTGGAAGATCTACAGGTCCACATTTACACTATGAAGTAATTATTAACTCAAAAACAATAGATCCATATAAGTACTTGCCTTAATTTAGTACTTCAAAATTTACAATTTTATCTGATATATATAAATGCAATTAAGGTATTATCATCGCAAGAGGTTTGTGAATGCTAAGTTTTATTTACAGGAGGTCACTATGTTTAAAAAAACAGCCCAGAGAATTGATAAAGTTGATACTGTAATTGGTCCTGGAACAGAGTTCGAAGGTACGATTAAAGCCACTGGTATTGTCAGAATTGATGGTAAGCTTGCAGGTAGCATTGAGACTTCAGGCGATATAATTATTGGAGATAAAGGTGAAGTAAAGGCAGATTTATCTGGAAACAATGTAACTATTGCAGGAAAATTACAAGGAAATGTTACATCAAAAGAAAAAACAACGATATTACATAAAGGTACTGTCGTAGGAGATATTACGACAAAGAATGTAGTTATAGAAGACGGCGCTATATTTAGAGGCAGATGTATTATGGGTGAGAATAAAGAGCCACAAACTAATAATCATAACCACGGAAATAATCGTAAAGATGCAGGAAAAACAAAAGCATCTTAAGTCTAAATATAATCATAAATAAAAAAGTGTTAGCTCATAAAACTGCTACAAGCATATCTTGTAGCAGTTTTTATTGTATATTTATCTTAACAAGCGTATGTAGTCTATTACGTAGTCAACTTATTTTAAAGCAACTGCGACACGTTCGCTACGTATATTATGTGAATTTGAATTTAGAAGAGCAATGTACAGAGATCTAGCAATCATATTTGCCATATTCATTACAAGACTCAATCTAGTGTTCTGTAGTACCAAGTATTCCATAAAACCACTTATATTAACTGTGCCAGTAATATAGACATCACCAACATTAGGTAAGTCTTTATTAACTCCAGCACCAGGTTTAATCGAGCCAGATCCAACAGTAATCGAACCGACATTATTTAACTTTCCAAGACATGCATCTATAGCAATAATAAATGGGCAATGGCATAAACTCTCAACTTTTAGCATAGTTTCAGATAGATTCATTGCGTGGACTGGATTATCCAATGTGCCAAAAACATGAACATTTTTCATATTATAATTCTGCAATTTAGAACCAACTAAGGGACCTAATGAGTCGCCTGTAGAACGGTCAGTACCAATGCAAACGATAACTAATTCTTGATCAGGAAGCATACCTGATAGAGTTTTTTTGATATTATCAACGATTGAGAAAGTTGCGTTTGGTGCAGTATGATCAATCTTAAAAAGGTTAGTATCTGTTAGTTTTTCTTCAGGCTTTTTTAGCTTAAACATTGTAATCGCCCCTAATCGGAAAGTACTAACAGTATGTAATAGAAATATTAATTTTATACATGCCTACACCTAAATAAGGCTCGCTTTTATGTAAGCCATAGTGAATAATGGTGTGAAAGTGGTGAATGGAAAATTTCTAACATGATTGATATAATAGTAGTTGCGTGGATTATCTGGGGAGCGTTACTTTGCTACAAGACACCAGTTGTAAAGTTGGTGGGCGATATAATTGCTATATTACTTGTAGGCATTGTCTATAATTTAATAGGAGCAATAGTTGTAAGCAAAGCATTAATAACTGATTACCAGGCAAAGGTAATACAGCTATATTTATGGTTAGAACCATTACAAACAGTTCAGCTTCACGGGGGAACATTTGCGAAAATCTCCACAGAAATATTGTCATATATATTACTGTTATTGATGTTAATAGCATTTATAGGCATTTCGAGGAATATAGTAGGCGCTTTTAGCGAAACTTCGTTAAATAGTAGATATGTAAATTCTGTTGTTGGTGGTTTAAGAAATGCGTTGCTGGTAATGGTAATATTACTGCTATTACCAAGCGCAATTATAGATACATACTGGTTTCACGAAATATTTTCTGATTCATTAGTTAATATGTTATTAATTGAAATGAGGTAGTGACGAGCAAATGCGACGCGTATATAATGGACTAATTACCTTCGATTCTACTCACCAGGCGCTGCGATTAGAGGCTATTTTAGATACAAAGGGATTAGATTTTGACATTCGTCCAATACCTCCAATATTATCAGCAGGATGTGGACTAGCTATTGAATTTCATATGATTGATATTGACTTAATAAAGCAGGTCATTATTGATAATCAGGTAATATATAAGGCAATTTATACGAAACAGGACAAGCAGTATATTGAGATGTAAAGGATATTAGCGGCATATGAATAAAATGGGGGGTCAGTTCTTTAATGAAATCAAATAAAGAATATGAATTGTATGATGTTGTTGAATTAAAGAAAGGACACCCGTGTGGTGCAAATGCATGGAAGATTATTAGATTAGGAATGGATATCCGTCTCAAATGCGAAAATTGCGGGAGAAGTGTTTTAATACCGAGATTGAAATTTAACCGCAGAATTAAAAAAATATTACAGAAAGGGCAAGCGGAATAATATAGAATACATAGCCCGGTAGAATAATTACTTGTCTTACTATGATAATCAAGGTATTATAATTAAATCTTAATGGTAATGATAGTTGCATATTTCTTATATCCACTATATGCTCTAGGTTAAAGTGGAATTTTTAAGATGTAATAAATTTAGAGGAGTGTTTGATAGTGTCACATTCAGTTGGAATCGTGGGTTTGCCTAATGTCGGGAAATCTACTCTTTTTAATGCCATTACACAAGCAGGTGCCGAATCTGCCAATTATCCGTTTTGTACAATAGACCCAAATGTTGGTGTAGTACAAGTGCCAGATGAACGTCTAAATAAGCTGACAGAATTGGTTGTGCCGAAAAGCGTCGTACCGACAGCATTTGAGTTCGTAGATATAGCTGGTCTTGTGAAAGGTGCTAGTCGTGGTGAAGGGTTAGGTAATAAGTTTCTTGCAAATATCCGTGAGGTAGACGCTATAGCTCACGTTGTTCGCTGCTTTGAGGACGAGAATATAACACATGTGGCAGGCAAGGTTGACCCTATAGATGATATCCAGACAATTAATTTAGAACTTATTTTAGCAGACTTAGAGTCAGTTGAGAAGCGGTTAGACCGTGTAAAGAAAATGCTTAAAGCAAATGACAAGAAGGTTCAATTAGAATATGATTTATTAACTAAATTACAAACAGCGTTAGCAGATGAAAAGCCGGCCCGCAGTGTCGAATTAACTGATGACGAGCAAGTTATTATGAAGGGAATACAGTTATTAACCCAAAAGCCAGTCCTCTATGTTGCCAATGTTAGAGAAGATGAAATAACTGATACGACAAATAATAAATTCGTAAAGCTAGTAAAAGAGTTTGCACAGCAAGATGCTTCAGAAGTTGTCGTTATAAGCGCTAAAGTAGAAGCTGAAATTGCAGAGCTTGAAGGTGAAGATAAGCAGATGTTTCTTGAGGAGCTAGGAATTCAAGAATCAGGCTTAGACCAACTGATAAAAGCTGCTTATCGACTACTAGGATTGGATACATACTTCACTGCTGGAGTTCAAGAGGTTCGGGCATGGACTATTCGTCGAGGCACTAAAGCTCCACAAGCAGCAGGTGTTATACACACAGATTTTGAGCGAGGATTTATTAGAGCAGAAGTTATTCATTATGATGAACTGCTGTCTGTTGGCTCAATGAATGCTGCCAAGGAAAAGGGTTTACTTCGCCTTGAAGGAAAAGAGTATGTTGTTAAAGACGGCGATATAATCCATTTCCGATTTAATGTATAAAATGACAATTGCCCTTGATTCTAAAAGTTAAGTATAACTTTCTTTGTATCAGCCATACATGTGCTTGTCGGAGGGACGTAAGTTTCAATGACTGTCTTAGGGTTATCCTCAAGTAATGCAACCTGTGCTAAAATCAATGCCCTTTTGGATTAGATTAGTAGCAAATGTGTGCCGTAGCGTATGTGCTGATGCATTGAAACTAGCTTTTTCCACTGTCTTTTGACGGATATTACTCCGTCTTTAATTCTGCCCTTATTTGCCTGTAGTGGCTTTTCTTTTACATAAACTATGGGTTTTCATCTAAAAGGTATTCATATGTTATTAAATCACCTCTGTTATGCGTAAGATAATCTACCTTTAGGCTCTGGTATTGATCGACCAAGTTCTTTCGCTGTCTCAATCCACTCTTTCGCAATTTCTTCGATATTAGTTAATGCTTCCTTTGTTGTTTTGCCGTCTGCCATACAACCAGCTAACTCTGGTATTTCTGCAATATAGCTGTTATCTTCTTTGCTCCAATAAATAATGATTTCGTATTTAAACATCGATATTGCCTCCTAATTTGTATTTCACTATAATATTCCTCACTTGCTTAACTTGATACGGTTTTGCCTTATTTCCGTTTGGCTGGATATTCAGGATTTCTTCAATACCTTTTTTGGTGTATATGAAATGGTCGCCCTTTATTCGTTCATCAAAGTTTAAAGTTAATAAGAGTTTTCTAAGGTCATTAAAATGAATGTTCTTATCATGCATTCCTGATAGTATTCTTATTAGTAATTTTTGAAAAGTACTCATTTAGACACTCCTAAAAATTATCATCTTTCATTATGTCATCATCGTGCTGCTTATCTTCTTCTGATGCTCCTTCTATCTCGTGAGCGGCATTAACTACTAGGTACGGCTTGCTGCGGATGTGGTTGTATTCCATTTCTAGTAAGGTGTCGATTGTTTGCTTGGTTGAATTGATATATCTAACAATTATATTAGCCTATATAAATGGAATAATAAACAAGAAACCAATAATTGCAGTTAACAACCCTATACCAATAATTTTTAATGTGCGAACAACCCAGTCTCTATCAAAGATTTCCATAGTTTTTGTCTCCTCAATTTAATTATATATTTTGTTTTAGAACATGTCAAATAATGGGAGTATCTTATTTGGCGCGAGATAAAAAATACTATCTTTTCTATCACTCTAGATTTTATGTATAAAACCCCTATGATTATTTAATAAAAGCGATCTGATGGTCGCTTCTTTATATTGCCTACTTACAATACAATTGTATTATAGAAAATTGCAATATGTTAAAATTTAGATATGATATTATTATGCGCGGAGGGGTATAATGGTAATTTTAGTGATTATATTCAATTTATCAATGTTGTTTTTTGGCATTACCTGGCTAGTAAAAAACAATAAAAACAACATTTATGGTGTAGAAGGATATAAGCATATGAACGTGAGTGCATGGGGATTCATAATCAGTATTATTTTATTGGTGATTATTGTAATGTATCTGGCATTTATGTAGGTTTATAACAATATTATAAAATTAAATTACAATAACAAACTGCCGAGAAGAAACACATTCTCGGCAGACGGGATTAGCATATTTGCAAATGTTTATTGGTATGCTTCGTAAACTCTAAGTACCATTATTACAGCTTGCTCTCTTGTTGTTGTACCTTTTGGATCAACTCTGTTTTCACCAACGCCTTTAATAAATCCATTCTTATTCATAAACTTCATCGATTCTAATGCCCAAGACGATATTAGATGTTCATCAGCAAACTTTTCTGCTCCAGCAATGCTGAAATCCGCTGACGGGTTAATTACGTTCACAGCACGGTGCATCATTGTTGCGACTTGTTCGCGATTTACTAAGTCATTAGGTGCAAATTTATTTTCGCCTACACCTTTAACAATACCTAACTCGAATGCTTTAAATATTTCAGGGTTTTTGGTATCGGTAAAGGCCTTCATATTACTATAGGTTGCAGTTTTACCCATTTTCTTATCATATAGCTTGATTACTACCTCACAGAACTCTTCACGAGTAATTGGTCCATTCATTTTATCCTTAATACTATCTGTAATAAAACCGTACTCTGCTGCTTTATCCAACTCAGTTTCTGCCCAGGCACTAGCATTTTTGTATTTTTGAAATGCAGCAGTCCCAATCGAGAAGACATTTGAGTATGGAGAGTGGTAAGTAGAACCGGCCAGTCTTACACCATCAGCATTAACTGAGAACGTATTACATATAAATCTAGCTCTAATATTATAGGTGTTTGCTTTTATGTCGATATTTCCGTCGATGCCCATGTCTTCAGGTGTTAAGTTTGCATTTTGCCAGACGTCAGCAGAGAACGCATTCCCACCAGCATACCAATTATTATCACCAATTTTATATTCGAATTCAATTGAATAAAAAGCACCTGCTTCATTATCTTGATATTCTTTGTTTACTAAATCTTTAATAGAAGCTGGAATATCGAAGCTAATTTTGAAATAAGGACTACCATCACTAAAGCTTGAAAGCTCTGCCGTTAAGTTTTCTGGTGCAGGTGTATTCTCGTATACAGAACTAGCATAGGCTACGTTCATTAATACAAATAAAACACATATTATAATTGCTAATTTCTTGAACAATAAAATCTCCCCCTTAGAATAAATTGATAAACACAATTGATGCTGAACTCGAAACACGAACAAAAACATTATAGTAGTATGATAGTTATGCTAACATGCTATTGGATTGTAGTGTATATATTAAATTTATCATTTAATTAGCATGGAAATTTCCAAAATACTATCTAATTATCTTCAAAATACTACTGTATTTTCAGCTCAATCTATTGATTATTTATATTATTAAACGTAGTATATAGGCATACTAGTAAGGGTTTCTTTAAGTGCTACATATTAATGCATGCAAATATTTAGCTTTGGCATTCTAAGGGGAGTGATTTGATGTGTGGAAGAAGTTTAATAGTTTTGTCAAAAAAATTCCGACAGACATTCATAGCAATACTAAATCAATCATTTCAACGAATATAGCAATATTTATTCCAGAGCAATTTGTTTTTGATAAAACCTTGCATGTAGAAGAGTATCAATTTATTGTAATGTTTAATACGCCACCTAGAGCAACAGTTAATGGAGACGAGTATCAGTTTAAAAAGGGCAGCCTTATATGTTTAGCACCAGGTGATGATATGCTTGTTCACTCATTTAACACATCTTTACCAGTGAATTATATGTCTATTTGTATTGATAACAGCTACTTACTAAAGCTATATTCAGAACTTAGCGGCAAAGATAAGCTGGAATTTAAAAAGGTTGATATTACTTTTAGTCGTCAGTTATTAGATGCAGTCGAGGCGCTAATGTATGAAATATTAAACTATGAGTATAAAAGTCCACTGATGATAGAGAGCTTAGAGAATCGAATTGCTATACAGCTAATTAGAGATGCCAAGCAAAAGGTCAGCATGCTAGATAATAACCTGAAAAGCCCGCAAAATATAGTACAAAAGGCTTTAAAATATATTGAATCATACTATAGCAGCAATATTACTATTAAAGATATTTGCAATGAAGTATATGTTAGCTCTTCATATTTGCAAAAAATTTTCTTGAAATATACAGGCATGACACCATATCAATACATTATGGAATGTAGACATCAAAACGCTAAAGAAATGCTTGAAACGACCTCGGTCTCAGTCAATGAAGTAGCTAGATATTGCGGTTTTGTAAATAATGCTCATTTTTCTACTACGTTCAAACAGCGAGAAGGGTTATCGCCTCTAGAATATAAAAAAGTCAATCAAGCAAGTAAATAATTAAACTTACAATTTTATGTTTACAATTTATCACCTGGTTTCTTGAAAACCAGGTGATTTTTGGTATACGCTATCAAAATATATAAGAAAATCCAAGTTTTCTTTAAAATTAAATTCAATTACTTTATGTAAAAAACTTGATAGTGTTTGAAAAGAAACGGTCAAAAATCACGCATATAATTAACGTAATACAGCTATATATAAATGGCTAGGATGAGAATTAGAGCCACTATACTTCGAAATATAAAAATTTTGTACTAAAAATAATGGGAGGTCTGCAAAATGAGAAAGATAGTTTTGATATTAACAGTGATTTTAGTAATTGCAATTGGATTAATGGGCTGTGGTGGTAAGGGAGACGATGGTAAAGATGCAACAAGTAGTAATGAAAGTGCTCCAGTAACAAATAATAGCCCAGAAACAGATGACAGCGCTAAAGATTCAGAGAGTGACAAGAGTTCAGATAGTAATAAAAGCAATGTCGAGTTTAGTAATAGCGCAAAAATTCCCGACGCATATCCACAAGATCTGTTTCCAACGATAGAGGGCAGCAAAATTGAACAAATCATCACAAATGATGCTAATAAAGGAGTTACTTTAGTATTTTCTACAGGTAAAAGCCGTGATGAAGTGATCAGCTTCTATGAAGAAGTATTAAAAGAAGCAGATGTTCAAGTGTTAAGCTCTGGTGAAGATTATCTTTTGGTAGCCGAAAAGAACGGTTATGTATTAACGCTGAGTATTTCAGAGTTTGGTGGTGACAGAATGGTGATGCTAGATGCGAGACCGTCACTATAAGAATATATTTTCGTTGGGAGATATTTAACAATTATGAACATAAAAAAATTGTTATTAATTGTTTTAGTGATGGTGTTACTGCTCATAACAGGATGTCAAAAGAAAGCAGCTAATACTAACCAAAGTTCTGAAAAAATTGATGATGGTCAGATATTGGCGATAAGCGCCGAGATAATGAATTCAGTACCGGAAGAAATTAAATCAGAAATGGAAGAAATGTTTCGCGAATATAATGAAGCAGATGCGGAGGCTAAGAAGCTAACTGCATTGATGCTTTCGACCGATGTTTCATTGGGACAGCTAGGCATGATAAATGAGCAGATGCTTTTACAGATGGCAGGTAATGCTTTGCAAGCATATCCAGAGCATCCACTGGTAATAAACAACGCAGCATCAGTATTGTTTGACGCTGAGAACACAGAAAAAGCAATTTTGCTTTACGAGCAAGCGCTTAATGTAGTACCGGATAATCCGATTTTCTTGACAAATTTAGCGAATGCTTATATTCAAAAGGGTGACTTTGCTTCAGCGGAGAAATATGCGAAAGAATCGCTTGTCGCAGATCCAGAGTATACGGCAGCGTACCAAGTCCTTACTGTCTGTCACCTTGAAAAAGGGGAAGATTTGCTAGCTGTTGAGACGCTAATAAAGAGCACTAAGAACTGTTTTAATTATGTTAGTATAGCTCAATTTAGCTCGTTATTACAGGAATTACAAAGCTTAGATGTAGAAGATGAATTTCCAATTAGAGAAGATCTAATTGATGAGCTATACACCTTAGCTAAGCAAGATGCCGAGTATGTCTATATGGGAATGGATACGCCAGATGGACAAATCAAATTAAAACCATTTCCAGCAATAGCTACGCTTGCTGATTTTGTTGCCAAAGGCGATAGCTTCGTCAGGGAAGAGAATAAGTTCTCTGCCAAATTTGACGAAGCAATGCAAAAAAGATTTGAGGCGTCGGCCGATGACATTCTTGCAGTGCATAACTATATTGAAGGGAGCATTGCTAAAATTGAAGGAGTATATCCTGCTAGGGAATCATTGAAGCAAATATTTGCATTTAAAATATTAACTGCATTTTATGAGCACAAATATAAACAAGCATATCATGCGTTCAAAGAGCGTAGCGATTTAGAGTATGAAGACTATACAAAAAAACGCGAGCTGATAATGTCAGTTCTTTCTGACAAAGCAGAAACTAGTGACGATGGTGTTGCGATACTTTATGGATACAGTGGTAGCCTTGATGAACTTGTAGATTTGAGTAATATATACTTCAAAGACTTCTATAGTAATCAAACCGATTATTATAACGAGGTCAAACAAATTACCGAAGAATATTGGCTAAAAAGCAATGGAATGCTTAAATATGTATCCCATGAGCCAACCTTCAATGATCTTTTGGCTGAAAGAGACATTCTAGTATATAGTGAATTACTAGCTACAGTAGGGGGATTAGGTCTCAAGGCTTGGATGTTCGAGTTTGAAATTGAGATGTCTGTAGCGGCGAAAGAATTACTCGGCCTTGATAAGCTACAAGACGGAGGTGCTAGTAGTGCTGAGCTTTATATGCAGCCAGATGCCGAATACCCACCGCTGCCAATGTTCAAAGAAGCCAACGATAAACCTAAAGAGTTGAATCTCGGTTGGGTATCAGCATCAGTTTCTAGAAATCAGTCTATTATTAAGTTAACAACACCAATTTCAAGCCACAGTAAAATTTTTAATAATTATGACGGAAGAGAAACAACAACAACAGCTTTTGGAGCTAATCCAGCAATAGGTGCTTTTGCCAAGTTATTATTAGGAGATAAGTATAAAAGTCTACAGGAAACAATATGGAAAAAATATAACATCGGACTTCCGAATGATCCGCACATGGGCAAAAGCGGTCAATATATTACTCGTGACAGTGGAGGGCGGATAGTTGATAAAGGCACTATTCGTATTCAGTCGGCAAGCGTTGGTATACCAGGTGTCAAAGGTGCGTCGATAGATATAGAACGGCAAGTGATGCAATCATATGTAACAGGAGTTACTGAAGTAGAAAGATCTAAGTCGATTGGTTTTTCAAATTTGAAGCTATCAAGGTAATAAACAAATATACTCCGCTTGTATAAACAGTTTAATATAAATTGTTTATGCAGACGGAGTTTTTTATACTTGCACGTTTTAACTATTGTTGATATAATCTAATACTGGTAGCTTGCAATTTAATAATTGAAATGCAACCATCCTTGCTTTTGCGGGTATCGCAAAGGCCGTTTTAGTCCAAGGGGAGGTGAAAGTATGCGCAAATATGAGATGATGTATGTTTTACGTCCAGATTTGACAGAAGAGAATATTGCTACTATTGTAGACAAGCTAAAAAATCTTGTGACAGATCAAGGCGGAGAAATTACTGCGTTCAAAGAAATGGGAAAACGTCGTCTAGCTTATGAAATCAATCATTTAAGAGAAGGTTTTTATTTCTTAAAGAACTTCAACGCTACGCCGGAATTAGTAGCTGAACTTGAGCGTGTTACGCGTATTAGTGATGAAGTAATTCGTTATCTAGTTTTCAGAGTAGACCAGTAAAATTCTTTGTACGGAGGGGTAAGAAATGATTAACCGAGTAGTGTTGATTGGTCGTTTGGGAGCAGATCCGGAGCTTAGGTATACTCAGCAGGGAACAGCTGTGTTGGCGTTTGATATTGCAGTTAATCGCCCATATAAAAGTGGTGATGGTAATCGAGAGGCCGATTGGATTTCGATTGTTGCATGGAGACAGCTAGCGGAGTTGTGTGCCCAGTATCTGAAAAAAGGTAGTCAGGTCGCTATCGAAGGTCGGTTACAAACTAGAAGCTATGATAACAAAGATGGACAACGTGTCAAAGTCTATGAAGTCGTAGCAGAAAATGTACAGTTCCTTGATCGCGCCTCAGATGCAGGACAGGGATCTAGTGGCTCGAAAAGCTTTCAAGGGCAACAAAACACCAGTCGATCAAATTATAAAGACCCCTTTGCTAACAACGACAAGGTCATCGATATTTCTGATGACGACTTGCCATTTTAATGAAACAGTAAGGAGGGATTCTCTTGCGTAAACAACGTGGTACGAAAAGACGTCGCGTTTGTGCTTTCTGTGTAGATAAGACAAATGCAGCTATAGACTATAAAGAGTTAAACAGACTTGGAAAGTTTATTACAGAACGTGGTAAAATTTTGCCTCGTCGTATCTCTGGTAACTGTGCAAAGCATCAGCGCAAATTGACTATTGCAATTAAACGCGCTCGTCAGCTTGCTTTATTACCATATTCTAATGAATAATACTTAACGGATGATGGATAACATCGTCCGTTTTTTAGTTGCAGGATTAATGCCCACCTTTGTTGAAGTAATGTAGATTAGGAGGTGTGTTTTATGGAACGTGAAAAGGATTTTAACATCGCAAAAAACGTCAAGATTATAGAGTGGCTAAAAACAGAGATACTAGATAGTGTAGCCGGACTTTTTAAAGGATTGCAAAAGGGTAGTGAACAGGTTTTTGTGGATTTTTTGGCAAATATCGTTGTATTAACATATATATTAGGTAGAAGACTAGGCTTATCGTTTCGTGAGCTTGACCAGGAAGTATTACATAAAATCGCTCAGAATAAAGAGACTGGACATCAATTAGAGGAGTGGTTTGGAGACCTTTCTGCACTCCAACAGCATATAGATAAGAGGTGAGTTATGAATAATCAGTATAACCTTCGTCAAATGATGGAAGGTGCAGTTTTAGGGGCGGTATGGATAGTGTTTTTATTATTATCTATTTATACACCGTTGTTTTTTATAGGAGTATTGTTGTTGCCAGTTCCTTTTACGATTCTTACTTATCGCAATGGACATAAGATCGCATTGCTTACAGCAGTAACAGCATCAATGCTGTCAATACTGTTTAATTTGTTTATAATAGGCTTTAGTCTAATCGTATATAGTATTATAGTTGGTATAATTACAGGCTATTGTGTTCATCGACAAAAGCCGGCTGCAGTAACTTTTACATTAACAGCTGTTGCTGTACTGGGTAGTAATTTATTATCGATATTATTCTTGTGGGTATTAACTGATTATAATTTAATAACTGATTTAACGAGAACTCTTGAGGAATCATTCGCAGCTTCGGAAGCGATCCTAAGTTCTATGGGAATGAGCGCTGAGGTAAATAAGACAGCTATTGAAGCAGCCATAGAAATGATAAGATTACTATTGCCATCTATATTGATTGGAGTATCAGTAGTAGCAGCGTATATATATTATCAAATCATATTTTACACTATGCGTAGGCTTAATCAGCCTATTGCAAAGCTACCATCCTTAGGAGAAATTCGATTACCTAGAAAAATCTTAATGTATTTTATCATAGCAACGGTTGGTATGTTATTATTTACAATAACCAATAGTGTAGATAGCTTTATGTATATGCTGTTATTAAATATTGTTCAGGTTCTATCATTGGCATTTGCTGTGCAGGGCATCGGACTTATATGGCACCAAATGAATAACAAGCGCTGGTCTAAGGCTATTAGAATACCAATATTA
>Ga0265293_10008627_pt1 | contig 15019 bp, 8 predicted proteins | sample Munlanlewell138R_FD_192505 | JGI IMG/M metagenome (GOLD analysis project Ga0265293, IMG submission 192505) | Leachate microbial communities from a municipal landfill in Southern Ontario, Canada - Leachate well 138R | ecosystem: Engineered > Solid waste > Landfill > Unclassified | place: Canada...
CTGAGGTATTGTTGTGCAGTCCCACATCCTTGGTCCAGGTATACTGCAGGTTCTCACCCACACGCAACCATGAACGGACGTCGAACGAGGTGTTCAGACGGGTCTGGTAGCGATTGTAGTAGGAGTATTCCACCGTTCCCAGCTGGTTGAAGTAGTTCAGACCCATCAGGTAGCGCCCCTTGGCACCACCACCGGTGAGGGTCAGCTGGTGGTTCTGCATCGGTGCCACACGGTCGATGGCATCCCACCAATCGGTATCGGAGTAAGGTACGATCTGGTTGTTGGGGAAGGAGTAGTCGTCCAGGCTGATATCCTGACGCCCCCCTGCACCGGTAGTAGTAAGGTAGTTCGGAATGATGGGGTTGACTTTGTTGCCGAACTGTGCATGCTCGGGTGTACCTTCCACACCGCGCAGCGTGAAGGAGTTCTGTTGCGACTCCCACTCCACCGCCAGGCGGTCGGCGGAGTTCAGCAGATCATATCGTTTGCCGGTTTTCTGCATACCGAAATAGGCATCGTAGGAGATCTTCGGTTGTCCCGAACCGGTACCCCGCTTGGTGGTGATCAGGATCACACCGTTGGCAGCCTGAGCACCGTAGATAGCTGCCGAGGAGGCATCCTTCAGTACCTGCATGCTTTCAATATCGTTGGGGTTGAGACTGCTCAGGTTCTGGTTACGGGTGGAGACACCGTCGATCACATAAAGGGGACCGTTGTCGTTGATGGTGTTCACACCCCTGATACGTACCATGGTAGCCGATCCGGGAGAGCCGGTCTGTCCAATATACACCCCGGGGGTCTTCCCCTGTAGCTGTTGTGTGGCTGACGAGCCGGTAGAGGCGAGTAACTGTTCGGTATCGACCACCGCCACGGAACCGGTGATATCTTTCTTGGCTTGGGTACCGTAACCCACCACCACGATCTCTTCCAGGCTCTCGGTATCTTCACGCATCACCAGGTTTATTTGTCGATTGTTCCCTACCGTGATCTCTTCGGTGATGTATCCCACATAAGAGAAGTGCAACACCGACTCACCTGACTCCACGGTCAGTGTGAAGTTACCGCTCATATCGGTGATGGTACCATTTAGCGTTCCTTTTTCAATCACGTTGACACCGATCATGGGAGTACCTCCCATATCGGTTACTGTTCCCTGCACGCGCAGCTGCGCATACACTCCCACGGAGAAAATCCACCAAAAGGCAAAGAGGATTCCGTACTTCAAGGCTAATTTTTGTTTTTGCATACCTTCATGTTTGTTTGGGTTCATTGATAAATTTAAGTTAATAAATAAGTGATGCAACAGAAGCTGTTGCAATCTTTACATAAATAATGATATTGAAATTTTGATCAGGTTACAAAACGGTGTAAGTTTGTTATCTACATGATTATTTACTATTTGCACAATTGAAAGAATGATTCATAAAGGTTAAGAGCAACATATCAATCCAAAAAAAGTCATACATTTTACTTCAGTAATATGAATAGCTATGGCAAAGCTATACATTATTTTTTAATATACAATGAAATAATTGTATAAAATTCACATATTGCAAATAAATGACACAAAAATTTCAAAAGAGGTTTACCCTCTCTCGAGACGGTTACGGAAACGATGAGCCAGCAGGATTGTGTTTTTCAGGTATTCAAACTCCAGCTCAAAGCATTCAGAAAACAAACCGGTTCCCATGTTGTCTTCAATTTGACTCTCGGTCCATAGCTTGCCTCCACTGAGATGGAGACTGTTAAAAAGCTCCTCATCTTCAATATCGGATACGTAGAGGAAGATCAACCGCTTTGTGGTATCGTTCTTGAAGGTGTACTTCAGCAGGAACCGCAGAGGGATATTCTTGCTGCCACACTCACGACTGATGCTGTTGTGAACACTCTCGTCGATCTCATGATTGTACTGCATATACTTCTCAAATGGATAGTCGAGCAGTCCGGGATTGAGCAAGCGTGAGGCATCTCGTTCCCGCAGATAGATATTACCCTTAAATATCAGTGCTACGCGCACCACAGGGTGCATGAAGCGGTTCTTAAGATCTTTGGTGATCGATTTGGCCACTTTGCCGGTTACATCTCCACTTTCGGTTACCACCGGCAACCACTCCTCCTTGTAAAGTTTTTTGTTCACCAGATAGAGCCGTGCACTCTCCAGCAGGATCACTAAAAGGATGATCACTTGTGCGGATATTAAAATCCAGCGGTGATGGAGTCCATCCGGCCCGGCAGCGCCCAGCAATAAAAGCGCCATCACCAACAACAGGTGCACGGAGAGGCCATATTGCGTCTGGAAAGCCACACGAAGGGTCTCTTTAAGATAGTTTCGAGTGGTCACATTCTCAGTTTTAGCCGATTTGGAAACGATACGTGTCCGTGACAGACGTGCTGCTATCAGTGAGAGCACGAAAATAATCTCAACAATTACGAAACGATTGATGAGCGCCAGCGAGGTAGAAAACAGAAGGGAAAGCGGGAAAGCAATGAGAAAGGTAAATAACGAGATCTGGTAGATCAGACGCACCGGTTTCTTCACCCAGAAGAAACCCGCCATTGACAATAGCAAGGCACTTCCGGTAGCGACAACCATCTCAATGGTACCGGCAAGGAAGGAAAACAGGAACATCGGTATCAACCCGACGGACGGATTCCTGGAAATTTTTTGGATGAAGGACAACTCTCCCATACTATCTACTATCCACAACCCAATACAGCTGTGGCGTCAGTTCGACTCCTCTTTAAATTTGAAACGTTACGTTAAGAGAAATGCTACTCAGGAAGTGCGCATTTCATATATTCCCTATCATAACAACAGAATTGCTTTTTTGTTTACCCTAAAAAAGAAGAATGCCGCCCGGTATAATTCCGGACGGCATCTGTAATGCTATTTACCTTTCTTTGCTTAGAGAGCAAAAGAGGATTAATCAAAGCTCCTCACGAAAGAAATGGATCACCTTTTCATAGAGATACTCCCTTATGTTCCCACCCACTATAGAGTGATTGGAATCAGGGAAAAAGAACATCTCGAACTGTTTGTTGGCGCGTATCAATGCGCGGCTGTATTCAATGGAGTTCTGCAAATGAACATTGTCATCGGCGGTGCCATGTATCAACAGCAGCCGGCCCTCAAGCTGGTCTGCCAGCGCCATGGGTGATCCATTTTCGTAGCCCTCATGATTCTGCCCGGGAGTACGCATAAATCGCTCTGTATATACGGTATCATAAAAACGCCAGTTGGTCACCGGGGCAATAGCGACACCCGCCTTGAAGGCTCCGCTGCCGCGGCTCATGCTCATCAACACATTGTAGCCGCCATAACTCCAACCCCAGATGCCGATGCGACTGCCATCCACATAGGGCAGCCTGCCCAGATAACGGGCAGCAGCAACCTGGTCGTCCGACTCCTGAATGCCCAACTGCAGATAGGTGCCCTTTCTGAAAGCCACACCTCGCGCAGCGGTACCACGTCCGTCTACAGCGGCAACAACAAACCCTTCACGCAGGAGAGCATGGTACCAGGAGACATTGAACCGGTCCTGCACCTCCTGTGAGTTGGGGCCGCTATACTGTATCATCACTACCGGGTATTTCTTTGCCGGGTTGAAGTCCACCGGCTTCAGGATCCAGCCATTGAGCTGCGTGGTGCCGTCAGCCGCTGGCAGGGTAACATATTCCCGCTGTGGGATATTGGTGGCAGCCAGTGTGTCGCGCAGAGCATTGTTATCCTCCAGCAGCCGCAGTTGCTTTCCATTACCCTCATGCAGCGTGATCACCGTCGGTGTGCGGGCATCGGCATGACGCATCACGAAGTAGCGGCCGTTCTCGCTGAAGGCAGCCATGTTGAATCCCGGCTGTGGGGAGAGCTTCTGCGGCTCCCCCTTTTGGATGTTGAGACGATAGATGTTCCGGCGCAGGGGGCTCTCGTCAGCCGCCTGATACCAGATGGTTTGCGAGGCTTCATCCACGGCCAGCAGGGCTGTCACGTCGTAGCTGCCCCGCGTGAGCTGCTTCTGCAGCGTACCGGTCAGCCCGTAAAGATAGATGTGGCTGTAACCATCCCTCTCCGATACCCAGGTGAACTTATCACCCATGAACCGGATCGAGCTGAGCCATTCCGAGTCTACATAGCTGTCACTCTCTTCACGCAGGATGAGCCGCGCCACCGTAGAGCGGGGGTTCACGTAGTAGAGGTCGAACCGGTTCTGGTTCCTGTTGAGGGTCATCACCGCCAGCTGCTCCGCATTGGGCGTAAAGGTGATGCGCGGGATGTAGCCATCCGCGTCATGTGGCACCTCCATGGTGCGTGTGGTGCGTGCGGCGATGTCGAACACGCGGCAATCCACCGTGGAGTTGGCTTCGCCCGGCTTAGGATACTTGAAGCGACGGAAACCGGGGTAGAGCTCCTCGTTGTAGGTCTGGAATGAGAACTCCTTCACGGCGGACTCGTCGGTACGCACGAAGGCGAGCATCTTGCTGTCGGGAGAAAACTCCATCAGCCGTGTCACGGCGAACTCCTCCTCGTAGACCCAGTCGGTGGCACCATTGATCACGCTGTTGAGCGCCCCGTCGCCGGTCACCTGCGACTCGGTGTCGAAGTCGAACTTGGTGAGGAAGATGTTGTTCTCCACCACGTAGGCCACCATCCTGCTGTCGGGCGAGAAGACCGGCACCATCTGTTTCGCAGGCTGATCGCTCAGCCGCCGCACCATGTTGCGCCGCACATCGTGGTAGTAGTAGTCCGCCCGGAACGAGTGGCGGTAGATCTGTTCGCGATCGCGGTAAACCAGTACCCTGTTCTCATCGGGACTCACTAAAAAACCCTGGAACGTATCGAAGGTGCAGTTGCGTGCTGTGCGGGTGTTAAAAAGGGTGTCTACTGCCTCACCGGTGGCATATGCATACTTCACCACCGCCTTGTGTTCCGCGTCGGTCCGGTAGTAATGGTTCCCATCGTGCGACGAGGTCATCGGTGCCACACTCCGCTCACCGAACTTACCGCTTACAATATCTTTCAGCGTGTAACCCTGTGCCTGTATCCTACTGTTCTCTGCCTGTAACAAGAACATTGCAGTGACGGCCAACAGAAATAAAAGAGATCTGCTTTTCTTCATATTTTTATTATTTTCCTGAGTGACTCCTTTCAATAGCCGGGGCACCCCATCCGTCTGCCGGGAAGGCTCTCTGTTCCTTCCTTCACGAACATCCCCAAACCGGCATTTTCACGCAAAGTTAGCAAAATCGACCTTCCATATCGGCTTTTTTTTGTATTTTCGGCAAAATTTGAAAACGTTAGCACGTGGATAAGTTAATACGTTGATAAGTTCGTGGTTCAAAGTGGTTACTTTAACACGTCAATAAGTTATTGGTTCTTAGTTCCGGATTCGGTATGTTAAACGAACCACAAACCCCAAACAGAGAACTTATAACCCCGAACAGAGAACTTCGAATGTCAAATCAATAAAACAACAAACATCAAACGTCAAACAATAAACGACTAATCCCGAACTTCAATTTACCTGACAAGCTGAGAACTAAAAGCTAAAAGATAAAATCTGTAATTATTATGCAATCAAACGGAGTAGACAAGAAAGCAATGGAACTGCCGGGCAACGCGTACAGCGAGCTGCAGCCGGGCGAGGAGTACAAGCCGGTGCTGCCGGAAGAGAGGCCGGCAAAAGAGGTCACCTCCTGGTCGGTGGGCATGGGACTGCTGATGGCGGTGATCTTCTCCGCCGCAGCCGCATACTCGGGACTCAAGATCGGACAGGTGTTCGAGGCAGCCATCCCCATCTCCATCATCGCCGTGGGGGCCTCCGCCGCCTTCCGCCGCAAGAATGCGCTGGGACAGAATGTCATTATCCAGTCCATCGGCGCCTCCTCCGGTGTGATCGTGGCCGGCGCCATCTTCACCATCCCGGGGCTCTACATCCTGCAGGCCAAATACCCCGAGATAGAGATCAACTTCTGGCAGATCTTCTTCTCCTCCCTGCTGGGCGGCTTCCTGGGCATCCTCTTCCTGATCCCCTTCCGCAAATACTTCGTCAAGGATATGCACGGCAAGCTCCCTTTCCCGGAGGCGACCGCCACCACCGAGATCCTGATGACCGGTGAGAAGGGAGGCAACCAGGCCAGGCTGCTGGTCACCAGCGGCCTCATCGGCGGGCTGTTCGACTTCTGCTTCTCCGCCTTTCGTCTCTGGAGCGAGGAGATCAGCACCCGCATCATCCCCGCCGGGGCGGTGCTGGCCGACAAGTTCAAGATGGTGCTCAAGTTCAACGTCAGCGCCCTCATCTTCAGCTTCGGCTACCTCGTGGGACTCCGCTTCGCGGTGATCATCACCGTGGGGTCGCTGCTCTCCTGGCTGGTGCTGATCCCGCTGGTGAATGAGATCGGCGCGCTGGCAGCCGCCAATGGCGGCATGAACCCCTTCGCCGCCCTCTCGGCAGAGGAGATCTTCGCCACCTATGTGCGCCCCATCGGCATCGGCGCCATCGCCATGGCCGGCATCATCGGCATCATCAAGTCCTCCGGCGTCATCGGCAGCGCCTTCAAGCTGGCCGTCAGCAAGAAGGGGGTTGCCGGTGGTATCAAGGAGAAAGGGAAGCGTACACAGCGCGACCTGGCGATGTCGTTCGTGATGCTCTTCCTCTTCCTCACGCTCATCGCCGTCTTCATCTTCCTCCTCTTCGGCGTGGAGATCACACTGGTGCAGGCCATCGTGGCACTGCTCACCGTCACCATCATCTCCTTCCTCTTCACCACGGTGGCGGCCAACGCCATCGCCATCGTCGGCTCCAACCCGGTGTCGGGCATGACGCTCATGACGCTGATCCTCTCCTCCGTGATCCTGGTGGCCGTAGGCCTCGAGGGATGGCAGGGGATGGTGAGCGGTCTGATCATCGGCGGCATCGTCTGCACTGCCCTTTCCATGGCGGGCGGCTTTGTCACCGACCTCAAGATCGGTTACTGGATCGGCACCACACCCGCCAAACAGGAGTCCTGGAAGTTCCTCGGCACCCTGGTGTCGGCAGCCACCGTGGGAGCGGTCATCTTCATCCTGAACGAGGCCTATGGCTTCGTCGCCACCCCCGAGCAACCCAACCCGATGGTGGCCCCGCAGGCCAACGCCATGGCAGCCATCATCGAACCGCTCATGGCCGGCAGTGGCGTCAGCTGGATGCTCCTCGGCATCGGCGCCATCATTGCCATCCTGGTCAACTGGCTCGGCATCTCACCCCTCGCCTTCGCCCTCGGCATGTTCATCCCGCTGCCGCTCAACACCCCGCTTGTCGTGGGTGGATTGCTCAACCACTGGATCAACAAGAGCAGCAAGGACAAGGCGCTCAACAACGCCCGTCACCAGCGCGCCATCCTTATCTCCTCCGGTTTCATCGCGGGAGCAGCACTCTTCGGCGTACTGGGTGCCCTGATCATCTTCCTTACCGGCAACGGTGAAGTGCTCAACCTGAACCTGTGGGCAGACCCGCATGGTACCGGCGCACAGATAGTGGCTCTTTTTGCCTTCATCGGCCTGCTCGCCTACTTCGTCTGGGAAACCAAACGGGCGAAAAAAGAAGATTAAAACGTTAGGAAGTTAGTATGTTAGTAAGTAAGTTGGTAAGTTAGTAAGTTGGCAAGTTGGCAAGTTCTTAATTTGATGTTTGAAGCTGATTGCTGAACGTTAAAAACCGCACCGCTGCTCTGAACAACATTTCACCTAAAAAGCTAACAGCTGACAGCTGACAGCTGTGTGCTAATAATAAAAAAAAATGAAAAAAAATATCCTCCTTTTCACCACCCTTCTGCTGGCACTGGCCTGCACGAAGAAGAGCAGCAATTCGACCCAGAATATTGAGGGCGACCTTACACAGTACGTGAATCCTTTCATCGGGACCGCCTTCACGGGACACACCTTCCCCGGCGCTACCTACCCGCTGGGCATGATGCAGCCGGGACCGGAGACGGGCAACTTCTCCTGGGAGTACTGCTCCGGTTACTTCTACGACGATGAGCGGATCAACGGCTTCTCGCAGAACCGGCTCAACGGCACCGGGTGTGTCGACCTGGGGGACCTGCTCATGCAGCCCTTCGCCGGCGAGAAACGGGCCGACCTGAGCAGCCGCTTCGACAAGTCCACCGAGAAAGCCTCCCCCGGATACTACGCCGTGGAGCTTTCCGAGAACGATGTGAAGGTGGAGATCACCACTGCTCCCCATGTGGCGTTCCACCGTTACACCTTCGCGGAGGGTAAGCCTGCCAACGTGCTGGCCGACTTCCAGAGCGGACTGGTATGGCAGAAAGAGCGGCTCTTCACCCACGTGCTGGAGAACGAGGTCACCTTCGAGGGGGACCGCACCCTCACCGGCCACACCCGCCGCACCGAATGGGTGGAGCGCACCTACTACTTCGTCATCGAGTTCGACAAGCCGATCCTCACCTCCGAGAAGCTCGACCCGCAGGACCCGCGCGAGAAGGCACCCCGTTACATCCTCACCTTCGACATGGGCGACGACACCACGCTCAACATGAAGATCGCCATGTCCACCACCGGCGTCGAGGGGGCCAAAGCCAACCTGGCTGCCGAGGTGAGCGGATGGGATTTCAATGCAGTACACCAACAGGCAAAGGATGAGTGGAACAGATATCTCAGCCGCGTGCAGGTGGAAGGGACAAACGATGAGAAGACCAACTTCTACACCTCGCTCTACCACCTTTACATCCAGCCCAACAACATCGCCGATGTGGACGGCCGCTACGTGGGCCCGAACGGGGAGATCACGCAGTCACCCACCGGTACCTACTACTCCACCCTCTCGCAGTGGGATACCTTCCGTGCCGCCTTCCCCATGTACACCATCCTCTCACCCGAGATCATCTCCGACATGGTGAACGCGATGACTGACTACAGCGGACAGCAGGGACACCTGCCCATCTGGGCGCTGATGGGCAAGGAGACCTTCACCATGATCGGCAACCACTCCATCCCGATGATCGTCGACGCAACCCTGAAAGGATTCACCGGCTTCGATGCGGAGAAGGTGTATGGCGAGATCAAAAAGACGCTCACCGAGAGCACCCATTACAAGTCAAACTGGGATCTCTACGACAAGCATGGCTACTACCCCTACGACCTGATCCGTGTGGAGTCGGTATCCCGCACGCTGGAGTGCAGCTTCGACGACTACTGCGCCGCGCTGATGGCTGAGAAGCTGGGGAAAACCGAGGATTACGCATTCTTTATGAAACGCTCCGGTTACTACAGGAACCACTACGATCCCGAAACACGTGCCATGCGGCCCAGGGACTCCAAAGGAGAGTGGCTCACACCGTTCGATCCCTATGAGCTGGCACATGCCGACTCCAGCGTGGGCGGGCACTACACCGAGGGGAACGCCCTGCAGTACACCTGGCACGTGATGCAGGACATCCCAGGGCTGATCGAGCTGATGGGTGGTAAGGAGAAAACGGGCGAGGTGCTCGACTACCTTTTCAACACCACGCAGGAATCTACCGGTAACCTCTCCGATGTGACCGGCCTCATCGGCCAGTACGCCCACGGCAATGAGCCCAGTCACCATGTGGCTTACATCTACAACTGGCTCGACCGGCCCGAAGAGACACAGCGACTGGTGCGGCAGATCACCACCGACTTCTACAAGAACAAACCTGACGGACTTATCGGGAACGACGACTGTGGACAGATGTCCGCCTGGTACATGTTCTCCGCCATGGGTTTCTACCCGGTCAACCCGGTCAGCGGCGAGCTGGTCTTCGGCGCACCACAACTGCCAAAGGTATCCATCACGGTGGGTGAAGGAAAAAGATTTACCATGGAGGCGCTGAACCTCTCCGTAGAGAACATGTATGTCGATAAAATTGAGTGGAACGGACAGCCCTACAACCAGAAATTTATCACGTATGCCGATATCATGGGCGGCGGCACCCTGGTGTTCCACATGATCAACACACCGAAACAGCAGTAGGAATAGATTACTGAAAAAGAAAAAGGGAGGCGTTTTGTGATCGTCTCCCTTTTTTGTCTAGAGACAATCCGGGTTAACATTCAATCGCCATCCATATTATATCAAGCTGGCTGCGCTGGTTTTCGTGAATATTTCTCTCGTCTGCATTTATTCTTTGACCTGTCGTCGTCTCAGTTTCTAAAAGAGAAGAAGTCGCTGCGCGACCTTCTCTTTTAACGAAACCTTCGCCGGACAGGTTCCCAAAGACTAACTGAGGACATCGAGAAACATTCACGAAAAGCCGATCGTTATTTCTCATACCGTTGACTCTTACAACCACCCCACTACCCAAGCTGAAACCAATACATTAAACACAGTCAAGTCTAACCATTTGATATATTGTGTAAAATATTTTGGACTATCCTATTTATTTATGTAATTTCGCAATTAAACTTCAGATTTACATAAAAAAAGGATTTGAAGTTAGCCTTTGGAGAAGAATGATTAATCAGAGAAATCATCTTGTAAGCCTTCAATTTTGAAAACACTGTTTACATTATAATTGAGCGTAATTTTAACATTAAATAAAATGAAATTATTTGATTTTGCTTGGTTCAAGGATTTCCCTGTTTGCATCGAAGAATTAAAATGTTTGTCAATGCAGGAAAATTGGGATTATTCGAAACATCCAACAGGGAAGAATCCTATCTTGACAAATTACATTCAGCATATCTTCTGCAAAATTCAAGCTGAGGAAAAGATTGAATATGAAGATGACTTTTGTTGTTTTAATACAGGGTTGACAACTGAAAATCAGGAGGAAATATTCGGATACCTTCAAAAGAATAAAAAACCTGGCACAACAATACCATATTTTTTTATTGGTTGGAGAAAATCAAGCGACAGAGATTTATCTAAATTCGGGAAACTGGCAGAAGCAGCTTCTTTTATTGATGATCCATCTGATTTAATTTACAATACCAAGCTTGAATTAAGAATAAATGTTGATCACATTATCCTTGATAACAAAAATCGTTTCCCGCATCCATTCAACAATATGGATAATTACATGTTATCAAATATTTTAAATGGAACCATCGAAGATGCCAAAAGGAGGGTGAGGAGAAATTACAAAACAGCTATTCCTCAATACTATAAAGGGAAATTACAACTTTTACTTCCTTTATGTTTACAGAATAAAGCAATTGCTGACTTAGCTCTTGTGATTGAAAAAGATCACGATGTTTATCGTGCATCAACCTGTTTAACTTTAGATATGGCCATCAATAATGCAAGACTAATAGCAAAACCTGATGATGAATGGTTAAAAGCTTAATTTTTAAACCAGTTTTTTTGTTTATTTGAAAAAAGAATTCTACTTTTGCATAGAAATATTACTTAAAACAAGATATTCAAGTACTTCAAGAGAGATTTAAAGTCAGCATACTACAAGCATAGACTTAAAAAGAAAAAGACTTAAAAAAAACAGGATAAGCCCTCACAAAAATGTGGGGGCTTTTTTATCAATTCAGCAAACAACCAAAGCATGAAAGAAGCAGCAAACGCCACACCGCGATACCCCGATCTGTTCGGACACCCCAGGGGACTCTCCCTCCTTTTTTTAACCGAGATGTGGGAGCGCTTCTGTTACTTCGGCATGCGGGGACTGCTGGTGCTCTACCTCACCAAGTCACTCCTGCAGGGCGACGACCAGTCGTTCGCCATCTACGGAGCCTACACCGCGCTGGTCTACATGGCACCGGTGCTGGGAGGACGCCTGGCCGACAGCATCCTGGGCTACCGCATCGCAGTGATCCTGGGCGCCGTGATGATGGCCATCGGTGAGTTCCTGATCCTGGGCGGCAGCCAGACATGGCTCTATGTGGGCATGGCAGCCATCATCGTGGGAAACGGTTACTTCAAGGCCAACATCTCCAGCCTGGTGGGTAAGCTTTATACTGCCGACGACCCGCGTCGCGACTCCGGCTTCACCATCTTCTACATCGGTGTCAACCTGGGGGCCCTGCTGGCCACCCTGGTCGTCGTCTGGGTGGGTGAGCGCTTCGGCTTCCAATATGGCTTCGGACTGGCCGGTATCGGCATGCTGCTGGGACTGCTGATCTTCGCCGCGGGACAGAAGTATTACAAGGAGGAGGGACGTCCGCCACGACCGGAGAAGCTGCACTCAAAAGTGCTCGGGCCGCTTACGCAGCTGCAGCTCACCGTGCTGCTCTCCTTCCTGGCCATCCCGATGCTCTACCTCCTCATCATCTACAACGGTGTCATGGGCATCCTGCTCATCCTCACCTTCCTCTACGTGGGATATACCCTCATGCGCGAGGGGATCCGCGGCGGCCGCATCCTGCGCGACAGGATGATCATCTTCATCATCCTCTGCCTCTTCAACATCCTCTTCTGGGCGCTCTTCGAACAGGCGGGTTCCTCGCTTACCCTGTTTGCCGACCGCAACGTGGACCGCAACGTTTTCGGCATCTTCGAGATGACTGCCGGGCAGACGCAGTTCTTCAACCCCTTCTTCATCATCGTCATGGGATCACTCATTTCCATGCTGTGGGTGAAGCTGTCGGAACGTAACCTCAACCCCAACATCCCCGCCAAGTTCGGCTACGGCATCATGCTGCTCGGCATCGGCTACCTCATCACCCGCTTCGGCCTGTACAGCTATAACGAAGCCTTCCTGGTTCCGCTCTGGATCATCGTCGCCATCTACTTCTTCCACACCGTGGGCGAGCTCTTCATCTCCCCCATCGGCCTCTCCATGGTGACCAAGCTGGCACCCGAGAAGCTCTCCGGCACACTGATGGGTGCCTGGTTTCTCTCCTTCTCCGGCTCCAACTTCCTGGGAGGGCAGCTCGCAAAGCTCACCGGTAGCAGCCGATCGACAGTGGAAACAGCAATAAGTGCGGATACTGTTGCAGTCGGAACAGAAACAGTTGCAGCGAATGCGCAAACAGTCGTAAATGCAACCACACCCGCCGCCCTGGAGTCCCTCACCCGCTATATCGATGTCTACACCAGCTTCGGCCTCATCGCCGTCGCCACCGGCCTCCTGGTGCTGATCCTCTCACCCCGTCTCAACAAGCTTATGCACGGAATAAAATAACTATAAGCTGTTAGATGTTAGTCGTAAGCTGACTGATCATTGACAACTGACCACTGACCCCTTATCAATCATCAATGCTTACGCTCCCCCGCATCAAACCGATCACGATCTCGCAGGCGATGAAAGACTCTTTGTCATTACCACACAATAGCTGCATCCATTGGTTATGATCAAAAGGTACTGGTCTGTCGTCTAATCATAAAATTGCCAACCTGTAGATTAATTTTTCTTAATTTTGCGACTATTTATGTTAATATTGAAACTTAAAGATACAACTCATTAAAAAAGCTTCTATATTTGTCCGACAAATATGACATGACTCACAAATTTGAATTGTCACCATGGAAAGACTTAAGATTCAAAATAATTCCGTAACCCTGGTTGATCAGGTAGAGGACAAGCTACTCAACTATTTCAGGGAGAAGGATCTGAAGAATGGAGACCACATCCCCAACGAGATGGAGTTGGCAGCATCGCTGGGGGTAGCCCGTAGCGTATTAAGAGAGGCACTGAGCCGACTCAAGATGATGGGAATGATTGAAACACGTACCCGCAGAGGAATGGTACTTACCGAGCCCTCCATCCTGGGTGGAATGCGACGGGTGGTGGATCCACGCATCCTGAGTGAAGATGCCCTGTTCGATATCCTGGGGTTCAGGATAGCCCTGGAGATAGGGATCTGCCATGATATATTTCTCCACATCACGCCGGAAGATATTGCGGAACTGGAAGAGATCGTGAACGTAGGTATCATGTATGAAAACAATGAATATGCACCCTTCAGTGAATTTGCATTTCACACCAAACTCTACAAGATTACAGGGAACAGGACCATTGCTGAGTTTCAAAACATCGTACATCCTGTTATGACGTTCGTGAAAGAAAAGTTTCGGGAGTATCTGGCCCCCATCAATGTAAAATTAACGGAGGAGGGTAGAATTATCACCCACCAGGATCTGCTTCGTCACCTGAAAGAACATGATGAAGAACATTATCGCGAAGCCCTGGAACAACATTTCGAGGTATACAAGATATTTATCCGGGAGAAGAACAGCCGATCAGTAGAAAAAAAACAAAACCGCTATCTCTAACGGTTTCTTGATCGCATTCATATCAACAACATTTACTGTGGCGATAACACTTCCTTTCACCTTGCAGAGATGAAAGGGGTGTGGCAGCCAGATAAAAAAACATTATGGAGAACAAAGAACGATTGAATGGGTTGGTCGCAGCTACTTTCACACCCATGAGAAGCGACGGCAGCATAGACTGTCCCGCCATCGTACCCTATGCGCAACATATCGCTGAGCACGGGATCGAGGGTGTATTTGTCTGCGGCACAACTGGTGAATTTGCCTCGTTGACCATCAATGAGCGGAAAACGATCCTCGAACATTGGGTAAAAGCGGCTGATGGCCGTTTCAAGGTGATCGCCCACGTGGGCAGCAACAGCCAGCAAGAGGCAATCCTACTGGCATCACATGCAGCCAATGTGGGCGCCTGGGGCATCGCCTCCATCGCACCTTCCTTCTTCAAACCGGCAACGGTGGGTGAGTTGGTGGCCTTCTTCAAGCCGGTGGCTGCGGCGGCACCAACACTCCCCTTCTATTATTACAACATGCCAGCCATGACCGGTGTCGACCTCCCCGTACCCCGCTTTCTGGAAGAGGGAAGGAAAGTGATGCCCAACCTCGCGGGGGTAAAGTACACCCACAACAACATGATGGAGATGACAGAGTGTATCCATCTGAACAACAGGGCTTTCGAAGTGCTGCACGGCTATGACGAGACACTTCTGTGTGGATTATCGTTGGGTGTGGTGGCAGGCGTGGGAAGCACCTACAATTACCTCTCACCGGTCTATCACGGAATCATGGAAGCAGTGAGAGAGAATGAGCTGGAAAAAGCGCAACAATTACAAATGCGTTCC
>Ga0265293_10008628_pt1 | contig 15015 bp, 17 predicted proteins | sample Munlanlewell138R_FD_192505 | JGI IMG/M metagenome (GOLD analysis project Ga0265293, IMG submission 192505) | Leachate microbial communities from a municipal landfill in Southern Ontario, Canada - Leachate well 138R | ecosystem: Engineered > Solid waste > Landfill > Unclassified | place: Canada...
AACAAACCGGCTACAACAACTACGGCGCCCGCTACTACTACGACTGGGCAAGCATCTGGCTCTCCGTCGACCCAATGAGCGACAAATACCCACACCTAACCTCTTATAACTATTGTGCGAATAATCCGGTGATGCTTATTGACCCGGATGGAGAAGATCCTAAATTTTTCGCAATACTTCGTAAAAAAGGGCAGGCGATATTTGGGAATAGTTTATCTGGTGATCCAATGCAAATAGGTGCATATACTGTTGTCCCTGTAGTTAATAATTCTAATAAAATAATAGCATATAATGCAGGTAGAGAATCTGCTAATGGGGAATATAGGACAGAATATCAAATGGAACCAGGAGACTTAGAAGGATTTAAGGCTAATGTTGATTACTATGAAGCAGCCGCTAATTTATTCTATACAAATGGAGAGCCTAATATAAATTATGCAATGTTAGGAGATGCAATGGCTAATGGAGATTTTTCAGGAGCACTAGGAGCACTAGGTAATATGTGGGGAGAAGCGTTAAACGACCCTAGTTTTGTTGCTACAACATTATTGTCATTTGCAGTGTCAGCAACTAATATTAATAGTGGTACTAAAAAATAACGTTAGATGGAAGTGTTAAAAGAAATTATGGTCGTTTTGTAAGTAAAATGCCAGTTAATGCAAAATCAAATGCTTCCTTTGAATTATTATATAATGGAAATTATTTATTCCAAGCAACATCACCTGGCAAAGTGCCTGGGTCAAGAGCATTATACCAAAAATGGGTTAATCCAAATGGAGAAACAATAAAAATGATAAAAACTACTTTTGCCCCTGATGGAAGTATTATTCATGTAAAATCAAAATTTTAATATGAGAAAAAGAACAGAAATATTAAAGGATTTAATTTCACTTAGAGGAAGTTTAGAAGCACTACAAAAAGAATTATCTCAATATTCTTGGGATATAGAAAAACCGATACAAACAATTAATTTAGTTGATTTTTCTAATGTATTGAAAAGAAGTATTGATGGAGAAATAGATTTTGTAACTCTTACAAATTGGGCAAATGCGATTGAATGTAGGGACGATTTAGAATTTGCAAGCGAAAAAATTCAAGAAATAATATTTGAATTAGCTAATCCAGAAATAAATGGAGAAATAACCAAAAATCGATTGAATGAAATTATTTTTTTGTTAGAGGATAGTGGTAATGTATCAGATTTGTAGTTGCTTAAATAATCGTTTGAAATTCAGTAATGAGGAGGAAAAGGTTATCGTGTTTCTTCTGACGTGCAGATAATAAAAGACAATTCAGATTAGCAAATAAACCACGATTAAGAAAAGTACAAGCAAATTTTGAGTCAAGAAGTGGTAATAGAGGTAGTTGGACAAATAATGGTCATTTAGATGTAAAATAAAAAATATATGAAATCAGAAATAAAATATTTGCATTCTCCAGATGTATATGAATTATCATCATTTTCATCAATCAAACCTGATAATTTTGGTTTTTTGATACAAGTAATGGTAGGTATAGAGGGAGAAGGAGGAGAAGAAAGCTTTGATATAATGCTTTGTACACCAAAATGGATAGAAGAAAATTATAAAAAAGAAAGATTTATCTTGGGATTACATTATATTATTATGTTTGAATATAATTATCAACTACTTTATAATAAGTTGCAAGAACTTTTTTGTATTGAAGGCAAAGATTGGGAAGAAATAGCTACAAAGTTGAGTTATATTGGTCATTGGGAGTTTCAAGATTATCAAGAATATATAGAAGAATAGATTTGTATATCAGAAGCATATTCAGCAGGTAAAAATGGGTAGGAAAAGGTTATACTATTTCTCCTAATGGCAAAGAATGGTTAAGTGCTGATGGTAAAAGAAGATTTAGGATTCCGTTGTATAAAGTTAATCAGGGTAAAGTTCAAGCTAATTTTGAATCACTCAGAATAAACTCCAAAAAATTTAAGAACAATGGTCATTTAGATGTAACAAATTAATATATGTAACTATGAAATCAGAAATTAAGGATTTTTTTGGTTCAGGACTTGATTGTTCCTTAGAATCATACATTCCAGAGGAAAAAGATAACTTTGGAGTTCTATTAGATATTGAAGTTGGAATACAAGATAAAGAAGGAGCGGATGTATTTTACATTACAATTTGTACTCCTAAATGGTTAATAGAAAATGAAGCAAGAGAGAAAATTGTCTTGGGATTACATTATCTTATCATGTTTGAATATAATTATAAGATATTGAATGATAAGTTGCAAGAACTTTTTTGTATTGAGGGAAAAGATTGGGAAGAAATAGCTACAAAGTTAAGTTACATTGGTCATTGGGAGTTTCAAGATTATCAAGAATATATAGAAGAGTAGGTGTAGTGTATCAGATTTGGAGTTGATGATGTAAGTAATTGAAAAATATTGACTAATCAAATTAATTTAGCGAAAAGTCCTTTGAAGGATTAGATACTATTCCTGATCCCATTTTATAAAGTAGCAAATAATAAAATAACACTTCGTTTTAATTATATAGAATCAAATTCTACGGAATTATAATCAAGTTACATTTTCGTAGAATCAAATTACAGAAAAGAAGAGATTAATAGAAATAAAATTACTAACTTTGAAGCGTGATAAAAAGAGATGTAACATATAGTGAGTTGAATAAACATTGTTGGACAGAAGACAATCGTATTCAGGCGATGAGTGATAAAAACAATGGAGCCTGGTATAACTATGATGCCACAGGCGAAAGGAATCTTAAGCTCACAGGGCAAACCATGCATGTTAACCAAAACGGCCAAGACTACTATACCCCAATCTTTGACCAGCAAACCCTCTATGCCAACCCACTCATCACCATCAATGACAAAGGCTATACCAAACACTACTTTGAAGAAGGCAAGCGTATCTGTTCAAAGATAGGCAGTGGAGGACTTATTGACATAGGCGGTAATATGGAAGGAATAAGGCAAGGTATAGAGGAAATAAGAGATATACAGAGAGAAGGAGTAGAAAGGACATTTGATATGTGTATGCAATTATATCCATACATAAAGACAAATAACCTACACAAAACAGTAGTCCAACCCTACGAAAACCCAATCAACCCAGACGAACCAATTTTCTACTATCACAGCGACCACTTAGGCTCAGCCTCCTATATAACCGACTCTAACGGCTACGAAATCCAGCAATTAGTATACCTGCCATTCGGAGAGGATTGGGTAGATATGAAATACAACACCCAACAATACGACACCCCATACAAATTCAACGGCAAAGAAAAAGACGAAGAATTGCGAAGCAATCGTGAGTACAATAATATAAATAATAAATACCACGAACAAACCGGCTACAACAACTACGGCGCCCGCTACTACTACGACTGGGCAAGCATCTGGCTCTCCGTCGACCCAATGAGCGACAAATACCCACACCTAACCTCTTATAACTATTGTGCGAATAATCCAGTTATGCTTATTGATCCGGATGGGATGGAAATAGATGATTATTTCTCATATGAAGGTAAGTATTTAGGTAGCGATAATGCCGAAACCGATAATGTACGAATAGTTGATGAAAATATGTGGAATATGGCAAGCATTCCTCAATTATCAGATGAGAATGGAGGATTTATTGACCATGATTTAGGAGTTGAGATTTCAGATTTGCACTCAGAGGCAGGATTGACAGATGAAGCTTCGTTGAAAGTTTATGATCACTATAATACCGGTGCTTTGGGATTAGAAAATTACAAAGGTACTGATGATTTTGTTATGAAGTGGTCTCATGAAAACGGGAAAAGTAAGATCATAGTTAATAATGAGCAGATGAAATATTATGGATTTTTAGATCATTCTAATGAAATTATTAATAGTCTGGTTCATGAATACGGGCACGAAGATGATTTTCGTTCTCTTGGAATAAAGAGATACAAAGAACTTGGAAAACCCGCACAGGAACGGAGCGCAATTGAAAAACAGATGTTGCACCCGACTTTTGACAAAACAAGATCTTATTTTAGAATACTTGTATTTGATTATTTAAAACAAAATAGTAATTGATTATGAAAAAGAATATTGTAATTATAATTTATTTGATAGCTCCTTTTTTGGTACAATCCCAAGATTTAACTTTAGTGGTAGATAAGATGAGAGTATCTAATTATGACTATATTCAAACAGGATTAGATGAAATGGAAGTGGGACCTACTGTACGTTTATATTGTTCACTTAAGAATAACACATCGGACTCAATTGAGTTAGTTGAAAAAAAATGTGTTATAGAATATTTATATAATGATACGGTATACACAATTAATTATTATATGCAATTAAATCTAACAGAGGTGATTGATCCAAATTCAGAAATAAAGTTTTATTATTACTACACATTACTACTTGGAACGCCTTATTTCCCAGACTATGTAGAGTCAGGGAATAGAATGGATTATAGAGAAATGTTAATGCAGATACTCCCGACTATAAAAATGAAATTTAATTATAAAGGGAAAGAAATTATTTCAAAAGAGATAAAGAAAGTTGAACTTGGAAATAAAGATTCATAAAAATAGACCAACCAAAGAGTAAGTAAAGAAGAAAAGAACAGATTTAAGAATAGAATATTAAGAATTATTTTATCATAAACAAAAGGGTTTAATCGTTAATTGAGTGTGTACTAAAGAGTTTGTTATGCAATGGTCTCATAAAGAAGGCAAGAGTAATATTAAAGTAAATAATAAGCAAATGAAATATTATGGATTCTTAGATCATTCAAATGAAATTATTAATTGTTTAGTTCATGAATATGGACACGAAGATGATCTTCGTTCTCTTGGAGTTAGAGGATACAAAGCGCTCGGAATTGATGAACAAGAACGAAGGGCGACTAATAAACAAATTGATCATTCAACTTTTGATAAAACAAGATCTTATTTTAGAGGAGTTGTATTTGATTATTTAAAACAACATAGTAATTGATTATGAAAAAGAATATTGTAATTATAATGTGTTTAATTGCTCCTTTTGTGGTTCAATCTCAAGATTTAACTTTAATAATTGATAAAATGATTGTATTCAACTATGATTATAACCGTACAGGAACAAGAGAAGGAGAGGAAGGTCCGATTATTCGTTTATTTTGTTCACTTAAGAATGAAACATCAGATACAATAGCATTCGTAAATAAAAAATGTGTTATAGAGTATTTATACAAAGATAAGATATATACTATAGTTTCCTATACACCATATAAAGTAGAAGAAATTGATCCAAATTCAGAAATAAATTTTAGTTATTCCTATACCTTACTTCATGGAACACCTTATTATCCAAACTATGGAGAATTAGGAGCAAGAATGGATTATAGAGAAATGTTAATGCAGATACTCCCGACTATAAAAATGAAATTTAATTATAAAGGGAAAGATATTATTTCAAAAGAGATAAAGAAAGTGGTGCTTGGTGAAAAAGAACCATAATGTATCATATTGGAATGAAAAAGTTTAATTGTTGTGATTAATTGATATGTAAGAAAAATAATTGATGAATTATATAAACTCAAAAACAATTAAGTTCACAAAATAAAAGCTTTGGTTTTACGGCGTAATACGATGTGTAATACGGCGTAAAACAGGTTATATTATCAAGTAAAACGAGTAATAAAATGGCGTAAAACGAGAAGAGTATGATTTAAGAATATTTAAGTATTCAAGTGCTAAAAATGGAGAAATTTGGAAGAAAAGCCAAAATCATTTGATGTTTACCCCTCATTTATTTGATGTTTGACCCCTAAACATCAGATAATCGACCCCCAAACATCAAAAGAATTTACTCAAACATCAAATGATTTTACCCCAAAAGCCAAATATTCTCTTGTAACTGTTAAATTCATTAAGAATAGGATAAGCCTTTTTACAAGAAATAAAACATTAAAATGAATAGAAATAAAAATACTAAGTTTGAAGAGTGCAGGAAGTTGAAAGTATAAAATAACACTTCGTTTTAATTATATGGAATCAAATTCTACGGAATTAGAATCAAATTACAAAAAAATAGAATCAAATTACATTTTCGTAGAATCAAAAGAGAAGTGTGTGTAAAGGGTTTTGTTATTGGTGCAGATTTATACTTCTTCTTTTTACTTTTAGACTTCTTGTTTTTAAAATTAGACTTCTTGTTTATGGTCAAAAAATCGGATTTTTTGGGTGAAATATCTTCTTCTAAATTTAAAATTAAGAAGTGTGAGGAGTGAATATGCAAGTTTCGTTACTGGGGATTTGTAATTTGTATAAATAATAAGGTTGAAGAGTTCTGAATTAAGAATACTTGTCTTAGTGCAACAAACATTAAAATCTATTAGGAATTGGACGAGCCTTTTAGCATTGTATCACGTCATTGCGAACCGAAGGTGAAACAATCCAGAATATCCATAAAATCCTTTAATCCTAAATAATTCTGGATTGCTTCGTCCTACGTCCTCGCAATGACGCAAAGCGGATGAGAATAGGCTCGCAATGACGCAAAGCGGATGAGAATAGGCTCGCAATGACGTAAAGCGGATGAGAATAGGCTCGCAATGACGCAAAGCGGATGAGAATAGGCTCGCAATGACGCAATGCGTATTATGGTTGTTTTACGCAAAGTCCCCTTTAGGGGATTTAGGGGTAAGAATGGAATTTAGGAGTCGTATAGTTTTATTTCAATGCCTTTGGTAAAATAATACTGGAGGCTTTTTTTATTATTCCGTATCTTTGCAATAAGTTTTACTAAGATTATTTTATGCAAGAAAAGGGATTACCTACTGAATTGGGGACTAAGAATGTTTGGAAATTGCTTGTTCAATATGCTGTTCCGTCGGTTATTGCAATGACTGCAGCTTCTGTTTATAATATTACTGACAGTATATTTATTGGGCAGGGAGTAGGTGCATTGGCTATTTCGGGGCTGGCTGTTACCTTCCCTTTTATTAATCTTGCTGCTGCCTTTGGATCAATGGTAGGGGTCGGAGCTTCTACCCTAATGTCTTTGCGTTTAGGGCAGAAAGACTATGAAGTGGCTAATAAAATATTAGGAAATGTATTACTGCTTAATATTACCCTTGGTATTCTACTCTCTGTAGTAATGCTTAGTTTTCTTGACCCGATTCTATACTTCTTTGGAGCAAGCTATGCGACTATTCCTTATGCTCGAGATTATATGGTTGTGATATTGCTTGGGAATGTTATAACTCATATGTATTTTGGATTAAATGCATTGCTTAGAGCCTCTGGTCATCCTAAAATATCCATGTACACTACCTTAATCTCAGTACTTATAAATCTAATCCTAACTCCAATTTTTATTTATAAATTTGATTGGGGTGTAAGAGGAGCGGCATTAGCGACAGTTATCTCCCAAACCCTTATGCTTTTATGGCAATTGAAGATATTTACTAATACCAATAATTTTATTCATTTACAGAGAAAGGCAATTCGCTTTAAGAGAAAGATTGTTTTCGATATGCTATCTATTGGGCTTTCTCCTTTTCTGATGAATGTAACTGCAAGTGCTGTAGTAATAATTATGAATCAGAGCCTTCTGCGATATGGAGGGGATAATGCCGTTGGAGCTTTTGGGATAATAAATCGTGTTGCTTTTCTTTTCCCTATGGTGGTTTTGGGTCTAACTCAGGGAATGCAACCAATAGTAGGGTATAATTATGGAGCTGGGAATTTCAGCAGAATGAATAAAGCTTTGAAATATACTATATTTCTGGCAACAGGAGTTACAACAATAGGTTTTTTGATAGGTGAGTTTATGCCTCGAATGGTAGCCTCTGTGTTTACAACCGACGAAGAACTTATAGGATATTCAGTTGAGGGCTTGCGTATAGTGCTAATCTTCTTCCCAATTATTGGCTTTCAAATGGCTTCATCCTATTTCTTCCAAAGTATAGGTATGACTAAGAAAGCAATATTTATGTCCCTAACTCGACAAGTATTATTCTTAATTCCTGGTTTGCTAATCCTTCCTTCCTTCTTTGGATTAAAAGGTATTTGGTATAGCATGCCTCTTAGCGATTTGCTCTCAGCAATTGTTGCCGCCTTCTTGCTTGCAGCACAATATAAGAAGACTAATCTTTTAATTAAAACTCAAAATAAATAAAGTTATGAATACAAACTATGTGATATGCATTGGTAGACAACCAGGGAGTGGAGGGCTTTTAATAGGTAAAAAACTTGCTCAAGAATTGGGATTGAATTTTTATGATAAGGAGTTGCTGCAGTTAGCTTCGCAAGAGAGCGGATTAGGAAAGGAGTTTTTTGAGAAATATGACGAGAAAACCATTCATAATCTCTATGGAGGATTGGTTGGTATTCAAGGTTCGTTTATGGGCGAAATTAATGCAGGTTATTATTTAAATAATGAGAACTTGTTTTCGATTCAAAGTAAGGTTATTCGCAATTTAGCAGAAAAGGAATCATGTATATTTGTTGGGCGTTGCTCTGATTATATTCTTAAAGAGCATCCTCGTTGTCTAAGTGTATTTATCACTGCCGATATTTCCGATAGGGTAAAGAGAGTAAGCCAAGACCTTGACCTTAACGAGTCGAAGGCTATTGCATATCTTAACAAGATGGATAAGAAAAGAGCCAATTACTATAACTACTTCACAAACAAAAAGTGGGGAGATACCACCTCTTACCATATCTCAATCAATTCTTCTGTTTTAGGAATAGAGGCAACGGTAGAAATGATTAAAGAAATGGTAAAAAGAAGATTTGAAATCCAATAAATAAATTATCAGAAATAAGAATAAAACCCTTTTCTCTTTGCAAAACAATATTTATTTCATAAGTTTGCAGTATTGTTTTAATACTTACTTATATGAAACAAATATTCTTTATTCTTCTCTTAGTGTTTTGTGCTAATAATTCTTTTAGCCAAAAAGCCAATCCTTGGTCTTTAGAGATTGGTGGTAGTAGTTATGATTATATTCTTTCTAAGGATAGGTTTGATGAGTATTCTACTAAGCTTAATAAAGAAATCTATATACTCCCGTCAAAACAGTTTTCATGGATAAAGCTTACCTCTGGGATTATGTTTTCAACAAAGAGTATAAAATACAATAACCCTTCTGTTAATATGTCGAATAACACATTTTATACAATATATAGGGCAGATTTTGATATTAATTATATCAAGCTTCCAGTATTAGTTTCATTTGTATATAATTATAAAAAGGTTAGATTTAGTTTTGATGGAGGATTTATCTTTGATAAAATACTGAATTATAGGGTAGGATTAAATTATCTTGATGATGGTTACGGCTATAAAGATTATAAGGTCGATGATATTGGTCTTTCTTTAAGAGGAGGTATTTCCTTGTCAACCGAAATATTTAAAAATGTCAATCTTAATATAAAATCCTTTGTTGATAATAAGGTTGTAAGAGATAATATCTCTGACCTCTATAATTATAAATGGGGAACAGTGGACGATTACGATTATTATTACTCTCAGATTCCTGGAGCAGAAACCTCAAGGAGAATAATCCCAGGAGGTTTGTTTTCCTATGGATTAAGTATCGGAATTGAGTATGTATTTAAGTAGATAAAATATTTCTATTACTTTATAAAATCAATCTTTCTTTTATGAGATATTATTTAATCAGAATAATTGTATTTAGTGTTTTTGCTATGCCGCTTTTGGGGTTTTCTCAAAATAATACGGATGTTACATCTGTAATTAAAGAGGACTATGAGGTTTTCTTATCTGGGAATTATAGCTTTATAAATAAAAATAATATTGGATTTGGGGCTGGAGGCAATTTAATCCTTGCAAGTGATAAGAAATTAAATGTATTAATAGGCTTTTCTTATATTTACAATTCTCAAGAGTTTAGTAGATTTACTGGAGGACATTCTATGATTCCCAGCCAGGAAAATGGAGAATTCTTAGCTAAGACTCATTACCTAAGCATTGCACCAATATATCTAAGATATTACCTTTCAAGGAGAATCAATTTGTTTTTATCTTTTGGGCTTTATGGAGATATTCTTTTAGGTAAATCTGTAAAACAACTTCCTGAACTTAAGGAGTCGAGTTATGAATTGGATAAAATAAAATACGGATCCTTTGCAGGAGTTGGTTGTAAATTTCCTCTTAAAAATAATAACCTTTTCCTAAGAACGGAATATAAATTCAGCTTTTACGATATAAGCCAAGAAGGCCATAAAACCTCCTATGCAAGTATTAGTTTAGGTTTGGAATTATAGTGAAATAAGGTTTCCAACTTGAATTAGGAGAATAAATTATGTAAACGATTTATAAACAAATATTCTTTATTCTTCTATTTGTGTTTTGTGCTAATAACCCTTTTGTCAATAAAGAGAATAATACATTTTATTCCATACTATATGGCGGATTTTGATATTAGCTATATAAAGATCCTGTATTAGTTTCATTAGGATATAATTATAAAAAGGTTAGATTTAGTTTTGATGGAGGATTATTATAATTATGGATTAAGTATTGGAATTGAGTATGTATTTAAGTAGATAATATTTTTGTTTTAAAATAAAGTATCATGAAAAAACTATCTTTTGTTTTATTATTTATTTGTTTTGTTTCTATTAGTAATGCTCAGGATTTTAGGATTAATTTAAATGCTGGGATGCCTTTGTATAGGTCTGAATTAACAAGACTAAATTATAATGTAGATTTTTTACTCAATACAAGAGGTTGGGATAAATTCTTATTCGGAATTGGTTCGTCTTATTTGGAGGTCGATTTGTCTCCATCTATTAATCGTTTTACTTTTGACAAAAGAGCTATAACCTTATTTGGTTCTTGTATTTATGAAATAGACCTTTACAAAAAGATAACACTACTGCCTCAGGTTAGAGCGGGTTATTCTTTTGTTGAAAGCAAGCTAAATGAATTTAAAGATGATAAGCAAAGAAATGGAGGTTTATATATTTCTGGGGAATTAAGTGCATCATTTTATCTTTCAAAGCGTTTTGATTTATTGGCAGGATATAGTTATAGTACAATATTTACAGAATTAGAGCCATCGCATAGAGATATGATTATCCCAGCAATTTATATTGACTTTAGTGAGAAAAGAATTAATCAATCTCTTTTTAAGTTAGGGCTTATTTACCATTTTAATAAGCGGATTTAAGTAGATTTCGTTATAATGGCATAGGGATTTCAGGCTATAATACCTTCTTTGCATGTTTGGGTTTGGGTTTGGAGTTATAGCGATATAGGGTTTAGAACTTTCTTTTTAAGCTACATCTTTAGAAACTTCATTAATTCATAAACTAAGAAAGCTGGCCATACCAAAGCTTTGAGAAATCCTATTACTCCAGCTCCAAATCCTACAGCGGTAGAAATATAATAAACTGCAGCTCCGATTAATCCTAATCCATAAAAGCCACCACAGCTTGCAGCATTGTTTGCATTGCCGCTTTTCTTACATTTTTTGGTTTCTTCGTCCATAATATTTTAGTTTTAATCCCGTAAAGGTACATAAAAAATTAAACTTATGAATAATAGGTTTTTGAATTAGTAAAAATAGATCAAATTTCAATCTCTTGTATTAAGGTTTAAAGCTCACGTAATTAGACTTTAAACTTTTCTTATTTGATTCTGTTCTGATATAATAAGACCGTTGCAAAATCTTTCCACCTCGCAATGCGACAAAGTCGTAAAAAGGATAACATATCAAAGTCAATTTCAAATTGTAATTTTCAATTTTTAATCATCTTATTGAAGACAAGGCTTTCTTTTATCTTTAAGTATGGTGTTTGAAATAGGTCTATGTTTTTGTCTTTTAGTGGGAAGTCTTTTGCTGGAAGTATTGGTACTATTTTTGAGTCAAAGCCATTTACATCGTATATGTTCCCAATGATTGAAGATAATGCTTTTGGATTAACTGGCTGGTAATAATTATTAGTAGGTTCTAATCCAACTCTTCTTGGTTGAGCATTATGAAGGAAGTTTTCATCTTGGCATGTGTAGAATTCAAGCTTTTGTAACCAATAGTTAGTTTGCAATGACATTGAAAATATATATGAAATTGTAGGGTTGGTTTTTAGTATTTTTCTTATTCTTTCTAATCCTTCTTTTGCTTTTTCTTCTGGTATTAGCACATGCTTTCCTTTCTACTTCTTTCGCCATGGTTTTCAGGAATGGGTTTAAAGTAATAGTCTGCAAACATTACATAATTAGGTACTTCTTCCGACCAAACCAAGTTAGAGTCTTCTCCAATAACTAATATTTTTGCATCGTATTCTGATTTTAAATCTTTTGATTTCATTTCTTTTTGTTTTTTTAATTATTATGATAGGTCTCTAAGATATTCTCTATTGTGTTTTTAATTTCGTTGTAAGCAGTTATTGAAACTAATTTGTAAAGCAAATATAAGCAAAAAACATAACTGCAATGGTCTTTTATTATAAGGCGGTTTGCTCTAAGTAATCACCATAACCCACGCCATTATCTCTAAGGACATTGGTGAAATTCTATACTTTTGATATTATTTCACTTTAAGACATTTTACTTTTCTTTTAATAGTTTATTAACTTCTTTATCAAAATCGCTTTTGAACGATTTATCTTGAATTGGTTTGTACTTTTCATACTCTTTTTCAGCAAATTCTTTTGCTATTTCAGCAGTTACTTTTCCCGAATTTTGCAAAATATCTTTTTGATTGAATTTAAGAAAGGCATTTAATTTTTCAGCCCAATCTTTCATTGTCATTACATTTCCCTGCTCAGCCTGGTCTTCGGCATAATCTAAGTACATTGATACAATACGATTAAGAGGCTTCAATTCTTCTTCGGAAAGATAGTTTTTAGCAATTAAAACATCTGATTTTCTTATCTTACCTTTTGGCGAGTTTTTCCAACTGGTTAAGCCCATATTTTCTTTCTCATGGTTTGCACGAGATACAATTATTTCAGCAGCTGTATGTCCTGTAATTGTCCAATGTAGTTTATTTTGAACGGTTGCAAAGAACTCCTTAGTAATTTCTGAATCATAATCATAATCAATGCTACATTCTGCATAAATATCTGTTATTTGCTGATAGAATCTGCGTTCCGAACTTCGGATATCACGGATTTTTTCTAATTGTTCTTTAAAATAGTCTTGTCCAAAAATAGGCTGTGGATTTTTCAACCTCTCCACATCCATAGTATAGCCTTTAATAATAAACTCTTTGAGTATGTTTGTAGCCCAAATTCTGAATTGGGTAGCTCTTTTAGAATTGATACGATAGCCAATAGCAATAATAGCATCAAGATTATAAAATTTTGTTGGCTTGGTTTGAGTTTTGCCTTTAATAGCACCGTGTGGCATGGTTAGTTCCAAAATGGAACATACCACTTTTTCATCTAATTCTCCGCTGTCAAAAATATTTTTTAAATGTTTGGTAATAGCAGGACGTTGCACCTCGAATAGTTCAGCTATTTTACTTTGTGGGAGCCAAATGGTTTCGTTTTGAAGCAAAACATCTACTTTAATATCACCGCTATCGGTTTTATAAAGTAAGAACTCTCTGTTTGGTTGATATTTAGACAAATCCATATTTCTACTCGGCTTTTATGCTTGTTTTATATCTTGTTTTGTTGGTATGGGATTTCATCTCCTGGAGGGTTTGGGTTTGGATTTCTACTTTGTTTTCTGGGGCTTCTTTGTCCAGATATGTTTTTAGTCTTTGGTTGGTTCTTACTATATTAATTATAATCTCTTTCTCTGTAATATCTTTGTATAGTCTATTAGCCTTATCTGTTATATTCCCCTCTAAGCTAAGTCCTTTCTCTAATAAGGTGGCATTTGTAAAGGCTTCAAGATTTGGATTATTATTTTTGATATTTATTATTGAGTCCGCCTCTAATATGGATAGCGTTTTGCCTACCTTCTCTGGGTTATAATGATAATAGAAGGATTTCTTTAGATTTATCAATGAAAGTATTTTGATATTTTGCTCATAATTAACCTCTAATTGCATTTGTATCTCTAATTCAGGCTTTTCTTTTATTAGCTTTGTGATATTATTTATCTTCTCAAACTCATCTGTGCTAAACTCATTACTATTAATATCTATATTAATAAATTCTAAGTCTCCGGGATTAATCCCAAGTGCCGAGCCTAAGGCATCGAATGGAGAGGCTACAAGTTTTATCATTAGGTTGCCAAGTGTTTGGAATATTAGTTTCTTATAGGAGAACTCTGGAGAGTTAACATTCCCACTTACTGGCAAGTCAAATGATATCTTCTTATTCCTGTCCTCAATTATATATAGAGCAGTCTTAAGAGGAATATTCTTATACTCTGCATCTATTGTTTTGTCTTTTTTGCCAAATTTCGAGGAGTAAACCTCAAGGGAATTTGCACCTACAAGATTAGCATTTTTGATAATATTATGTGCTATTATCGTCATATTTCCTTTCTCGATTGGGAGGGCAAAATAATCTAAAGAATAAGGAGTAAATTCACGTAGCTGAGCATTTCGTATTACTAAACTAATATCGTGGTTATTCATATTATCAATTATTCCATTATACTTAAACTCAACTCTACCAGTCGAGCCAATATTGGAACTAATCACCATATTATTTTCTCCCTCAAGCTTTAGGTTATTGGAAGTGATTTCAATATTGGTTATTGGATAGGAAAAGGTGTTTCTAAGAGTTTTATCGTTAACTACAAATTCCGACTCACTAACTCTTAGCTCCTTTATAATAAAATCCATCTTAGGAGAGCTTTGAGTTGTATCTTGAGCTATTTCCTCCAAAGGTGTTGGTTTGAATAGGTAGGTGAAATTATTAGTGCTATCCTTATTCATATCGAAATAGGTAGAGAAATGTTTTACTATTAGGTTAGAGAGGATATACTTGTTTTTATTTAGATTAATATTTTCTATATCAGTACTTATATAATCAATCCCAAGGAGTTTATTTCCGCCATTATCAACCATAAGGAAATTCTTATTGCTAATATTCCCATTAAGGTCAAAATTCAT
>Ga0265293_10008629_pt1 | contig 15014 bp, 13 predicted proteins | sample Munlanlewell138R_FD_192505 | JGI IMG/M metagenome (GOLD analysis project Ga0265293, IMG submission 192505) | Leachate microbial communities from a municipal landfill in Southern Ontario, Canada - Leachate well 138R | ecosystem: Engineered > Solid waste > Landfill > Unclassified | place: Canada...
ATGCCGAATGTCCCCTTTTGACCGGGTTCAGACGGAGGGTTACCTAAAAAGGCATCTGTCGGCTGCCGGTACCGAGCGGGATATCTTTTCCGAGGCGGCCATTGATGCGCTGTATGCCTATTCTAACGGTATTGCCCGGCTGATTAACAAGGCGGCGACGAACTGTCTGATCTACGGTGCCCAAAGCCAAAGGCCTATTATCGATGACCATATGGTTAAACAGGTAATTGGCAGCGAGATGGCATAAACACATACTAGGTACGGACCGGTTTTCTCCTTCCCGGGAGGATAGGGCAATGCTGGGGAGCAACCCGAGCGCCCGGTTAGGGGGCACGTCACAGCTTTTTTCCCTCCGGTTCCCGGGGGGAAAAAAGCTGGTCCGAATTTAATTGTGTTGTGAATGCCCCCCAAGCGTTAAACCCTCTTTTGGGTTTCTTCTCTGGTCAGTATCTCTGGCAGTTTATGGACAGGATGGGCTGTCTGTTTCTGGATGATTTTCGATAGCAATGACAGTATAGTAGTGCTCGAGCTAAAGAGATTCTTAAGAACCTCAAGACAAATTCTGTTGTTCTTACTTATGTTGCTGCATCTTAAGTAAACCTCAGAACTGAAAACCAAAGCCTCGCTCGTGAAAGCGAGGTTTTTGGTTTTTGAGGGTATGTGGAAAACTTTCAATTGACGGGGCTTGACAGATTTTATCTATTGATGTAATCTTTGGCACAGAGGCTCAGAGGTTCTTAGAAGCCCTTGAAGCCCAAGAGGCCCAGAAGCCCTTGAAGTCCTTAGAGACTCCGGAGGCTCCGAGGTCCATGAGAAATTCAGACTGTTTACAGTCTGAGTTTCTTTTTTATTAAAGTTGAAACTAATTCAAAAAAAATGTAGTATGGTATCTATGGCAAAACTTAGAATTAAAATATTTGTTCTCTTGTCGTTTCTTGTTTTTCTTCCAGTTAGAGGAGACGCTTTGTCTGTTGGAGAGAGCAAGAATTTCTTTGTTGAGCCCTCTTATGATAATTATGACAGAAGCGTTGTTGAAGCCGAAGTGGTTAAGATTACCAATGAGATGATCGTCTATGCCGAGAAAGATTGGTGGAACGAATTAAACAGTGACAACAGGAACAAATTAGATGAAAGGTTTTACAACTTAAGCGTTGAGTTTGAGAGAAAGATATACCCTCAAGTCAAAGAACTCTTTGGAGAGATACCCAATCATCCGGTTGATAAGAGTGGCAGGTTGAGTATTCTTTTTCACAGAATGCCGTTATCGGCGGGAGGCTATTTCAACTCGGGAGATCAATATTCGGTCTATCAATTTCCCAAATCAAATGAGAGCAACTTGATATACATCAACTCACTCTATGCCGAAGATGAGTTTCTTGAAGGATTTGTGGCTCATGAGTTTATGCACTTGATAACATTCGGAAACAAGGAGAGAAAGTATCAAGTGACCGAAGATGTTTGGTTGAACGAAGCTCGAGCCGAATACTTGCCGACACTTCTGGGTTATGAGAACGGATCAAGAAGAATCAATTCGTTTTTGAGATTGCCCGAGACTTCTCTTACTAACTGGAAAGGAACTACTGGTAATTATGGAGTGGTCAATCTATTCGTTCACTACTTGGTCGATCATTACGGAATTGAGATATTGTCGGATTCTTTGAAATCAAAAGAAGTTGGGATTGAAAGCATCAATCAAGCTTTGATCAAGAATGGTTACTCTGAAAGTTTCTCCGACATCTTCACTGATTGGACCATAGCTGTCTTGATAAACGATTGCAGTTTCGGTGAAAAGTATTGTTATTCCGATATCAATCTTAGAGTGGCTCCTTTGACCAATTTCTTGCCGATCCAATACGGTAGTTCTTACAGCGCCAGAAGAAGTATTAATCAATGGGGGGCGGTTTGGCAGAGAATCATCGGAGGTAAAGGCGATCTACTCTTTGAATTTGAAGGAGATGGAAGCTCGAATTACAGGGTTCCTTACTTGGTCTGTCAAGACGATGATTGCACTCTTGATTTCTTGAATTTAATTAACAGCAGAGGAGAGGTTGTTTTAAAAGATTTCGGAGGGGAGAGATCTTCCATCATATTCATACCGTCGCTTCATACTGACACGGTAAAGGAAGCGCTCTTCTCTTGGAAGATCAGCTCCGACAAGAATTTGTCGATTGATGACAATAATTTGATAGAGAGTCTCAAAGCTCAAATTATTATTCTTCAAGCCGAGGTTGAGAGATTGAGAGGACTTCTGTTGCAAGGAGAGATTAAGATAGAGAGAGACTTGTCTTTCGGATCAAGCGGTGATGATGTCAAGAGTTTGCAAGAGTTTCTCAAGAGTCAATCGGGTATCTATCCTCAAGGATTGATAACGGGTTATTTCGGATCATTGACTCGATCGGCGGTGATAAGGTTTCAGGAGAGATACGCTTCCGAGATATTGAATCCTTTGGGGTTGGTCTCGGGAACCGGAATAGTCGGATCGATGACTCGATCCAAGATTAATCAACTGAAATGACAGAGGATAAGAAAAGATGGCAAGTGATCGGAGTAACCGACAATTTACTCTTTTCAATAACTCTTTTATCGGTTCTTTTTCTTCTTCTTTTCAATTTTAGTTGGTTGACTTTTATCTTGATTCTCTATTTTTTGCCGATTTTGGGCGATTACGGTAGAAAGAATCTCTTCTTTGATAAGAGATTGATTTTTAAATTGATTCCTGTTTGGGTTTTAATCGCTTTATTAATAGATTTCAGATTGATTTTTATCGGACTCTTTTTATCACTCTTTTCCCTTGTAAAAGACGATAGAAAGAGAGTGGCGATATTGTCAAAGCGAGACGATCTGAATTTCTTGGGTTTAGAAAGGTTTTCCGATGACAAAGATTGTGATGTTATAGTGGCGGACGAGAAGTATTACGATCTGATAAGCGAAAGTAAAAGAGTATTGAAGTTTGATGATGTTTATGAGGACATATTTGAAAGAAGTTGCGATATTGAGATTGTGAATAAGAGAAGAGATTGGGTGTATGATATCTTCAAGAGGTTTTTTGATATTGTGGCGTCATCTTTTTTTATAATCCTGACGATACCTCTTTATCCGTTGATATCATTGGCGATTGCGATTGAGACCGGTTTTCCGATAATCATCAAACAGAAAAGAGTTGGGTTATACGGCAAGGTTATCAATGTTTACAAGTTCAGAAGTATGAAGGTCTCCGATGGCGGAGTCTGGGTGAAGGAATCCGATCCGAGAATTACCGATGTCGGTCAATTCTTAAGAAAGAGTCGTTTAGATGAAATTCCTCAATTCTTTAACGTATTAAAAGGCGAGATGTCTCTCTTTGGACCGAGACCTGACATTTTAGATCTTAAGAAAGAGCTTGAAAATGAGATTGAATGGTATAATATGAGAGGAGTGGTGATGCCGGGGTTGACCGGATGGGCTCAAGTCAATCAATTGAAGCCCCCGCAGTCGGTTTCGGAGACCCGAGAGCGTCAGATGTATGATATCTATTACATTAAACATCGTTCATTGTCTTTGGATATCGATATATTTTTCAAGACGCTCAAAGTATTGATTTTTAGAGATGGAGTATAGGGATTTAAAAGAAGTGGCTGATCGATTGATGGCTCATCAGGGCAGAGTCAGAGGTGAGAAGTTCAAAAACCATGCTTCTTATATTATACAGAAGGAAGGACGGGAGGGATTGTCGGCGGTTGAATCAAAGATAAATGAGCTGGGTTATCAATTCAAGTTTGACGATATCAGATCGCTTGATTGGTATCCGGTGGGATTCAGCCCGCTTATAATAATCATTGCCAAGAATCTCTTCAATTGGAGTGACGCCGATGTCTTTGACTTGGGTTATATGGCTCCTAAATTCTCTTTTCTTTTCAAGATGGCTTTCCGGTGGGTGGTTTCAATCGAGAAGATGGCCGAAGAGAGTCCGAGCTATTGGAGAAAACATTATGATTTCGGCGAGATAGAGGCGGTTGAGATAAACAAAGAGAAGAAGATAGTCGTCGCCCGAGTCTCCGGATTCGAACTTGATCCGGTAATGTGTCAATATCTTCAGGGCTACATCTTAAGGATGTTGCAATATGTGATAGAAAGCCAAGCTACCATTGAAGAGAGTAAATGTTTTTACAGGGGAGACGATTACGACGAGTTTATAATCAGATGGAAATAATATGCTTTACTACGACCTACATTGTCATACGACTGCTTCAGCTGATTCGGCAGCCAAGCTGAAAAGGATCATTAGGATGGCCAAGAGAAGGGGATTGGATGGGATCGCGATAACTGATCACAACAAATGTTACAAGGGACCGCTTGAGATGGACGGAATAAAGATTATCCCGGGAATTGAGATCACTCTCAAAGGAAGCGGACACTTGTTAGCTTATTTCATCAGAGATGATATAGAGCCGAGGAGATCTTTAGTCGAGACTGTAGAAGATGTTAAAAGAATCGGCGGTTATGCGGTTTTAGCTCATCCTTACAGAGAGAGTCACGGTTGGATCAAGAATCGGAGCGATGACGATATCAGCGTTGAGGCGGCTTTGGAAATTATTGATGGGATTGAGACCGGGAACGCTTCAGTTAGTTGCGATGAGTATAAAGAGGCAGTTGACTTGGCCAAGAGGTCTCGATTGGTGGAGACGGCCGGATCGGATCTTCATATGCCGGGACAAGCCGGTTTCGCCACGGTTAGAGTCAAAGAGGAGTTGAACCGAGACAACTTCATCGACGTTTTAAGAGAAGGCCAAGTGATAGTCAGAGAAGAGTCGAAAGCTTTTAGAGACGAAGTTCGAGTCGGTAAAAAGATGATAACCAAACTGGCCCGAAAGTCGGGTCTTATCAGATCTGAATTCACTAAACGTCTCTTTTTCTCTTTAGTGATCAAGAATTTTTTCAGATTCAAGAATATTCAACTTGAAAGAATCGATTTCAATCTGAAGAATTGATAAAGAGCCGGAGAGTGAGAATACTCAAAACTATCTGTGATATCAGAATTGAAGCGACAACTCCCCACAAACCCCAGAACGGGATCAAGAACAAGAGCAGAACAATTTTGATGATCGGAACGGTGACTTGTATCGTATAGACCTCTTTTCTTCTCATCTCGGCTATCAACGCCGATTCCAAAAGGATAAAAGGTACGAATATTATGGTAAGCGAAAGAAGTTGGAAGAGCGGAATTGAGTCGACGTATTGAGGAAGCACAATCTTGTAGAAAGTCGGAGCGACAATTATTGCGACGACGGCGGTCGGAATTGACACCAAGAAGAGTTTTTTGAATTTCTTCATCAGACCTTTTTTGATATCAAAGAGACTCTTCTCTCCGATCTTGGGCAGTGCCAACTGTTTTATCGGAATTATCTCTTGAATTTGAGCAATCGGAGTTTGAGCGAAAGAGTAGATCGCCAGCTCTATTGGACCCAAGAGAGCGAATATTATTACTTTATCCAAGTTGTTTCCAAGATATTCAATTGCTCCCATAATGGTTAAATCTTTGCCGAAGCGGATCGCTTGAGGATAATTATCATCGTTTATCTTTGACTTTTGAGCTATTTTGAAAAATATTCCGTTAAAGAGGGCAAATCCGGCCATAAAGGCGAGTATGATAAGAATCAAGTTGTGAGTGAAGCTGATAAGAGGTATCATAATCAACGTAGTCAAGACCGCAGCCGCCAATGTGTAAAGACTGTGCCTTTTGAAATCTTTTTTCCCGATCCAAAACGGAGAAAAGAGATTAAATGATTCTTTAAAAGGAAGAAACAGGGCGATGATCAAAAAAGATATTCCAAGCTCATGGTTTTTAAGATAAAAGTAATAGAGAGCGATGAGAATCGACAGAGCCGATCCGATCAACGAGAACTTCAATCGCTCTTTTGCGGCTGAGTTGACGGTGCCCTCTTTTTTGTTGGCGATCGCTTTAATAAGAGACGTTTCAATCCCGGGAAGAGAGAATATCGCCAATAGAGCCGCGGTTGAGATGAGGAAAGAGTAGTTTCCGTAAAGACTTGGATCGACCAAGCGACCGAAGACTATCATTTTTGAAAAAGAGACCAAGGCCATACCCATCTTTCCAAAGACGACCCAAAAACCGGCTCTGAATATGTAGAGCATATCGGTCTCAGTAAAACGTTCGGTCCAACGCAAGAAATTGATTAACTTCTCTTTCATTTAAACAAGGAGGATGGTATCATGGAAAATGTACAAGTAAAAGAGTATCATTTCAAAATATTATGGAAAAAGTAAAAGATAAAGAAAAATTCAAGATCAGGCCGTCAATCTCTTTTGGCTGGAAGGTATTTAAAAGAAAGCCATTCTTTTTTATCGGAGCCACATTGATCTATCTCTTGATCCCGACTCTGATCGCTTTACCGATAGCTATTTATTCAAATTCATCTACCGGAATCATCTCCAATTTGAGCAAGTCGTTGGCATTTTTGGTGCAACTTATCATTCAAGTCTTTCTAACCGGAGGATTCTTAACAATCGTTTTGAAATCGATTAGAGAAGAGGAGACTTCTTTTAATGATTTTCTGGGAAAGGAATCGTTCTTTTGGCCTCTGCTTTGGGGAAATTTGATATACTCAATCGCAACTATGATCGGATCTTTTCTCTTGTTGATTCCGGGAATTATCATAGCCACTAGAGCTTTTCTCTTCAACTTTTTGATAATTGACAAGAATATGGGTCCTTTAGAATCGATCAAAGAGAGTTTCAGATTAACTAAAGGTTGCGTTTGGAAGATATCCCTTTTTCTTTTCATTGTAACTCCGGGACTTATACTGGCGGGAGCATTGTTCTTCTTTGTCGGAAGTTTTGTCACCGCTGCGGTAACTTTCTTGGCTCAAGCTTTTATCTATCAAACACTTCTTAAAAGAGAGGAGGGATCGATTTGAATCGCATCTTAAAAATCGAGAACTACAAAAAGGGTAAGAGAAAGAGAGAATTGTTCATCGATCTTTCTCAAATTGAGTCAATTCTGAATCAAGCAGACGAAGTGGCAAGATCGCTCACCACTCTGTTATCTGACAAAAAGAGAGACGGATCACTTGATGAGATGACAGAGCTTCTTTCCAGAGACGAAAAAGAGAGATTGGTTGGGTTGTTCAGAGAAGTTGAATTTAAGATCAGATTGGCAAGAGATTACATCCTATAGTCGTCTAAGATTTAGGCGACTTTTTTTAAAAATAGTGTTAAAATCAGTCAAAGTAATAAATAATAAGATGAGCCTTTTTTTATTCGGTTTTTTAGGCGGAAGCATAAGAGCGGTGATCGGATTGATTAAATATACTCAATCCTATAAAGATGTTGAGATCAAGAAATGGTATTTCCTTTCAACCATTCTTGTTTCAGGTTTGATCGGAACGATCTGCTCTTGGATCGTGTCGGATCTTGGGATATCGTTTCTCGGACTGGAATCTTTACCCTTGAGTATCGCTTTAATCATCGGTTACGCCGGAGGAGATTTCATTGAGAATATATTTAAGATAGTCACTAAAGAGCCCGAACTTTTCAAGCTTTTTGAGAAAGAAGACAGATGAGAGAGAATCGTCAATTAGCCAAGATATTCTATGAGATAGCCGATTATCTTGATATGGAAGATCTACCTTTCAGACCTTTTGCTTACCGAAGGGCGGCCGACTTTTTGGAATCGAGCAAAACAAGCGTAAGAGAGTTATATGATAAAGAGAAGATAAAAGGATTGGTGGTGTTGCCCGGTATCGGTGAGAATATTGCAAAAAAGATTGAAGAGTATCTCAAGACCGGGGAGATAAAGTATTACAACAGGCTGAAAAAGAAAGCCCCGATTGACATTAGAGGACTTATCGCCATAGAAGGCGTCGGTCCTAAAACCGTTAAAAAACTATACAAAGAACTCAACGTTAAAACGATAGAAGATCTTGAGCGTGTCGCCAAAGAAGGCAAAGTCGCTCAACTTGACGGATTTGGAGAAAAGTCGCAGAAATCCATAATTGAAGGAATAGAATTTCTTAAAAAGACAAAAGGAAGAGTCAGTTTAGGAGAGGCGTTGCCGATAGCCGACGAGATCATCTCTTTCTTGTCAAAGGCAGATCAAGTTCTCAAAGTGGATAGTGCCGGATCTTTGAGAAGAATGAAAGAAACGATTGGGGATATAGACATCTTGGTCGCCTCGGATGATCCTCAAAAAGTGATGGATCGTTTCGTTTCCATGAACGGAGTCGAAAAAATTTGGGGAGTTGGTCAAACCAAAGCATCAATCAGAATGAGAGAGGGTTTCAATGTTGATTTGCGAGTCGTCTCACCTGACAGTTACGGTTCCGCGCTTCAACACTTTACCGGATCAAAAGATCACAATATCAGATTGAGACGATTTGCCATTGAGAAAAGTATGAAAGTTAACGAGTACGGAGTATTCAAGGGCGACAAGAGGATCGCCGGTCAAGACGAACCGAGCGTTTACAAGAGTCTCAAAATGGATTATATCCCACCTGAGATGAGAGAGGATTTCGGTGAGGTTGAATTGGCCACTCTCGGAAAGATCCCCGAGATAATTGGATACTCGAGTATTAAAGGCGATCTTCATTGTCATACCGATTGGACCGGCGGAGCCAACAGTATGGAAGAGATGGCCGAAAAAGCGATTGAGTTGGGTTATTCTTACTTGGGCATAAGCGATCATACCGAGTTTTTAAGAGTTGAGAACGGATTGAGTGCTCAAGAGTTGCTCTCACAAAGGGAAAAGATAGAGAATTTAAACGACAAGATTAAGAAAAGAAGATCAGGAGCCGTTCAATTTAAACTGCTTCACGGTTGCGAGGCCAACATATTAGAAGACGGATCAATTGATATCGACGATCAAACTCTTGAGAAGTTGGACTTTGTTATTGCGGGAATCCATTCCAATTTCAAGATGAGTCAAGACAAGATGACTCAAAGGTTGATTAAAGCGATGAAGAATCCGAATATTGACATTATTGCTCATCCGACGGGAAGAATCATCGGAAAAAGAGAAGCTTATCAATTGGATATGAACAAGATATTTGAAACGGCGATCGAAACCGAAACGATACTTGAGATAAACGCATCTCCTTACAGGCTCGACTTAAATGATCTGAATATAAGGAGAGCGGTGGATCTTGGAGTTAAGATGATAATAAACAGCGACGCTCATCACAAAGAGAATATGAGTCAGATATTTTTAGGAGTTGCTCAAGCCAGAAGAGGTTGGGCTAAAGAGAGCGATATCGTAAATTCCGGCGATCTCGAATCTCTTTTGGGATCGCTGAAGAGGTGATGACAAGAGACTTGTTTTTTGTTAAAATCATATCACCATGACTTTATTGGGAGTCGTTCAGCAACTGATATTACCAAGCCTTTTCACACCGATCATCATTCTCTTCGGATTGCTTTTGACTTTTCGTAAAAAGAACCTGAAAGTCGGACGGGTGATAATCATAATCGGATTGGCTCTCTATTGTGGTTTTTCAATAACTCCGGTCGCCGATCTCTTGCTCGAACCACTTGAAAGAGATTACAAGACATTGCAAGTTGACAGAATAGAAGAGGCCGATAAGATAGTTCTCCTCTTAGGAGGAAGAGAGAGTGATGTTTTAAGAGCCAGCGAAGTTTTGAAATTGGCTCATTTAACCGATCATCGGGCAAAGATAATCATATCCGGAACCGACCCATCAAACCCCAAGAGTGAAGAAGCGATAGCAGTCAAGAGATTCTTTGTCGCCCGTGGAATTCCTTCCGGGAATATCGTGATAGAGGGCAGATCGCGTAACACTTGGGAGAATGTGAGAAACATAGCCGAGTTAACTGGTGAAGAGTCGTTCTTTTTGGTGACATCGGCTTACCATATGAAGAGATCGATGAGAGAATTTGAAAGAGTCGGAGCAAATCCGATTCCGGCTCCGATGGATTTCAGAGTCAGAGGAGAGTATGGGATATACAGTTATCTTCCCAATGCTCAACATTTAAGAAACTCCGATTTGGCGATCCATGAACATTTTGGAATATTATTTTATAACTTTCTTTAAATAGATGAACAGATCCACGCTTAAAGGTTTAGTTTGGCTCGGTATAATACTATCGCTTGCCACTCCTTTGATCTATAGTCTGAAGGCGGTCTATCCTCTCTCGTCGGCAAGAGCCTTTTTCTTTATGGGAGCGGTTCAGTTGACTCTCTTCTTTTGGATAATGTTGGCGACGAAGTATAAGGAGTATCGACCCGAGTTGAATATAGTGAACGGCTCGGTTGCTCTTTTTATGCTCATATCCGTTTTGAGTGGTATTTTCGGGATAGACCCGTTATGCAGTTTTTGGTCTACTTACGGAAGAGTTTTTGGCCTCTTGACTCAAATTCACGTCTTTGTTTTCTTTTTAATTCTTTCATCTTTTTTAAGATCCAAAGAGGATTGGACCAAATTGATTGTTTGGATAGCCTCGGTGGCGTCCGTCGTGTCTCTTATCAGCATATTTAACGTTTTTAACATCTTTGAGTCGCCCGCTTTTTTCAAGAATGGCTCAACACTGGGCAATACGTCATTTATGGGAAGCTATCTTTTGGTGGCCATCTTTATCATTTTATTTGGATTGGGTAAGAGTGAGAAGAAATTGAGTCTCTATTTGGCTATAACGTCCGTTATCGTGACTTTGGGCATAGTTACCAATCCCGGCGGAAGGGCGATGAAGGGAGGGTTTATCATCGGATTAGCGCTTTTCATCTTATTGAGATTGGCTTTTGATACCGATAAAAAGATAATAAAGTCATTGGCGCGAATCGCTCTTGCCTTCGGCTTGATATTGGCGATATTCTTGGGGATCACCGCTTTCATCGAAGGACATCCGGTAAGAGAGGAGATTAAGAGTTTTCATGGAATGACGGCTCGGTTTGTGGTTTGGGATATAGCTTGGCAAGGATTCAAAGAGAGACCTCTTTTGGGAGTCGGTCCGGAAAACTTCAGACTCGTATTTGAGAAACGATTTGATCCGAGATTGAAAGTGATGGATGAGGGTGACTTATGGTTTGACAGAGCCCATAATGTTGTTTTTGACAATCTGGTATCGGTTGGAATAATCGGCACCGTCTCTTACTTTTTAATGTTTCTGACAACTCTGTCGGTTTTTTGGCGCGAGTATTTTAAAGACAAAGACGATATCAGAGCTTCGGCTGCATTTACGTCTCTCTTTGCAGCTCATTTTGTTCAGAACTTAACTGTTTTTGACACGATAAGTAGCTATATGCTCATATTCGTCGTTTTTGCTTTCGCTTCAAGTTCGCTGAAAAAGAATGATTCGGTTGGAGAAGTAAAGGGGTCAAAGGCTCTGCCGATTATCTCTTTCTTGATTATCCTTATAACTCTCAATCTGTTTGTCGTGACTCCTTTCAAGAAAAGTCTCTTTATTCGTGATGCGATGACAACTCGTCCGGAAGACAAGACGATAGAGAGTTTTGAAAAAGGTTTGAGCGGGCCGATGGGAAAAGACGACTTGATATCTCTTGTTATTGACGACTTCATTATCAAAAACAAAGAGGACGATCCGACCGAAGAAGAGAAAGAGAGGGTACTGGAGAAGATTCATTTCTTGATAAATAAAGCCGAAGAGCTTTCTGAGGAAGAGCCGAGAACCTTCAAAAAGTATTGGGCTCTTAATAAAATCTACAACGAATATTACAACTATCATCTCTTGGAAGAGATGGTGAACAACAGAAGCAAAGAAGTGATAGAAGAAGCCAAGCAAGTGACGGCTAAAGCTTATTTGTCTTTGGAAAAAGGGTTTGAGATCAGTCCTCAAAATCAAGAAGGTTATTGGCACCTCATTCAGACGATAATAAATGAAGGTAAGATAGCCCTCATTGAGGGCGATCAAGATCTGGCCAATCAGAAGTTTGAACAAGCCGGTAAATTGGCCATAGAAGCCGTTGACCTGGAGCCTCGAAGTTTAGTCGATCAATTGAGAATGTTGAGAGTTCTTGACGAGATCTTGAAAGATCACGATCTCGCCTCACAAAAAGCCAAAGAAGCTCTTGATATCGAGCCGTTATGGGAAGATGAACTTAGAGCCTATATCATAAATGAATAATTCAATGAAACCGAAGGAAAATGTGTCGATGAAAGATTATACAACGTTTAAGATAGGAGGTCGGGCGGCTTACTTTTTTGAGATTGAAAACGAAAAAGATCTGAAAACTGCGATTGATTTTTCTTCCGATAAGTCACTGCCTTTTTTCATATTGGGAAACGGGAGCAATCTCTTGGTTTCAGACAATGGCTTTGACGGAGTGGTGATAAAGATTTCAGGAAGCGATATCTTTAAAGAAGATAACTCAATCTACGCTCAAGCCGGAGTGCTTCTTTCATCTCTGGTTAGATTTGCTTTTGGCGAGTCTGTTTCTGGGTTTGAGTGGGTGGCTGGAATTCCGGGAACTGTCGGCGGAGCGATAAGAGGCAATGCCGGAGCTTTTGACTCATCGATGGCCGATATAGTGAAAGAAGTCGATGTCTTTGATCTCAAAGAAAAGAAACTGATCACGATTGAAAATCGAGATTGCGATTTTGACTACAGGAGCAGTCTCTTCAAAAAGAACGGATCTCTTGTTATTTTGTCGGCCAAGATGAAGATAACGAAAGGCGAACAAAAAGAGATAAAAAAGAGGATTGATGACAATCTGGATTACAGGAAGGAAAAGCACCCGAGCGAGCCTTCAGCCGGAAGTGTTTTTAAAGGAGTGACTCTTTCAGAAGTTGATAGAAAAAAAATAGTTCAAAAATGGCCGGATGTTGAAAGGTTCGACGATATGATTCCGGCAGCTTTTTTAATAGACAAGTGCGGTTTGAAGGGTGAGGTTTCAGGTCAAGCGATGATTTCAAAGAAGCATCCAAATTTTATCATCAATACCGGAGAGGCCACTGCAAAAGATGTATTGAATCTTATCGGAGTCGTAAAAGAAAGAGTGAAAGATCTCTGTGATATCTCTCTTGAAGAAGAGATCTCCTATTTGGGTTTTTGAAATCTTGACAATAATAGAATAAAAGAGAGAATGTAATTATGATTGTTGATATTTGCAAATACAGGTCGGCTATTTGCTTTCTGAGAAGTTTAACATTCCTTAAAAGCTTCTAAAGCTTAAAAGGATTAAAAAAATGGCTGCAAAGAAAAAGCCTGCTGCTAAGAAACCCGCTGCTAAGAAGCCGGCGACAAAGAAAAAGAAGTAGCTGTTCAAAAACCCTCTCTCAATAAAATGAGAGAGGGTTTTCTTTTTCTTTATCTTTTTGTTAGAATGGGTTTAAAGCGATCTCGTCAGAAACGATTCTTCGATAATGGCGAGAGGAACAAAAATGAAAACGAATATAAAGGCACCAAATATAAAGATATCTGAAGGAATAAGAAACTATATCAACGCCAAGACGAAAACGTTTGAGAGACCGATAACTAAATTTTTAGCCGAAAGTGACGATGTTGACAAGAATCCGATAGAAGTAAGAAAGAGAAGGGTAGAGGCTTTTTGGGAGATCGGGACTCAATCTTCAGGAGTTAAGAAAGGTCTTTTTTATTGCAAAGTTCAGATAGCGATACCGGGGAAAGACAAGTATGTCAAAGCCGAAACCGCTTCAGGAGATCTTTATGAGGCGATAGATAAGATCAAGGATATAATAACGGCTCAAATAGTTGAATTGAAAGACAAGCCGGCTGATGTAAAGAAGAGAGCGGCAAGAAAAGTAAAAAGAGATATCGGCTTTGATCCCACATCTAAGATAAGAGACAAAGAGTCAAGGGCTCGGGATGAGAGTCTTTGAAAACAAAGACTTGACACCTTCTATTTTAAATCAATGCCAATGAATAAATAATAGTTTAAACAAACAAACAATAATGAGAAAGACCTCATCTAAGCTAAAGTTCATCCCAATCACAATATTAACCATATTGTTCTCTCTTGGTGTATCGATATCAACCACTCAAGCCGATGAAGATCCTTTCCAAGGAGGAGACGGTAGTGTAGATGATCCCTATGAGATATCAACCTGCCAACAACTTCAGAGTATCAACAACACAGAATATCTTGATAAAAACTTTGTATTAATAAACGACATCTATTGTGGAGAGAAAGATAAAGACAATAACGATAACGGACTAAACAATACTAAAGATTGGGATAGTGGAAAAGGATTTATTCCCATTGGTGGCGAATCAACCTATTTCACAGGAGACTTTAACGGTAGAGATTATCAAATATTTGATCTCTACATTAATCGACCCGATGAAGACTGTATCGGATTGTTTGGATATACTGTAGGATCAAGCATATCAAATATCGGACTTGAGAATGTTGACATAACGGGGAGATCTCATGTTGGAGGTCTTGTGGGGATAAATGAAAATGGAACCATTTCCAACTCATACTCGACAGGTGATGTTTCGGGGGGAGGGACATTTGTCGGAGGTCTTGCAGGGGTAAGTATTGGAAATATCACAGCCTCATATTCAAAAGGAAATGTTTCAGGGGCGGATAATTATATAGGAGGCTTTGTGGGGATGAGTGAAAACGGAACCATCTCCAACTCTTACTCAACAGGAGATGTATCAATAGAGGATGTTTCAATGGAGAGTTTTGATATCTCCGTTGGAGGCTTTGTAGGGGGATCTCGGGATGGAACCATCTCTAACTCCTATTCAACAGGAGATGTGTTAATAAGAGGTCTTCTATCAGATAGCACTGAGTGCTATATCGGAGGCTTTGTGGGAGAGGGTTTTACAGAAGAGATCTCCAACTCCTACTCAACAGGAGATGTTTTAGTTGAAAATACTTCACAAGATTATATTGGATTATACATCGGAGGTTTTGTGGGATATAGTTATACAGAAGAGATCTCCAACTCATACTCAACAGGAGATGTTTTAGTAAGAAATGTTTTAGGAGAGTCTTATCCTGAGATGTGGATCGGAGGTTTTGTGGGATATAGTTATACAGAAGAGATCTCCAACTCTTACTCAACGGGAGATGTATC
>Ga0265293_10008630_pt1 | contig 15014 bp, 11 predicted proteins | sample Munlanlewell138R_FD_192505 | JGI IMG/M metagenome (GOLD analysis project Ga0265293, IMG submission 192505) | Leachate microbial communities from a municipal landfill in Southern Ontario, Canada - Leachate well 138R | ecosystem: Engineered > Solid waste > Landfill > Unclassified | place: Canada...
CTATCTTCAACAATTATAGTGTCTTTCTGAAAAACCAACTGTTCTAAACCGTATCGATCGTGAACTTTGGCTTCGCTGATGTTAACCACTTCAGGAATCATTAGGGTGTCATCCCAAACGGTATGTAGTTTAATTCCTCCTTTAGCTGTCCGAAACTTTGCCCAGTCAAACATGGACAAACACAGTGATATGACTGAACTATCTATGAGTTTGATGCTTTTGTATTTAATCTCCTTTATGATATGCGTATGGTGATGCTTTTTTAAGACCGTTTTGTAATGGCTCAATAAACGATAGTATAAACTCTCAAACACCTGCCAATCACGATTTTTGTTACCATCGCTCATAGTTGAACGAGCTGGACTTTGCTTAAGATTAAGATCATCTATGAATATTTCACTCACTCCTATGCCTGCCGATATATCGTTCAGGCTCTGGCACTTATTATGCTGTCCGAAAGTTAGCGCTACAAATTGATCGTAAGTCTTATATTTACTAACACCTTTGTCTGTTTTGTATGTATTGGTACAACTTGTCAGCATCCAAGATGGTACTAAATCTAATATTTGTCGAATTACTGGTTTTTTGTTATTTTTGTTTCGCCTGAAGAGTCCCATATTTGAAAAGTTTTTCGTAGAACTCAAAAATAGTGGATTCTAAGGGCTTTTTAAAATATCGACTTTCGGATGCTAGTGACAAATTTTGTAACATTTAATCCTTTGCTTCATGATAAATATTTGGTTTTATATCCGAAGCCTTTCAAAGAGCTGGATCTACACAGTATGCTCAATTCTTTGCTTAGTTTTAACGCTATTCTATTCCTTCATTCTCATTCGTACAATTTATGGGGACTATTCAGTAAACACGTTTCATGAGAACTATAGTCAGATCCACAGAGTTCTAGGAGAGTTTAAAGACTATGGCTTAACTTCTGCAAGTTTACCGACTAAGGATATTGAATCACAACTAAGTCAAATTCCCGAAATTACTGCTTTCACACGGGTTCAATCCCTAACCCCAATACTGCATTACAACCAAGAAGCATTGCCGTGTAAGAATTTTTTCTTTGTGGACCCGGAATTTCTTGACATCTTTACTTTTAATTTCATTTGGAAAGAAGCTCTTGCTAAGGATGATGATATCAACACCATTCTGATATCAAGTAGCCAAGCGCAAAGGATCTTTGGAACTGCTTGGTGTGAGGGCGAGACCATTTCACTATCATTTAGAGGCAAGGAAAAAACTGATTTAAGAGTAGCTGGGGTTTATTCCGATTTTCCATCTTGCACATCATTTGCTCCGCAGTACCTAGTTACCTTTAATACCTTTTATACACCACAAGAATTTCAACGTTTAAGTCTTGACTATTATACATTGATAGAAAAGGAAAATATAACTAAGGCAGAAGAAATCATCAATGCTAAGGCCCAAAGCAATATTAGATATGAATTCCAGGCTCTAGGTGATATTTATTTAAAATCTAAGGATGTTGTTAACGATTTTAATGTGCATGGAAATTATCTATTCCATCGTATAAACATAATAATGCTAGTTTTTACAATGTTATTTGGCTTTATCAATTTTATTTCTCTGGCATTAGTTTACTATGAAAGTCGTTTAAAAGAATTTTTTATACGTAAAGTTTATGGTGGCAGTTATTTAAGTCTAAAAAAACAGTTGTTTTCTGAACTAATTCTGCTTGTGGTTGCCACTTTAGTGATATCCATAACTCTAGTGTATTTAATCCCAAGCAAAAGCTTTTTGGGGTTTTCCAATGGTCTAATACTTACATTTGTTGATGACGTAATAATTACAGCGGGCTATTTACTATTCTTAGGATGTATGGTAGCAATGATAGTTCACATAATGCTGCTCTGGCTCTTTAAGTTTGGGCATAAGTCGGCCAAAAACTTTTTTAATAGCAAATATAGTAATAGTAAAGGATTGTCAGTGATTCTGAATTATATGAAAGTCCTTCAACTTTCATTTTTGATGCTTCTCATTGTCGTTTTCTTTACTGTAAATGCACAGATTGAATATGCTACAAGATCAAAACTCGGGTACAACAGCGAAAACCTGTATGCTGCCCGCTTCCCTTTTTCTCAGGAATCACAATACAAAACATTAAAGCAAGAACTACTTAAATTGCCTCAGGTCAGTAAAATAAGTTCATCTAGTGTAAGTCCTTTTGGGAGAATTGTTTTTTTTGAAAACATAACATCACCAAAAACAGCCCAAGATATAACCTTTGAGGTGGCTGTTGTTGATTCGAGTTTCATAAGAACTCTTGGAGCCAAAATAGTATTTGGCAGTGGATTTGCGTGCAACAAGTCAACAGCAAATAGGAAAAAAGCTATTATTAACAGAACTGGTTACATTGCCTTAGGAGAAAAGATGGTTCTTAATAAAGTATTTAACAACTACGAAATTATTGGGGTAATTGATGATGTTTATCTTGAGCACTTAGATACAAAAGTAAACCCTCAGCTTTATAGTTTTGAAATAGATTTTATTCCCAGTGTGTTAATTAGACTTAACGGTACCCCTAGCCCGCATACTCTAGGGTCTGTTGAAACAGTATTCTCAAAATTATTCCCTGATTTTCAACACTCCATAAAACCCGTTAGTAATATTATTTCTGAGGCTTACGAAGAGGAGTTCGCAATGAGAAGGATGTTTCAGACAATGGTTCTTGTCTTTGTAGTAGTAATAATCTTTGGGCTTATTGGCATTTCAAATTTTGATTTTAATGCACAAGTTCATGGCCTTGCCGTTCACAAGTTGTATGGCGCAAATTTGCAATCAATACTTTCGATAAATGCAAGGAAACAACTACTTTGCTTTCTGCTTTCGCTATTTATAGGCCTTTCTGTGGGCACATTTATTACAAACAATTGGCTTTCGCAATACGTATATAGCGTAAAATGTGACTACCATACCTTGGTCTTTGCCGCTCTTGTTGGTATTTTTACAATGTTGGCCGCATGGTTAACATACGTATACAAAGTATATGCGCTAAACCATTTAAAATTTCTACGATGATTTAAGGGGCTAATACATCATGAACAAAGTGAGTTTAACAAACATGCCAGGAAAATTGTCTCAAGAAGAGATGAGAAACATTAAAGGGGGCCATAGCGTACTATATTGCACATGGCACAGCTTTAACATTGTAATTAATGGAACTGTAATTAAGCAAGGAAGGGATTACGATGAATGTAGACGTGCGAAAGATTAAACATTTTTTAAAGGGGCTGGAAACAGCCCTTTTAATACAGAATACTATAAACCCCATAATAACAATACTATGTATTTACAGTTAACTATACTAATTATTTCATTTTTTCTTTACTCATCTAATGAAAAGGTCATTGTAATGGATAAAACAGATAATTTTCCCATTGCAGGCGTAGAGATCTTATCGGATGAGGGAAGTGTTTTGCTTAATACAGATTTTAGCGGGATGTTTAATAAAAACAATCTAAAAGGAATAGGGATAAAACATGTAACTTTATATAGCCCAGAATATAAATTAATTGATTTTCAAATAGAAGAAATTCCAGATACTATTTACCTTGAAAAAAGGGCACCTATTGAGTTAGAGGAAGTGGTTGTAGTAAAATCAACCAAAAAAGAAAAGTATTATACGGTAAAAGGGTATGCCAGGTCTTGGGAATTAACTGATAATAAACTTTCGCGTTACGGTGATGCCATCATTGAATACCATATCCCATATCAAAAATCAAATAACGATTTTTCAACAGGAGTTAAGACTTTCTTTACAGAATACAGAACTTTTAAAATAGATAGCATTAAACAAAAGTCAAGATTAGTTAGAATTTCCGCATACGATAGTTTTTTTGATTTAAGAATTCCTATACGCGATGCTTTAGAAAGAAGGAAAAGTTATAGTAACTACACACTTGAAAATATAAAAGACAGCATTTACAATATTATTGAAGATAAAAGCACTGTAGGCATTGTAGTTTACGATGCTAATAACAATCCTGCGAAAATAGATTTGATTGAAGAGTTTAATTCAGATGAGGCTAAGCGGAATATCTTTTGGAAATTCTCAGCAGGGAATAAAATTACTGAAGTATGGACAGGGGAAGGTGTGTACAGACATCCTATTTATATTTTTTACAACAAAAAATTTATCGTTAAAACAAAACTTGGCAGTAAGTCTATAGAAACTGTAACCGAGATATTTATAGAAGACAAAGTATTATATGGAAATACGATACCTGATAAAAGTGTAAGGCGTACTAAAATAGACCGAAGTTATTACGTTAATAATCATAACTTAGAATCAAAATTATTAGAATATCCATTACCATCTAGTATTGAACAACAAATAAGAAAAACAACTGAAAATAAAAACATATTTAAAATAGAATAGCACCTTACTCAAGAAAAACTGTTGGCATTTACATTTAGACAATAGCATTGAAATACGGTGTGGAAGCCTTTGGGTGTGAAAATCATTCCCGCACTCTGGGGTAATAAAAATAGTGAGGTGGGGGCTGAGGAATAAAAATGGCAAAACACAATAGGTTGTCTTCGTTTGTCAAGAAGTCCCTCATTGATTAACAGTAACGAACCAAAAATGAAATGCCAGAAACTATTTATTCCCTGAATTGTTCCGACTTACTCTACTCTTCCAGAAATTTCCTACTTTTACATTCAAAATTCATTTTTTTACATTCCAAAAATGCCTTTCCCCCACTACCCCCAACACAGCTTGCCCCGATTAATCGGGGATGCCATGCCTGCCAACCAAAAAGGGATGCACAGCGGCCCAATCCCGACGCATCGGGACAGGCACTGCTTAAGAATGGTGGCGCGCCACTACGGTAAGCCTACCTATGCTTTCGCTTCGGTAGGCAGGCACTACAATTTAGAGACGCTTCGCGAGCCTAGCCATATAATCCGCCGGCTGGCGGAGATGAGTATGCTGGGTATTACCCCATTTGGCAAATTTTTAGGTGTGCATATTAATGAAAGTCATAAATACATTAAGCCTGTTCGGTTTTGTTATTACAGTTAGCATATAAGTTATAGTTTTCGCTATTTTTACACCTGTCTTTAGAATAGACGCAAATACAAACAGCAATAAACCAGCCCGTTACCCATCGGGCTTAATTTTTTCAAAAAAAACTTCAAAAATCATTGTCACAAATTGGGTATTGGCGACATAATATAATTAGCCCCAAAATTTAGACAACAAGTATAATTTGAAAATTTAATAAACTTGTTGCTATGAAAAAGAGAAAGAATTTTACATCAGGGTTTAAAACCAAAGTGGTTCTTGAGACCCTTCAGGAACGTGAAACGATCCAAGAGATCAGCAAGAAGTATGAAATTCATCCGAACCAAATTTCGACATGGAAGAGGCAGTTTTTAGCAAGAGCCAACAGCGTTTTTGAAAAAGGGGTGACAAAACCAGATGACGAGAAAGAGAAGGATGAACTTTTCAAGAAAGTCGGCCAGCTGCAAATTGAGAACGATTTCTTAAAAAAAGTCTTGGGGAAATAGCAAAAAAACAGCGTATATCAAAAGTTGACACCAAGCACCCCTTAAGTGTCAAACGCCAATGCGACCTTTTGGATGTATGCCGGAGTAGCTTCTACTATATTCCCCAGAAAGATAGCTCATACAATGAAGAGCTAATGGAGCTGATTGACAAACAATACACCAAGACGCCCTTTTACGGTGTCCCCCGTATGGTTCAGCACCTGCGGGAAAACGGGCATAAGGTGAACCCTAAACGGATTAGGCGGCTGTATCGGGAAATGGACCTGCATGCCATAGGTCCACGCCCCAATACGAGCAAACCGCACAAAGGGGACGGGCATACCATTTACCCTTACCTGTTGCGGGGGATTAAAATAGAACGCCCTAATCAAGCCTGGGGAATGGATATTACTTATGTTCCTGTTGGCGGAGGTCATATGTATTTAGTGGCCATAATAGACCTTTTCAGCCGATACATAGTCGGTTGGTCTTTGTCCAACACCATGACAGCTAAATGGTGCAAAGAATGTTTGGAAATGGCGGTGTTAACGCACGGTGCTCCCGAAATTATAAATACCGATCAGGGAAGCCAGTTTACCAGTCCTACTTTTACTGCATATGTTGACAGCCTTGAGCACACCAGTTTTAGTATGGATGGCAAAGGCCGTGCAATTGATAATATTTTTATAGAGCGGTTTTGGCGCAATATCAAATACGAAAAGATATACCCTGAACCATCGGAGGATGGACATGAATTATATGGCAAAATCAAGTGGTATATGAATTTTTATAATACTGAAAGAGGACATCAGTCATTGGATTATAAAAGGCCAGTAAAGGTATTCCGAACCGCCGCTTAGATTTTCCTTTCCGCCCAATTGGGCGGAAAGGAAAATATAAATTATCTTTGAAGTAAAGTTGTCTAAAGAAAGGGAGTATTTAAGAGTTTATCTGAACTCTTACACCCAAATGATTGGGTTCGAAAACTCATCAAAACAGTTTTTAAGCTGTAAGAATACACCCAAAAGTGAATTAAAGTTTAGTAGCATAAAAAAATTCATTGACCCTATATTTAGTAACAATAGTTCAATTAAACGAATTTCTATTCTTGGTGGCAATGTGTTTGAATGGAAGGAATTGTCTTATTTATCTGAATATTTAATAGAGAATGGCAGGATGTCAGATTGTAAAATAAGCATATATGTGAATTTTTGTGATATAAAGGATGAGTATTGTGAAATTGAGTTCCTTCAAAACATCAATCTGGTAATAATTGCTTTTCCAAACGATGATTTAGGCCGTTTAAACTTATTTATTGATAAATTAAAGACAAAGGGAATTGATATTTCATTATGTTTTGTGATTCAGAATACTAAGGATTTTGAAAGAATTGAATATGGTTTTCAAAACAAGTATGATTTATTATTGTCTTTTTTCCCTTATTTCAATAAAACAAACGACAATTTCTTTAAAGAAAATATCTTCATTGACCTACCTGATCTATTCCAATCAAATATGCCAATGGAGGAAATAAGTAAGAAAAATAAGATAAATCCATCTAATTTTGGGCAATTAGTAATAAACAATGATGGCGATGTTTATGATAATTTAAACTTCCCCCCAATAGGGAATATATACAATGATAATATCTTTCAAATAATTCATAAAGAGATTGATGGACAGTTGAGATGGTTTGATTTAAGAAGAAATGCTATCCCATGTAGTAGTTGCTTGTACAGCTTCCTGTGCCCACCTATCTCAAACTATGAGTATGTTTTAAATAAATACAATCTCTGTAATGTTTTCAGCTAATTATAACACAGTGCTAATAAGCACGCTAAAAAAAGCAATTGCTTTTTCTCTTTTTTATTTATATAGCACCTTCTGTTTCTCCCAACAAGTAATTAATATTCAAGGATGTGTATTGGACTCAACGAAAGTTCCAATACAGTATGCAACAATTAAACTTGATGTTTTCTTAAATGACACATTAATTTTGGGGGCTATTACTGATGATAATGGAGTATTTGCCATAAGAAATATCCCCCGCAAAAGATTCAAAATCACCGTTTCATCTATTGGTTTTTCTCCATTTAGATTTGAGTTTGATTCACTTGCAGATAATATATCTCTTGTTTTGGATACTATTGTTTTGCAGCCAAGTTCAACGGAATTAGAAGAGGTTGTTGTTCAGGGAGAAAAAACAGGAATGAAATCATTGGTTGATAAGGATGTTTTTATTCCTGATGCCCAAAGTCTTAAGTCTTCGGCAACGGGCTTGGATTTGTTGTCAAAAATACCGGGGGTCAGAATTCGTCCAAAGGATCACGAAATAAGTGTTGCAGGCAGTAGCAATGTTTTGATATTAATAAATGGGGCTAGTAGCGATCGCAATATCAGTGCAATTAACCCAAGAAATATCGAAAGAATAGAAATTATAAACAATCCAACTGCTGCATACGAAAGTGATGTTTTAGTTGTACTCAATATTGTTTTAAAACCTGTTAAAGAAAAGGGGTTACAATTAGCTACCAATTTAGAATATAGCTTTGTTAATTTACAGAATAACTCCAATGCACAAATTGGATACGTATTTAACAAGTTTAGATTTTTTGCAGGCTATAATGCATATATTTTTAGGGAGGAAAATGTTAAATATACCCGAAATCGTATTGATTTAATGGAAGAGGGTGAAAATGAGTATCATTCCCAAAGTTCGAATAACCATTATAGGACAAACAACCATCGATTACAATATGGCTCTGATTTTCAAATCAACGAAAAAAATACTCTAAGTTTCACCGGAAATATGGTTCTTAGCGATTTTATTGACCATCTATTATTGCATTCTCGTTCCTTGCATAACAATCATGAAGTTCTTCGCTCTGTAACATACGAAGATGTATCTTATGATGCAAAGCAGCATAATTATAATCTATTTTATAATTATAAGTTTGAGCCTGGGCAGGAGTTAAAGTTAAATAGCAATGTTTTTTTTATGGATAGAACACAAAAGAATGAATACTCTGATAGCACTTATTACTTGGAAGACATGGTTTTTGATAAAACTTTCAGTAAAGAAAAAACCATTAATAAAATGCAGTCAATAAATGTCAAAATAGATTACACGCACACAATAAATGAAGTTATTACTTTAAACAGCGGATACCAATTTTATAATCGCTGTATTACCAATGAATTTTTTGAATCTGAAAATTTGGTTTTACTAAAATACATAGACTACAGAAACTCAATCTATAGTGAAGTGAGATTAAAAAGGGACAAGATATCTTTTAGGGCAGGAATAAGATTGGAGAATTTAAACACAAATATTTCAGATACGCTTTCTAACCAAAAAACACATCCTCTTCCTCTTGGGGCAATAATGTACTCCATAAATCAGAGTAATAACATTAGTTTGAATTATAATAGGCGATTAAGGTACCCTACTTATCGGATGTTGATTCCGTTTGAATATTATTCGGGTGATATGGCGTTTGTTAGTGCAGGCAATCCTGATTTAAAACCCGAAAAACAACATAGGCTATCGCTCCGCCATACTTACAGGAAAAACGAAGTATATATATCATCTTCTTTATATTATAGGCAGTTAGACGATGTTTTTGGTATGGAACGAATGATGGGAAATGGGGTGTTAAGGAGTATATGGGAAAATATTGATTGGGCAAAAAGAATAGGGCTCGGATTTTCTGGAAGCGCAAATTTTTTCGATTTCATTGATTTCGATGCATATATTAACATTTATCAATCATATTATTCTGTTCCACAATACAATGGTTTATCGTATAGTGCTTATATTGGATTTTTGTTTTACATGCCATTTGATTTGTTGTTAGGAGTAGATTTATCTACAGAAGCCAGCGAAAGTCAAATTGATATGCATATTTATGAAAGTCCATTTATTGAAAGTATATCTTTAAGCAAAGAAGTATTTAAAGGTAAAGGGAATATTGAATTTGCTATGATTAATCCATTTATGACCACAAAATTTAGCATAAAATCGTGGGATGACACTTTTGAGGATTTAATTCAAATGAGGTATAAAACCCCGGTTTATTTATTAAAATTCACCTACTTTTTTTCTGCCGGGAAAAAAGTACAGCGATTACAAAGAGAGCAAATAATGCAGGAGGAGCAAATAAAATAATAACATAACTAGTTTTTACCTAAAAACAAACATTAATGAATTACAAAATCTTGGTTTTGTTGTCTTTCTTTTTTTTTAATCCATTTTGTTTGGATGGTATTTCACAAAAAAGACAAAAAAATGGCCTCAAAATAGGGAACCAAGCTCCAAACTTTGAATTACCTATGATTGATCAAACTCTTCTATCATTAGAATCTTTGAGGGGAAATATTGTTTTTGTCGATTTTTGGGCTTCATGGTGTAGAGGATGTAGAAACAAGAAGGGGACTATTTCTGTTTACAATAAGTTCAAGGATAGAAAGTTTAAAAATGCTAATGGTTTTACAATACTTTCCGTTTCCTTTGATGTTAATAAAGAGGCGTGGATAAATGCAATTTCAAATGATGGTTTGATTTGGCCTTATCATGTATGCGATTTTAAATCATTTTCTTCTCCCGTTTTCAAATTGTATAAGCTAGGAGGAATACCAAGAAATTGGTTAATTGATGCAAATGGGATTATTATTGCAAGGGATATTGGCTATTCTGAGTTAAACGAACAGCTTATCAGGCAATCAAAAGATTAAATGTTATTCATAAGTGTATTTTCTATTTTTTTAAAAATGGTTTTATTATTTGATGTTTAAACAGAGAAAATTTAAAGATTTTTGTTAAAAAAGTTTTATTACCCCCCTGCTACCGCGCGTGTCCTCACGCACGGTAACGAAGCAACGAAATTGGTTATATTTGCTGTATGAATTTTAGCTGTGGAAAAAAAACTACACGAGAGGATTAGCTAAGCCGAACTCTCAAAATACGCTTGGTTCCTGCGGCCGCGTGGATTGGGCATTACCCCATTTGGCAAATTTGTAGGTATGCAGATTAAAGAAAGTCATTAATACATTGAGTCTGTTCGGTTTTGTTATTACAGTTAGCATCTAATTAATAGATTTCGCTATTTTTACATTTATCATTCATCATTTTACATTCACTAAATGCCTTTCCCCCACTACCCCCAACACGATGCCATGGACTGCGGCCCCACCTGCTTAAGAATGGTGGCACGCCACTATGGTAAGCATTACAATTTAGAGACCCTGCGTGAGCGTAGCCATATTACCCGCGAGGGGGTGAGCATGCTGGGTATTAGTCGTGCTGCCGAGAGCATTGGGTTGCGCACCATGGGCGTAAAGCTAAGCTTTGAGCAGCTGCGCAACGAGGCCCCTCTGCCGGCCATTGTGCATTGGAACCAGCAGCACTTTGTGGTGGTTTACAAGATATCGGGACGTAGGGGCAACGAGACTATCCATGTGGCCGATCCCGCAGGTGGGCTGCTAAAGTTTCCACAAAAAGAGTTTGCCCAATGCTGGTACTCAACAAGCGAGGAGGGCGAGCAGAGGGGCATTGCGCTACTTCTTGAGCCCACACCCGAGTTCTACTCGGCACGCGACGAGAAGCCCAACCGTCGTAGCTTCGGCTTCCTGTTTAGCTACCTACGGCCATACCACAAAATGGTGGTTCAGCTATTCCTTGGTCTAATACTGGGTAGCCTGCTTCAGCTGCTGTTTCCGTTCCTTACCCAGAGTATAGTGGATCAGGGTATTGGCAACCGTAATATTAGTTTTATCTACCTAGTGCTAATTGCACAGATGGTGCTAACCCTTAGCCGGGTTTCGGTGGAGTTTATCCGTGGTTGGATACTGCTGCACCTAGGAACTCGCATTAACGTTTCGCTAATTTCCGATTTTTTAACTAAGCTTATGCGCCTACCCATGCGCTACTTCGATACCAAGATGACGGGCGATCTTATGCAGCGCATAGGCGACCATAGTCGTATCGAAAGCTTTTTAACGGGCACCTCGCTAAATGTAGTGTTTTCGTTGATAAACCTACTGATTTTTGGTGCGGTGCTACTTTTTTACAGCGCTCAAATATTTGCTGTGTTCTTCATTGGTAGCGCATTGTATGCTATTTGGGTGTGGCTATTCCTTAAAAAGCGAGCCGAGCTCGACCACAGGCGATTTGCGCAGATGTCGGCCAACCAGAGCAACCTTATTCAGCTAATTCAGGGAATGCAGGAAATTAAGATTAGCGGATGCGAGCAGCAAAAGCGGTGGGAATGGGAAAGTATTCAGGCAAGGCTGTTCCGCGTAGGGGTTAAGGGTCTTGCACTAAGCCAGTACCAGCAGAGCGGTGCCTTACTGGTTAATGAGTTTAAAAACATTATAATTACCGTTATTGCCGCCAAAAGCGTGGTAGATGGCAACCTAACGCTGGGTATGATGATGGCCATTCAGTATATTATTGGGCAGCTTAATAGCCCCATCGACCAGCTAATAAGCTTTATAAACGTAACACAGGATGCCAAAATTAGCCTTGAGAGGCTTGCCGAGGTTCACCTTAGAGATGATGAGGAGGATATGGAGAGCTCACGCATTACCGATATCCCATCGGATGCCGGCCTGAGCATTCAAAACCTTTCGTTTCGGTATGAGGGTCCCGACTCGGAGCTGGTGCTAAACGATGTGAACCTTACCATACCCGAGGGCAAACAAACTGCCATTGTGGGCACATCGGGCAGCGGCAAAACAACGCTGGTAAAGCTAATGCTGGGATTTTACCCTCTCGCAAAGGGTGAAATTCGGCTTGGATCCAATAACCTCGATGCCTACAGCTTACGAACTTGGCGCGAGGAGTGCGGTGTGGTGATGCAGGATGGATTTATCTTCTCCGATACCATTGCACGAAACATTGCGCCCGGGGTGGAGATTATTAATAAGAGCAAACTAATTAATGCAGCTTTCATTGCCAATATTGACAGTTTTATTAGCACCCTTCCATTGGGATATAACACTAAAATTGGAAGTGAGGGGCATGGTTTAAGTCAGGGGCAGAAACAACGTATTCTTATTGCACGTGCTGTTTACAAAGATCCTAAGTTCATCTTTCTTGATGAAGCCACAAACTCACTGGATGCCAATAACGAGAGGGCTATCCTTGATAATCTACAAGAATTCATCAAAGGTCGAACATCCATTGTTGTGGCCCATCGCCTTAGCACCGTAAAAAATGCCGATCAAATAGTGGTAATCGAAAAAGGGAGAATTGTTGAAGTGGGAACACACAAGGAGCTAAGCCAAAAGAAAGGGGCGTACTATACGTTGGTGAAGAATCAGCTGGAACTTTAAATAGAACACAGATGACGCAGAAGAAGCAGGTCTACGCAGATTTTTTTTTACTGCTCTGTTAAGTATTTTTGAAGCAAATCCTTTTAAAACGGAAATTATGGCAGATTTTTTACATAAAGAACTATCTCAACAAATTATTGGAGCTTTTTATGATGTTTATAATACATTAGGGTATGGATTTCTAGAAAAAGTGTATGAGAATGTCTTTTTGTATGAGCTGAAAATTATTGGATTAAATGCAAATCCACAAGTTCCTATTGAGGTATTTTATAAAGGTATTAGAGTAGGTCAGTATTATGCTGATTTAGTCATTGAGGATAAAATAATAATAGAGTTAAAAGCAACGGAAACGTTATGTGAAGCACATGAGTTCCAACTTTTAAACTATTTAAAGGCCACTAATATGGAGGTAGGATTACTTTTTAATTTTGGGGGAAAACCAGAATTTAAAAGGCTAGTCTATACAAAATCATTCAAAAATCAGCGCAAATCAGTATAATTTGTGCAATCTGTGTGCTAAAGATGCAAAATAACAAAATCAACATAAAGTCCGACGAGATCACCGAAATACTTGGTACTCCGCCCCGCTGGGTAGTTCGCTGGGGTATAACTCTTATCTTTACAATTATTGGTATTGTATTTATTGGCAGTATCTTTTTCCGATACCCCGATACGATTATAGCTCCCGTTGTAATTACGGCCGAGAATCCACCTTCGGTGGTTGTGCCTCGTGCCAATGGCAAACCCGCTGCTCTATTTGTTTCCGATGGGCAATGGGTTACCCGTGGCGACACGTTGGGTGTAATTGAGAACTCTTCGAACTACAAACATATCTTTAAACTTAAGCATCAGCTGTCAAAGTTTGCGTTAACCGACTCGTTTCCAAAACCTTTTACTCTCAACAATCTGGTTCTTGGCGAAATTCAATCCCAGTATAATCAGTTTAACAGGGCGTTAACCAATCTTAGCACCTTTAACCAGCAACAGTTACATAAGCATAAGATTGATGCGTTTGAGCGAGAGCTAAAGCAATACGAGCTGTATACACTGCGATTGAAAAAACAGCGTTTTGTATCAGCAGAAGATGTTCAACTAACCTACAAACAGTTTCAAAGGGACTCTGTGCTCTTCACTGCGGGGGTTATTGCAGCAATCGAGTTTGAAAAATCCCAAGGGATACTCCTTGCTAAGAAGCAAGCGCTTGAATCTGCTGAACTTAGCATAGCCAACACAGGAATAACCGCTGAAAGGTTAAAGCAAACCATTGTTGACCAAAAATTTGAGTATGAGAGCCAGCATAAAGGGCTGCGCGAAGAGGTTAGTAGTACGTACTCTCAGCTTATAAGTACACTTTCCATATGGGAGAAAAACTATTTGCTTATTGCCTCATCAACTGGCAAATTATCATTTATGAGCCTTTGGAGCGATGTTCAAGAGGTTAAAGCAGGCGAACCACTTTTTGCCATCACCCCCAGCAATATTGGTGAGGTCCAGGCTCGTTTAACCATTCCATTTGAGGGGGCAGGTAAAGTAAAAACGGGGCAGCGGGTTAATATTAAACTCAACGGATACTCCTATATGGAGTTCGGGATGGTTGAGGGTATTGTCCACTCGGTATCATCTGGATACAACGAACAAGGCTACCCTGCCCTAGCATTGTTGCCCAACGGTGTTACAACAAGCTATGGTGTTACAATAAGTTTTGATAGGGAATTACTGGGGGCTGCCGAAATTACAACAGAGGATCTTTCTCTTTTGCATCGGCTATTCAGCCCGCTTAAACACATTTATAGGTCGAAAATACGGAAAACAGCAAGTTAATTCTTTGCGAAAGGAATTTTGAAATAACTAACAGATAAGACTTTCCGTAAAAATTGATTTAAAACAAATAAACGTATAGAATACATACAACTTCCCATTGATTGACAGAGTACTCGTCTATTTTGTTTGGCTTTAATGGCTATAGCCAACGTTATAATAGTAGATAAACCAATGTTTGATAGACAACAACGTATAAATTACATTGTTCCATATTATCGAGTAGGAAGGTAGGGATTAATTCCCTACCTGTCCTCTCCCACCACCGTGCGTACCGTTCGGTACACGGCGGTTCTTCAATTTACACCGTAGACCAAACTGTAACGATTCGAGAAGAAGACATA
>Ga0265293_10008632_pt1 | contig 15013 bp, 14 predicted proteins | sample Munlanlewell138R_FD_192505 | JGI IMG/M metagenome (GOLD analysis project Ga0265293, IMG submission 192505) | Leachate microbial communities from a municipal landfill in Southern Ontario, Canada - Leachate well 138R | ecosystem: Engineered > Solid waste > Landfill > Unclassified | place: Canada...
ACGAATACTTTGTGCATCAATGGCAAACGCCTGGGCACTTAAGCTACCGGCTATGGCAATCGCTAAAGCGTTTTTAATTAAAGTCTTGCTCATTGTTTCAGCTTCCCTTCCTGCATGTCGCAGGCTATTTAAAATCAGCGGTTACGCAGTGGATTCAAGAGTGTAAGCGTTGAGGATTATTGCAGAGTGTCGATCGCGCTAACTTAGTTAGGGCTTGCCGAGTTACCACCTGCGCCACTGCTGCTTGGGGTGCTGTCAGTCGGTATACTGATTGTACGGCTTGCTGCTTTTGCTGCTTTATTACCTGCTTCAGTAATAGCGACTGCTTGTTCTGGCGCTGCTGCAACGGCCGCTGCAATAATAGCTGTCGCTTGCTCAGGTGCCGCTGAAACAGCAGCGGCTACAATAGCGGCAGCTTGTGCTGGGTTAGCAGCCACAACAGCGGCTACCGCATCAGCAATTTGCTCGCCTTGTGCTGCTAATACTGCGTCAGCTTGTTCTGCAGTCATTGGAATACCGGCAGCATTTAATGCATCTAACGTTGCTTGGTCAGCCATTGCTGAGCCAGCAGTGAAAGCTAGGGCAATAGACAGTGAAGCTAGTGTTTTGCGCATATTTAACATCCTCGTTGTATACAGCTTTTATATATTATTGCTTATAAGTGCTATATGTTTTCTGATAGAATTATGCGCTGTAGGATACCTTGCGAGGAACTGGCTGTCTAGCTTAGGATATTGGTTTAAACCCTATTTGCACTGGTTATTATCGCCATGCGCTGCTGTTCTGGTGTGATAAGCTTATGCGCAGCCGCTAGCGATTCTATTGGGCAGGGTCTGGCAGGAAATAAAAGGGCCGGCAGAGTGAGTCATCAGGCGGTTGGCGCTTGTTTTGGAGTGGGCAATTGATTCTCTATATGAGAAGATAAATTATATAATACGTTTAAGATCAGTAATGTAATTACTCGAAAACACAGTGTTTGAAAATTGACTATAGGATTAGTATACCGAATGTTAAATCACAGCTATCAACTTGCACATCCTGACATTGTTTTTGAGCGCTTTGATGAGGATCTTGTCGTTCTTAACCTGCGTTCAGGGCAATACTTTGGCTTCAACAATGCCGGTACTTTAATCTGGAACGCATTATCATCAGGCGTTAAAGCGAGCACTATTATCGAAGCAGGCGTCAAGGCGGACAGTCTTGAAACGTTTCTGTCTGCATTGATTGCACACGAATTACTGATTGAGGCAGCGTCAGTGCAGACAGCGCTGGATGGAGCACTTGCAACGCTACTGGCACAAACGTTGGAAATACCTTCCATTGAAATCTATGACGACCTTGCCGATCTGATTATGGCAGACCCCATACATGATGTTGATGCAGATGCTGGTTGGCCAATGCTTCCCGTCTCTAAATGACCGTTGGAAACAGTATGTCTAATAGTCGCATCAAGCGAGATGGGCTCCAATCCTCAAATGATCTTATCAAGTTTGCGGATAGACTTTTTGCCACATTCGACAAGGCTTTTGCGGCTGCTGCATTTCGGACATCAAAATGTATTGGCCAAAGCACGGTTGAGATTCGTACCTCGCTTGAAGAACAGCATAATGTCATCGTTAAGGGATTAAGCGGGAAGGAGAGCCAATCTGTAGCAGATTGCAAAATACTTGTTGCCTGCGGTGATAGTTTGGGCCTTCCATCGACACCTCAGTGGCTTCTTCAGTACTACAGTGATCTTTTGAATGAATTAGAATTATCACCGACACAATACAGAGTGCATCACTATCCTGAGCGAGACTTCTGGCAATTCTATTGTCTCGAGTCGCAGCGTGGTGTGCAGTTAATGCTGACGCCACACAGCTTGCCAGACTGGGACAGCGGATCACCACTGCGTAATTTTTTGCACTGGCATCTCTCAGGAAAAACTTCAGGGTTGGTTCATGCTGGCGTGTTAGGGATTGAAGGTCGTGGTGCGCTTTTTTTTGGTCCAGGAGGCTCAGGAAAATCAGGCACGGTGCTGGCTGGGATTTTGCACGGCTTACAGTCTGTTGGCGATGATTATGTTCTGGTGAAAATGGCAGATACTGTCACCGCCATGCCACTATTTACTACACTGAAATCAGACCCAGCAGGGCTTAAACGACTGGGAGTAGATCAATCTGCTGATTGGGCGCAGACGATCAATTGGCAAGGGAAGAATCAATTTTCGTTTGCTGATATCACTGACACTGGGCAGCCAGGACAGATTAAAATTGATGCATTATTTTTACCGCACGTTGCCTTTGCAGAAAAGACTAGCCTTGAGCCTTTGCAGGGAAAACAGGCTTTCCTAGCCTTAGCGCCAACAGGGATTGCGCAAATACCGGGTAATAGAGAGCAAAATTTTGCATTTTGTGCAGAACTATCTCGACGCTTGCCTGCCTACCGTGTCGTACTGGGAACTGATCCAGTAGAAATTACTAATACCTTAAAAAACTTTATTAGCAAAATGCGAGGCTGACAGTGTTAACCGTCATTATCCCAACCTACAATCGCGCGCATATGATTGGTAACGCAATCAGGTCGCTGTTACGCCAATCGGATGCTGCAGAGCTCGATATTCTTGTTATTGATGATGGCTCTGAAGATGGGACCGATACCTTTATCGCTGGGTTAATGGAAGTTCACTCACAGATTCGATATATTCGACAAGAAAATGCAGGTGTCGCTGCTGCGCGCAACACTGGGTTACTCAATCTTCTCCCGCAAACAGAAATAGTAACTTTCTTAGATTCCGATGATGTGTCGCCTGTTGGGCGTTTTGCCGCTGATCTTCCTCGATTGATCAATAATCCAACGCTTGACCTCACTTACGCGCGAATGATGATTATAAGCGAACTAAACGCTGAAACACTTAAGCCTACCTTAACTGCACGAACGGCAGACGTAGTAAGCATTCACTTGTCATGTACCTTAATACGTCGAGCTCTAGTTGAGAGGATAGGTTTATTTAACACTGAACTGCCTCAGGCCGAAGACACTGACTATCTGCTGCGAATATTTGAGAGCGGATCGCAATTTCAGCAAACCGATACGCCGTCCTTATATTATGTCCGCCATCAGGAAAATCTCACCCGCAACACACAGGAAGCTGCGCGCTGCTTTGCAAAAGCAATTTTTCTGTCAGTGCGTAGGCGGCGTAATGACCCCAGTTTGTCTTTAAATAAGCCTTCTTTCGAATTGCAAGCACTGCAAGAAATGGAGGCATACTGATGAACGAATATACGGTTATTATCCCTGCTTATAATGCAGCGTTAACGATTGAAGAAACTCTCCAATCGGTTATAGCTCAAACCTTAAAACCCGCAGCCATTATAGTTGTCGACGATGGCTCAACAGATGACACGGCAGCGCTTGCCCAGCGTTTTGCTCCGCTGGTTCGGGTTCTGCAACAGGAAAACAAGGGGCCCGCTGCGGCAACCAACCTTGGTTTAGCCAATGTGAAGACACCTATCATTGCTATGCTGGATGCTGATGATCTTTGGCATCCGCAAAAGATGGAGCGAGAGTTAGCAGTTTTAGCATCTGATCCTAAGCTCCACTTGGTGTGTTCCCAGCAAAGGCAATTCAAGCATGGTGCTGTAGATGATGGTTCAGGCGAGGTGCGACTGGGGTTAAACCGTTCGGGGATCATTTTACGCCGAGAGGTTTATGATCGTGTCGGCGACATGAATGATCAGCCGGGCCAACGTGGCGATATGATTGAGTGGCTGTCCAGAGTTAAATCTGCCGGTTACCGCATTCATAACCTAGACGAGGTTTTGTCCTACCGGCGTATTATTCCGGGCAGTCTCTCGTGGGGGCGCGACCCTAGCAAGGATATTGGCTACCTCAACATCGCGCATGCCGCTATGAAGCGCAATCGTCGCCTTAAGCAGCTTAATGAGGCGAAAAGTAAATGACCACAGATGCTCAATACCTGAGCAAGTCAGCTGCCAAAGCCAGTCTCAGGCCTAGCGATATTGCTTTGCTGCGTGCGTCACTGTGTGACGGTGACGAAGCCAAAGATGCATTTCATATCTGGCGCTCCTTGACCGACTTTGAAGGTGATCACGATCTTGGTCAATACCGAATGCTACCGCTTTTACATGAAAACATGTCTAAGTTGCAACTCGATGATCCTGTTATGCCAAGGTTGCGTGGTGTGCATCGCTTCAGTTGGTGTGAGGCGCGTCGGCGTGAGTTCCTTGTGATCAAAGCTCTTTCCAAGTTGCAAGAAAAGGGTATCGAGCTGATGGCTTTGAAGGGACTGGCACTCAGTTATGACTACTATTCAGACGCAGCCTTGCGGCCCATGCAGGATATTGATCTGCTGGTTCGCATTGACGCCGTTCGAGAGGCTGTCGATTGTTTGTTAGCGCTTGGCTGGGCGCACCAAACACCCGCGCTACATGGCTCCCAAGCTGATTTGCGCATATTGCTAGGATCAGAGAAAAGCATTCAATTGACCCACAAGGGCGGAGGCGAGATTGATCTTCATTGGTACCCTTTTCATGAGGGTGTCAGCCAGCGTGTTAATGACCGCTTTTGGAGAAATGCTGAGAAGATGAGCGTTGCTGGTGTGGAGCTAATGAGGCCGTCACCAAGCGATTTATTACTGCATGTTATTGTGCATGGTTTGCGAGCTAACCTCGTCGCCCCGCTGCGCTGGGCTGCAGATGCGGTGATGGTGATCCGTCGTGATCAATATGCAATTAACTGGGTCGAGCTCGAGGCGTTTGCCGCACGCATACAAGTGAGCGCACGATTGCACTTAGGGCTCAGTTTACTTCGTGAGATGTTGGATATGGATATTCCGCTAAGCGCTGAGCCCCCGACTCCGTCAATGGTAGAGCGCTTTGAGATTTACGCCGCTGGCCAAATATCACGCTATCCGGGTTCGTACCGTGCTTATTGGCTCGAGATAAGCATTACATTTGTCCGGCTGTTACTGAGTGAAAATCGCCGCTGGCTGGTTCCGAAGATCTCTGAATGGGCCATTAGACGTAGTAAGATTTTGCTGCGATCCTCGCGATGACGCGGTCCTATGGGTTGGTATTTTTAATACGAAGTAGATGGACTCTAATGTTTAAGGACTTATTAATACTCGCTAGGCCTTATCAGTACAGTAAAAATCTTTTTATATTTATTCCAGCATTTTTTGCTTTTCAATTAACAAATATACAGTTAATGAGCAACGCTGCAATAGCCTTTATTGCTTTTTCCTTATCTGCAAGTGCTGTAAACTGGCTAAGGTAGTTGTCACTTACTGTTCATACAAAAAACACAGAACTATTATTCTAGAAAATTACGATCTGCAGGTGTTTTCTTTAACGTTAAGCCATGTAAATCAGTCAAGTAATCATAACCAATCGACTGCCATTGATTATCAGGGTCGAGCTGTTTGTACTTGAGTTTTCGTGACTCGCGTTGTGCTGCTGTTAGCATCCCAAGATGATAAAAACAAATATCAGCTGATACTACATGTTCAGAAGTGTTTTTATTGGCACAATTCCAACCGGCATGAAAATCTGCACTTTGTAATTGGTAATCGTGTTGTAAAAGGAACAAGCATGCGCGACGTTTTTTCCCCCAAATTCCGTCGATACGAACCTGTGAGATATCAGCCCACAACTCACCGAATCTAAGAGCGATTGAAGAAAATCGATAACGCATCGCTAAATGTATAGCCAGATTTGCACGCTCGTGAAAATGTTGCTCAAGTCTCTCATCCGCATCAAGTACTAAAATCCAACAGGGTGCTTTTAATAATGCCTCATTTATAAGTAAACGCTTATTGCCCGGCTCATCCCAGTGGTGTGGCGTGACCGGTGGCTTACTTATTAATGATAGATTCGAAACTGCAGCCGCTATTGTCGCAGATGCATCCGACGAGCCATCATCTAAGGCAATAATATGGCTGACCTGTGGGCAGGCATTAGCAAAAAAACCAGGAAGATTATCAGCCTCGTTGCGAAACTGTATTAATAATGTAAGAGGAATCACAGTATGCTTGCGGTTGCAAAAACGCCTGAGTTTCCAGCGAAGGTAAAATTCAACCTGAAATAAAAGTCGCCTGAGTAAAGACCATAATCTAACCACGTGACTTACCTATAGCTGCAGCAATACGTGAACTGAGCAAATAAGGCGCCATCATTGCTGCTCGAGCAGGATTGCCGTTTTGACAAAGTATTAACAGCATATTGCTTAACTTTCGGTATAGTTTATTTGTTCGAGGGGGATGGGCGGTATACGGATGATACTCACGAGCAATTTGTTCGCCATTAAAGGCATATTCATAGCAGCGCTTCATATACGCGGAAAAACCCGTGCGAAACTGAATGTTAAATAACACAGCAGGACAAAAGTGCATTCTTATATTGGCTTTCACCGCCAGTCGATAAGCGTATTCCGTATCCTCACCGGTCACTAAAGCTTCATCAAAGTAACCAAATTTCTCGAAAATAGACCGACGCATCATGGCCGCACCTCCCCAAGAAATAATCTCAGTTAGCGGCTCAATATGAGGTGGGAGTGGAAGGTCGCCAAAACGGAAATTCGGTATTTTGTGTGTACCATATAAACACCGCCAGATGCTTAAGCGAATCTGGTAAAGCTCAAGTAGCTCTAAGGATGTATTGCCAACACTTCCTGGATAAGAGCGCACCGCCGTCACTGTAGAATCATTGAAAACAGGAATGAGAGCGCTGCAATAAAAGGGACTTAAAATATAGTCATCAGCAAGAAAAGCAATAAATTCAGCACTGGCCGCCTTGACACCCGCATTACGCGCAGCACCAATGCCTTTATTAGGCTGGCGTATACAGGTAAAGAATTTAAATTGATGATAAAACTGATCGATAACCTGCGCTGTATGATCAGTAGAGCCATCATCTACCACAATAATATCCATAAGGTGCTGCGGGTAATCTTGCTGTAGCAGACTTTCCAAAAGCAGAGCAAGGAAATCAGCCTTATTGTAGGTGGGAATAACAATGCTTAATTGTATTGTATTCTCGAGATGAGTTTTTTCTGGCAAAATGGCTCCTTATTCAGTACGTTGCCGTCCAGTGAGCTGCGTTGATAGAAAAACGACTATTAAAAACAGCTAATGCCCCTTGCTAACCAATTCTGCGTGCAGCTCTTAACTACTCGCCAATAAGGTCTTGCTATGCACTATACAGATCTCAGTAATGAAGAGCCCACTATGCTGCAAATTAGTTTAAGTTATAGCCTCAGTTTAGCTAGTCTCATGCGATTAATGAAATATTTTTCGTATTTATAGCTGGGGGCTAAAAATAGAGCATTAAATCCCTCTGCTTGCCAATTTACCTATCGAATCCTTCGTCTATGCACACCAAGCAGAGTATTATTGTGCGATTTCTGCGAACAACGATCAAACAGATTGTTCCTTTGTGGCGTTCATACTGGATATTATTGTAGAAATTTTGGATGCGCAGGTTACCGAGGCAGCTACATCACTAGATGAGCCCGCTCTTAATTTGCGGCTAGAGTTACGGCTAGCCAGCCTTAGCAATAAAATATGGTCGAATTATAGTTAAGTAAAGGTGTTGGGGGGCGGTATTAGGGCAAGCTCGTATCGGGACCAGATTAATACGCAGTCAAACAAGTTCAAGATATCGTTGGTATTATTATAGTCCCTGAAGGGATTGCAACGCAGGCCGCGCAATCCTCTCGGTTAAATACATATTATAAATTAAGCTGGTTATTGACTAGACTTACCCAATAATCTATCCCTATTGAGAGAATGTTATCGTTAAAGTCGTAGTGAGGATTATGCAATGCTGTACCTCCACATTCGCCTTCACCGTTGCCGATTAAGATGTAGCAGCCTTTAACTTCACGCAACATAAATGAAAAGTCTTCACTGATGGTATAGCGTTCGCAACTGCCATTAACGTTCTCAGCGCCGACCACTTTTTCAGCAGCTTTTACTGCGTGAGCTGTTTCTTGTGCTGTGTTAATAGTCGATAAGTAACTGTTGTTAAAGTGGTATTCATACTCTACTCCGGCCGACATGCACTGTCCTGCAACCACACGCTCAATGGCTTTTTCGATTTTATGCAACGCTGAATCGGTAAAACTACGTGTATCGCCGGTAATTTTGACTTGTGAAGGGATGACATTGACTGTGCCATTGGTCTCAAAGTTGGTCACGGAAAGCACTGCAGTTTCATCGATAGCACTTAAGTTTCTTGAAACGATGGTTTGTAAAGCTGTGACGATTTGCGCACCGACCACAATCGGATCTGTGCCCATGTGGGGTAGTGCCGCATGGCCGCCAGTCGCATTAATAACAATCTCAAAACCACTTTCACTGGCCATCAATGAGCCCGGGCGAGTGATAAATGTTCCTTCTGCAACACCTGGTAGATTGTGCATACCATAGACTGCATCCATATTCCATCGCGTGAATAAGCCGTCTGCGATCATCGCTTTTGCGCCAGTACCACGCTCTTCATCGGGTTGGAAAATAAAGTAGACCGTACCATCGAAGCTTTTGTTTTTCGACAGCATGTAAGCGGCACCCAGCAGCATCGCGGTATGACCATCATGCCCACACGCGTGCATGACGCCGTTGTGTTGAGAAACATGACTGAAGGTGTTTTTTTCGTGAATCGCCAATGCATCCATGTCCGCACGAAGACCAATTGAGCGTTCGCTGCTACCGTTCTTTAAAATGCCAACCACTCCGGTTCCACCAATACCGCGATGCACTTCTAAACCAAATTCATCTAGTTTGTTAGCCACAAACTCTGAAGTTTTAAATTCTTGAGTACTCAACTCCGGGTATTGATGAATATGATGGCGCCATTCGATGGCTTGCTGTTTGATAGACATAGTGCACTCCTAACAACTTTAAAAAGGCCACACTCGCATGCGGCCTCAATATATTTACGCTAACAGTTACTCTTGTGTAACAGTCTTTGCTTCAAATACGCTTAATTCTGCTTCTAGTTTTTCTAGTATTTCAGCAGGTCTTTTACCGGCATTTTTCTTAAAGTAATCACGTACAGGCAGTGCTGCCGCTTTAAACGTTGCAATTTGATCGTTAGTTAACTCGATTACTTCAACATTCTTAGCCAGTACATTAGCAGCCTCAGCGTTTGCTTTTTTCTGCAGCTCGTAAGCATAACTGTGCATTTCATCCACAGTCTCACTTAGAATAGTTTGCAGATCTTCAGGAAGCCCATTGAAAGATTTATTGTTAATGAAAACACCTTCTAGGTACATAATATGATTAGACATCACTAGATAGTCCTGAACCTCGTACCATTTCATATCAACAAGGGCACCAAGTGGGTTTTCAACACCAGAAATCATATTCAACTGCAGGCCACTGTAAACGTCCGTGTAAGGAACGGGTGTAGGGTTGGCACCGTATGCTTCGTAGTTTTTTATAATAAGAGGTGTATCCATTGTTCTGAACGGCATACCTTTAAAATCAGAAGGGTTTTGTATGCTCTTTTTGGTCAGCCAGTTACTGCCACCAAGCGGCCATAAGTCCATCAACTTAAGATTTTTTTCGGCATAAATAGCGGGTAGATCAATTTTTGCAACTTTACTATCTGCTAAAAAGTCATACGCCATTTTTACATCAGTCGGAAGCAAATAATGAAGAGCGAAGACTTGTCCTTCAGGTACGATTGTTGCAACGTTTCCGGGGCTAAGAATAGCCATTTGAGTTGCGCCAGTTAAAACGTGATCAACTAAATCAACGCCGACGCCTAATTGGCCAACCTGAAATATTTCAAACTTGATTCTTCCATTACTTTTCTCCTCAACTCTTCTCGCTAGTTCTTTAGCATAAAGATCAGGAACAGTATTTGCATACTCTTCATGGGTGACTTTAAATGTATATGTTTTATCTTTGCTACTTGTTTCTGCGCTCTCTTCAGATCCACAGGCATACAGCAGTGGTACCATCAGAGCTAGAGTAAGAAATGTTTTTATATTTTTCATTTTATATTTTCCTTTTGTTATTAAAACTGGCTCTTCGCATTTAAGGGTGTAGAAAAAACCTGACCGGCTGGAAAAGGAGTCGGGGATCTTAGAAAATGTAAGCTCCTACACCAACAAAAACTAAGCCCCCGACGTGAACAATCTTACCTTTTCTAGCCCTGATCTTTCCAGCTTTTGCCAACTCAATAACCTCGGCCTGACTGCCACTGGACAGCATCTTTGTGCAGAGCGCGCCGTCATCGAATGCCGTTTCACCAAAGCACCTGAGCCGTGCCCCAAGTGCGGGGCTGCTGGTGTTTCACGCGGTACTGTCGATAGGCATCTTGCTCACACACCTTACGGACAACGACCAACCAGATTGCTGCTGCGTATCCGTCGCTGGCGTTGTGCTTGCGGCTGTTTTTGGCACGAAGACACAAGTAGTGCTGCGCCACCACGCTCAAAGCTTTCCCATGGGGCGATACGCTGGGCATTGGCTGCCATCGTACTGGATGACTTGTCGGTATCCCGTGTTGCGAGCCATCTTGACGTTGCATGGCACACCGCTAATAACGCCATTATCAACGAAGGACGGCGCCTGCTTTTTAATGACTCGACACGTTTTGACGGTGTGACCGTGCTGGGCGTAGATGAGCATGTTTGGCGACATACACGCCGTGGTGACAAGTACGTCACCATCGTGGTTGACCTTACGCCCGTGCGTAACAAAACCGGGCCGGCTCGCTTGCTCGATGTACTGGAAGGCCGCTCCAAACAAGCTTTTAAGCAATGGCTACAGAGTCGTCCCAAATCGTGGCGTGACCAGATCGAAAGCATTGCCATGGACGGTTTTACGGGGTTTAAATCTGCGGCGCAAGAAGCCCTGCCTCAAGCCCAAACCGTACTGGATCCTTTCCATGTCGTGCGCTGGGCAAGCAACATGCTGGATGAATGCCGCCGGCGCGTGCAACACGACATCCTAGGCCGCAGAGGGCGTAAAAACGACCCGCTCTACAAAAGCCGTCGAACGCTACTGACTCGGATCAGCTACCTGTCTGACGCCAACAAAAAGCAACTGTTCCAGCTGTTTGCAGATGAGCACCACCTCGAAGTGGATTGCACCTGGAACATGTACCAACGGGTGGTCAGCGCCTACAACGAGCCGGATCGAAGGCGTGGTAAAAAACTCATGCAAGAGCTTATAAAGATCATTACAACCCCTGACTTGCCCAAAGCGCTCATCGAGGTAAAAGGCTTGGGAAAAACGCTGAAAAAATACGCTCAGAGCATCCTTGCTTACTTCGACCGGCCAGGAACCAGCAACGGTCCAACAGAAGCTATCAACGGGCGACTTGAACACTTGCGAGGTACCGCCCTAGGCTTTAGAAATTTAACCAATTACATAGCCAGGTGCTTGCTGAAGTCAGGAGGATTTAGAAATCAGCTACACCCTTAAATGCGAAGAGCCCCTTTAGCATCTATGCTCAACTCAGCTAGAACAAAGCCCATATCTTTTTTAAGATTATCATAATCAATAACCTTATCTACCATTACCTTGTCTCTTTTAGTGTACATAGGCCAATTTATTTTATCGATAAATTGTCGGCTATTTAAAAAAGAAAATATCTCATTATTAATAGCACTCGCATCATCTGCATAATCAACTTTGCCTTCAGAATTGTATTGACTATTATTGTAAAGTGTTCTTGAAAGACACCATGAATAAGGATGCCGCTCTACAGTAAAGACATAAAAGTCTTTCATTTTAAAACCATGCTGACGCACAACCCTATCAATATCTTGATAGCTCATGTGATTTTTTGATGTTTTCTTACAATTTTTTAAAAAATCTTTTGCCTTATCATATTCTTTATCTAAAACATACTGAGTATACCGAAGCTCATCATCTTTATTCAAAAGATAATTTTTTGAAAACTCACCTCTTACGGCTGAATAATATTCATCTCTCGGTATTACACCCGGTACAATATCTCTAGGTCCCGTTACTCCTCTAAGGCTAGCCTCAATTGAAGTCCCCGCCACTTTCCTTGTTTTTATAAAAATAAATTTTTTTTCAAAACTAATAATTGTCATACCCGCCCCAATATAAACAATTTAATTAATATTTTATACAGCAATGCAGCATGCTAAAAATCTAAATGTAAGGACGAGCGACTGGTATTCTCGCTACAAATGTCCAAATGCACATAAAAGCACATTGCTAGCAACTGTATTAAACACAACAGTATCAAATTGAAGCCTGTTTGGCTTGCTAAAAACCCAAAAAAAGAGTGAACATAGCCTGCTTACTGATTCGGTAGCCTGTCGCAAAGCGACCTATACTGATGAATAGCGCGAATAATCGACGCTTATGATGAGTTACTGCAGCAGATCACATAAAAAATATCGAAATATAATTCCAAGCTGCAATAAATAGCTGCGTAACCAGGATATTAATTAAGAACTAGCTGCATTTTTTATAGATAAATATCCTCTCTATGAGCCAAGATAAAAGCTTACGGATTAGAAATATCGAAACATATAAAAAACTCGAATACAAGCCTAAACAGTCGTCTTCAATTTTAATAAAAATGAATACACTTTAACTAATTAACTAAAAAACCAGATGGGAAAATTTAAAAACTTACAAAATCGACTTTAAAAAAACTACAAATCTTAATTTAAAAAAACTATTTCTAAGTTTTAACAAAACAGGGTCATTCGCTTTAGGCATATTTTTTTTCAAAAAATCTCTATCTTGCATCGAGTGCATTTCTTTACTATAGAAATCATTATTTTTTACAACGGGAGGGCTAACACAATAAAGCTTAAAAGACTTGTAGTCACCGATATGATGATCTACAGGCTTGAATATATGTTTTGTATCTTCAATTATTTTTATAACAGATTTTTTATTGATTACGTAACCATAAGCGCCCATGACTTTTTCTACTGGTTTACGCAAAGAAAAATTTTTAAAAAACACTCTACCCCATAAACTTGTTACTACTTGATTATTTCTAGAGCTCTTGCTGTGGCCGCCTAATAAAACAATATCCCAACTTTCATTGTCCAGCTTGAGTATTTCAAATACGACATCACTAAATCCATCCATAAAATCCACATCATCTTCAACAATTACAGCTATTTCTTTTTCACTACTTAGAAAAGATTGCCAAATCCCTGCATGACTTAAAAAGCAACCAATCTCACCTTTAGATAACGGTCTGTTTCTATAAGCAATAGCATCTTTCTCACTATAAATATCAGCCAGACAATCTTCATTTAGCTCAGCACCATAGACAGCATCATAGATATAATAGTTAAATCCTGTTTTCAAAATATTACTTTCAATATGCGCTCTTTTTTCATTATCTTTTTTTAAGTTTATAGCATACACATCAAATTTGTTAATCACATAAACCTCAAAATAAAAAAATTAAAAAATAGCGCACATCAAGTAACTAAGATTATAAATTATACAAACCATCAGAATCTACAATAACTTTTAAAACGGAAAAACCCAAGGCACTAAAATACACACGCAAACTCCGTAAGTAACAGCCAAGGGAATCCCCGTACGCACATAATCCATATAGCGATAATTGCCTGCGGTATACACCATTAAGTTAGTTTGATAACCATAAGGCGATAAAAATGAAGCGCTGGCAGCAAAAGCTATGGTAATTAAAAAGGGCTTAGGATCAACCCCAAACTGCTGTGCAATAACGAGACCAATTGGAAAAGCGAGAGCGGCAGCCGCATTATTGGTAATCAACTCCGTCAATACCCAAGTCGTGATATACAAACCTACCAGAGCACCCACTACCCCCCAATAGGAAAACAGACTCACTATATGTTCGGCAAGTAAAATTGCTAAGCCTGAACCCAACATCGCTTGAGCAATACCCAACGCACAGCCGATTACCAGTAATAACTCGATTGGTGCGCGCAGGCGAACTTCTGCTACTGTCAATACTCCCATGATCAAGTAGGTTACAACCAACAGCAGCATTGAATCTAACAAGCTAGCTAAACCAGTTGCAACAGCTAAAAGAGCGGCGGAAAAGCTTGCAATAATAAACCAGCCACTTGTTCCAGTGCGCTGCTGCTCTGTCTTCACCCCGTTTACTACAATAAAATTACGAGCAAGGTTCGTTCTGTATGAAAAGTCTGAGCCTACGGCAAGTATAAGAACATCACCTGGGCGCAGTGCTAACGCACCGAGCCCGCCTGAAAGGCGTTGATTACCTCGTTTAACAGCAACAACTGCGGCATCAAATTGGCTGCGAAAACTGGCATCTCGAATTGTTTTATTGATAAGTACAGATGATGGACTTAACACAACTTCCACTAAGTTTTGTTTCGGCAGATTAGACAACCCATCATCTAACTCAAGGCCTGGCATTGCTTCTAGTATATGCACTTGACTGATATCACCGGAAAACACCAACTGATCATTAGCATGCAATCGTTCAGTCGGTTTTACAGGCGAAATAAGCTCATTATCTCTAATGATTTCCACTAGAAATAGAGCTTCAAGTTGCCGTAAACCGGCCTCATTAATACTTTTCCCTATTAGTGGAGATCCATGCGTTAGCCTTAACTCTGTAAAGTAATGATTTTCCACTTGTTGAGCTGCAAGGCCGTTATCTGGTAAAAACCTATAGGTTAGTGTTAATAACAAAACGCCAAGGATAAAAACCGGTAACCCTACTAAAGTGAAGTCGAAGAACCCCAGCCCTTGCAACCCAGCATCTCGTGCCAAGCCATCTACAATCAAGTTAGTCGATGTGCCCACTAAGGTCAGCATTCCTCCTAGTATGGCAGCATAAGAAAGCGGAATGAGTAATCGACTGGGAGGCAACTTTTTATTGCGACGTATAGGCCCCATCAACGTGGCAACCACAGCGGTATTATTGGTGACAGAGGAGAGTAAGCCGGCTCCAAACATCAGTTTAAATAGCGCATTGCGCTCTTTGCCATCTAGCAGCCATTCAGACATCTGGTGTACAAATCGTGTTTTTTCTAA
>Ga0265293_10008633_pt1 | contig 15012 bp, 12 predicted proteins | sample Munlanlewell138R_FD_192505 | JGI IMG/M metagenome (GOLD analysis project Ga0265293, IMG submission 192505) | Leachate microbial communities from a municipal landfill in Southern Ontario, Canada - Leachate well 138R | ecosystem: Engineered > Solid waste > Landfill > Unclassified | place: Canada...
TTTTCTATCAAAAAAGCTAGAGTTTCTTGAAGTTTTTCATATCCATTAGTTTTTGTAATGATATTAAATTTCTCTTTTGGAGCTTTAAAATCCAATGATATAAAATCAACCAAACCCTTTTTAACTAAAGATTTAACTCTTTGGGGCATTAATCCATTTGTATCAATTTTAACTTCAAAACCCATATCTTTAATCTCTTTGCATAAAAGCTCAATTTGTGGAAAAAGTGTGGATTCACCGCCACTTAATACAACTCCATCAAGTTTACCTTTACGACTATTTAAAAACTTAAATAACTCTTCTAGGGAAATTTTTCCATCTTCTAAAACCATTTGAGGATTGTAGCAGTAGGGGCATCTCATTTGACACCCGCTAAACCACACAATGCAAGACAATCTATCTGGAAAATCTAGCGTAGTAAAGCGGGTGATTTCACTAATTGGTTTAGTTTGCAGGTTCAACAAATTTAACTCGTTGATTGTGCTCGCCTTTTTTACCAATGTTAAAACTCTCGACTGGGCGATGATATCCCATTACTCGAGTGTAAACCATACATCTAGTTCTTTTTGACTCTAGTTCTTTAGGCAATGATTTGCTCATTTTCCCTCCTTTGCTGTGTTTTATTGTACTCTTCTAAAAGCTCTTCATCACATTTTGGACAAAATTCATGTTCTCCACTAATATATCCATGTTTTTCACATACTGAAAATACTGGAGTTACGGTGATATATGGCATTCTATAATTGCTAATTACATTTTTTATAAGTCTTCTGCACGCTTCAGATGAACTAATTCTCTCTTTCATATATAGGTGTAAAACTGTTCCACCTGTATAAGCGCATTGCAAATCATCTTGCATATCTAAAGCTTCAAATGGATCATCAGTATAATCAACTGGTAGTTGTGATGAATTTGTATAGTAAATATTATCTCCACTTCCAGCTTGAATGATGTCTGGGAAGCGCTTATTGTCCTCTTTTGCAAATCTATAAGTAGTCCCCTCAGCTGGAGTAGCTTCTAGGTTATATAAATTTCCGCTCTCTTCTTGGAATGATCTTATTTTATTTCTTAAATACTCAATCATCTCTAAACTAAAATTTGTGCCAAATTCTGAAGAGATATCATGTTCATCAAAGGTAAAGTTCCTAATCATTTCATTCATTCCATTTATGCCAATGGTTGAGAAATGGTTATTAAAGTGTGGTAAATAGCGTTTTGTATATGGATACAAACCTCTATCGTACATTTTTTGAACGAACTTTCTTTTCTTTTCTAATGTTGATTTTGCCATTTCAAGCAGTTCATCAAGTCTTCCATAAAGTGCCTCTTTATCGCCTTTATATAGATACCCAAGTCTTGCAAGATTCAGCGTTACAACACCGATACTTCCAGTCATTTCTGCACTTCCAAAAAGACCTCCACCTCTTTTTAAAAGCTCTCTTAAATCTAGTTGTAACCTGCAACACATGCTTCTAACATGTCCTGGCTTGTATGCATCTGGATTTTCAACCAAATTTCCATTCTCATCTCTTTTATATTGACTTCCAATGAAGTTTTGAAAATAACTTGAACCTATCTTTGCACTATTTTCAAAGAGTAAATCACTATTTTCACCATACCAGTCAAACTCTTCAGTTATATTTACCGTAGGAATTGGGAAGGTAAATGGCTGTCCTGTCTTATCGCCCTCAGTCATAACTTCATAAAAAGCTCTATTTATCATATTCATCTCTTTTTGGAAATGTTTATATGTTAAATCAATTAGCTTTGAAACTCCCCTATCTTTTGCCTTCTCTAAAAGAGCATCATCTTTAATGTTTTTAAGCAAATGCTCATCTAGCGCTGTTGGGATTTGGTCTTTCAAATCATCTGGAACAGTCCAATCTATGGTTACATTTGTAAATGGACTCTGCCCCCATCTTGCTGGAACATTTAAATTGTATATGAAACTTCTAACTGCTTTTTTTGTCTCTTTATAGTCTAAATTATCTCTAAAAACATATGGAGCTAGATATGTATCAAATGAGCTAAATGCTTGCGCTCCAGCCCACTCGCTTTGTAAGATTCCTAAAAAGTTTGCCATTTGGCCTAGGGCTTCTCTAAAATGTCTTGGAGGCTTACTCTCAACTCTGCCCCTAACTCCATTAAAGCCTTCATTTAAAAGGTTTCTTAAACTCCAACCAGCACAATATGCAGTTAAGCAATCTAAATCATGGATGTGATAATCCCCACTTCTATGAGCTGCTCCCTCCTCTTTAGAATAAATCTTATCTAACCAGTAGTTTGCAATGATTTTTCCAGCAGTATTATTAATAAGTCCTGCGTTTGAGTAACCTGTATTTGAGTTTGCTTTAATTCTCCAATCTTCCCCAGAAATATACTCTTCAATTGTTTGAGTTGAATTTACAAAAGTTGTATCATCACTAAGTCCATAAATATGCTCTCTTTGCATTTTGTGAGTGTGACGATATATCATAAATGATCGCATAATTTCAAAATATCTAGCACGATATAACTCTTGCTCTATCATATCTTGTATATCTTCAACCGCTGCTACTCTTTTAAAACGCAACCTCTCCATCACATTTAAAAATACTGTCCTATCATATGTTGTATTTTCGCTATCGAAAGCTTTTTTAATTGCATCTTCAATTTTGTATGATTGAAACTCTTGTGTGGTGCCGTCTCGTTTAAGTAGTGTGGTAAGCATGGTTTTCCTAAATTATGAAGTAGTATAAATGGTATTATATTTGCAAAAACTGCCATCTTGCTTAAATCGGTAGTTTTTTAATTTTTTTGAAGAGCAATATTTGTGACATTTTTGAGAAATAAATATATTTTGTCACAAATATATTATATAATTTTTCTAAAATACTTAAATATAGGGGTTTATTTGATATATTTAATTAGAAATTATGTCACAAGTTTATAAACCAAAGGAGTGACATTTTTTGTCACCCTTTTTCAAATTAGCACAACTATGTCATTTTTTTGTTATAAAAAAGCCACTATTGGCATCCTTCGCACTCAATGCTTCTATCTGCCACCTCAAGTGTACTATCTGGACTTTGAGATCTTAAGTAGTAAGTTGATTTTAATCCAAGTTCCCAAGCAAGCATATATATATCGTTTAAGTATTTTCCACTTGCCTTATCTAAAGTGATAAATATATTTAAACTCTGTCCTTGATCTATCCATTTTTGCCTAATGGCTGCTGCTTTTACTAAAAGAAGCTGGTCTAACTCATATGCAGATTTATAATAATTCCATGTGTCTGGATTTAGGTTTGGAACAACAACAGGAATGAGGCCTGAGAGGTTTTCTTCAAACCATTTGCGTTTATAAACTGGCTCTATTGTTTGGGTAGTTCCTGTTAAAATAGAGATAGAGCTAGTTGGAGCTATGGCCATTAAATGTCCATTTCTCATTCCATCTTTTTTTACCTTTTCTCTTAGCCTCTCCCAGTCAAATTCACTCTTTTCAAAAAGATCATCCCTTGTGATTAAAGATTTAGCTTTTTTGTTTGCCAAATCTATTGGAAAAACTCCCTTAGACCATCTTGATCCTTCAAAGTTTGGATACTTGCCCTTCTCAATCGCTAAGTTTGAAGATGAGTGAATAGCATAGTAACTTATGGCTTCCATAACTTTATCGATTTTTAAAAAGTGCTCGTGGCTTCCCCACTCTATTTGGCTTTGAGCTAACATTTGAGCCTCGCCCATAACTCCTAAGCCAATAGCCCTTGAAGCTATATTTGTTCTTTTTACCTTTGAGTGAGGATAAAAGTTTAAATCAATTACATTATCTAGCATTCTAATGGCAGTTGGAGTAACTCTTTTTATCTCATCGATACTATTTATTTTAGATAAATTTATACTAGCAAGATTACAAACAGCAGTCTCACCTAAGATTTTATTTTTCTCCACAATGAAGACTTTCTTGCCACCAATGCTATCAAGCGCGGTTATCTTTTTTGCACTCTTAGTTAGCCCTCCATCCACCTCTACCTCATCCTCTTCTTCATATATAGATACGCTTTCATCTTCAAAGATAACTTTTATTTGGTAGTGATCTGGTTTTGTGTTTTGAAATATTTCGGTACATAGGTTTGAGCTTCTAATGATCCCTTTATGGGAGTTAGGGTTTGTTCTATTTGCATTATCTTTAAAGCATAAAAATGGACTTCCAGATTCAAAATAGTTCAAAAGTATTTTTCTCCATAACTCTTTAGCTTTTATGAACTCTTTTGATATATTCTCATCTTTCTCATACGCTTCATATCTTCTTTCAAACTCTTCACCAAAACATTCAGATAAATCTGGAGTTTGCGCTGGATCAAAAAGAGTCCACATAGCATCATCTTTCACTCTTTGCATGAAAAGATCATTTATCCAAAGAGCAGGGAACAAGTCGTGCGTTCTTCTTCTTTCTTCACCAGAATTTTTCTTCAAGTCTAAAAAGTCACTTACATCCATGTGCCAAGGCTCTAAATATACTGCAATAGCCCCTTTTCTAGTTCCAAGCTGATCTACTGCAATGGCTATATCATTTGTGATTTTTAAAAATGGTATCACCCCTCCAGCGGCATTTTTATGTCCATCTATCATACCACCCATTGCCCTAACTAAGTTCCAATCCCACCCTATTCCACCACCAAACTTACTAAGCAAACTCATCTCTTTATAGCTATCAAAAATCCCTTCTATATTATCTGGAGTTGAGCCAATGTAACATGAGCTAAGTTGATGTCTTGGGGTTCTTGCATTTGAAAGGGTTGGGGTTGCAAGCATCACTTCAAATTTGCTAATTAAATCATAAAACTTTTTAGCCCAATCTTGCGGATTGAACTCATTTTGAGCCAAAAACATGGCTATTGCCATAAACATATGTTGAGGAAGCTCTATGGGTGCTGCATTACTATCTTTTAGAAGGTATCTATCGTGCAGGGTTTTAATGCCTAAGTATGTAAAATTTAGATCTCTTTTAGGCTCAATATAGCTATTTAAATCATCCAAATCATACTTCTCTTTCAAACCAAGCACTATCCTACCGCTCTTTTCACCTCTAAGAAAGTAATCTTTTAAGTGTCCATACTCAGAGTGAGCATTTACTTTATGATAAAGATCATATAAAAATAGTCTTGCCGCAACAAAAGTCCAATTTGGCCTATCTACATCAATCTTTTCAACCGCAGTTTTAATCAAAGTTTGCTGTATCTCTTCTGTTGTTATTAGATCCCTAAATTGTATCTTTGCATCAACTTCTAACTCACTTTGACTAACATTTTCTAAATCTTTTGTCGCTGCTTGGGTATATTTTTTAATTTTTGATATGTCTAATAATTCTACTCTTCCATTTCTTTTTCTAACTGTTATCATTCTACTCCCCAAATACTCTTGTAAAAATCTTCTCTACATTTTTTGTGTAATATCCATATTCAAAACACTCTCTTATCTCATCTTCACTTAGTTTTTCTCTTAAATCTTCATCTTTTAATAAGTTTTGTAAAAATAGACTCTCACCCTCACTGTTCATTGCAGATTTACCTTTTTGTAAATCTTCCCAAACCTTCATTGCATTCCTTTGGACTATTTTGTAGGCATCCTCTCTTGATACATTAAGAGCTGGGAGTTCAAGCAAAACTCTTTGTGAAAATACAAGGCCGCCTGTTAAGTTTAGATTTTTCATCATGTTTTCTGGATATACAAGTAAGTTTTCAATAACACCTGTTAGTCTATGGAGCATGAAATCTGTTGTTATAAAACCATCAGGCAATATAAACCTCTCAACTGAGCTATGGCTAATATCTCTTTCGTGCCATAGTGCTACATTTTCCATAGCAGGATTTGCATAACTTCTAATAACCCTACAAAGCCCTGTTATATTCTCGGTTAGTACAGGATTTCTTTTGTGTGGCATGGCAGAGCTGCCTTTTTGTCCTTTTGAGAAAAACTCTTCTGCCTCATAAACCTCAGTTCTTTGATAGTGTCTAACTGCTACTGCAATCTTTTCACAACTTGATGCAAGCAGAGCTAAAGCGTTCATTAAGTGAGCATATCTATCTCTTTGGACTACTTGATTTGAAGCAGGTGTTGGAGTTAAGCCAAGCTCCTCACAAACCATCTCTTCAAGTTCAAGTGGAGCGTGAGCAAAGTTTCCCATAGCCCCACTTATCTTTCCTACACTTATCATCTTCAAGCTATTTTTTAAATTCTCTAATGATCTTTTAATCTCATCGTACCAAATGGCTAAAACTAGCCCAAATGTTATGGGTTCCCCATGTATCCCATGGCTTCTTCCTACCATTAAAGTCATCTTATGTTCATTTGCTCTTTTTTTCAAAGCTAAAAGGAGTTTTTCCACGCCCTCAATGACAAGCTCTAAAGACTCCTTCATTTGGAGTGCAACAGCAGTATCAATGCAATCACTACTTGTCATTCCATAGTGAACCCACCTGCTCTCTTCTCCTAAAGATTCTGAAACAGAGGTTAAAAAGGCTATTACATCATGTTTTGTTTCTCTTTCTATCTCATCAATTCTATCTATGTTAAAGCTTGCATTTTTAAGAATTTTATCCATATCTTCTTTTGGAATTAGCCCGAGCCTATTCCACGCTTTTACAGCAGCTTTTTCAACCTTTAACCAAGCATCATATTTTGCCTGTATAGTCCATTTGCTCTTCATAATCTCTCTAGCATATCTCTCTACCATCGTTTCCCTTTATCTATTTTTTTGAAAGCATTTTAGTGATATAGTTTGGTGAAAAATGTAATAAAAAAGTTACATTTAAAGAAAATATCTTATCTAAATGCGAGTAAAATTTGCCTTATATTAAAAAAAGAATCTCTCTTCCAAAAGAGGTACCAGCATACAAAGCTTTAATGGAAAATTTAGGTTTTTCCATTGGAAAAGCGCAACAAATGATTGATAAAAAAAGAGTTTTTTGTAAAGATGGCGAACTAACAACAAAAAATCAACTTGTTAGTGATTTTATTGAAATTATTGCTTATGAGCCAAATCCAAAAGGACTTAAGCCCATATATGAAAACGCTCACTTTGCACTATTTGATAAACCAAGCGGAGTGCTAACTCATCCAGCAGGAAGAAAAACTCTTTATTCGCTAACAGATGAAATTTTACACTTATATGGTAACAGTGCCCACATAGTGCATAGACTTGATAAAGAGACAAGCGGTTTGATTTTAGTTGCAAAAAATCTTGTTAGTGAAATTGAATTAAAAAAACTTTTTGAGGATAGAGCTGTTAGTAAAAGTTATATTGCTTTTGTAAAGGGCCATTTGGATAAGAAGTTAAAAATAGATGCTCCTTTATTAAATAGCAGTGAATATGAAAACTTGAAACAAAAAATGATAGTTTCAAATTTAGGCAAGGATGCACTAACAAAAATTGAACCTGTTAAGTATATAAAAGATAAAGATTTTACAATCATAAAAGCCATCCCAATCACTGGAAGGCAACATCAAATTAGAGCTCATTTGTTTCACGTGAAACATCCAATAGTTGGAGATCCTCTTTACGGAGTTAATTACGATGTTAGTTGTGATTATTTGGATGAAAAACTATCCAAAAATGAAAGAATTATCAAAACTGGAGCTTCAAGACTCTTGCTTCACGCATACTCTTTATCGTTTAAATATAGGGGAAAATCCTACTTTTTTCAATCAGGTATTGGGGATCAGTTTTTAAAAGCCACATCTATTTTGAACTAAAAAAGATAACTTTTATAATACCAAACAGGCTTATGACAACAACTATGGCTAAAAAAATAATTAATCCAATGTCAAGTAGCATTTTTTAAACTCCTCTCTTTTAACTGCCCGCAAGCTGCACTTATGTCTAAGCCTTTTGACTCTCTTATGGTGCAAATCAACCCAGCTCTATTTAAATACTCTTTAAACTCTTCAACATTTTCTCTCAAAGGTCTTTGAAATTCGCTTCCCTCATGTGGGTTAAAATAGATTAAATTTATCTTTGCTTTTATCCCATGCATCAGTTTTATCAACTTTTTTGCACTCTTTAAATCATCATTTAAATCTTTAATCATCAAATACTCAAACATAACTCTTTTTCTTGAATCGATTGGAAATTTTTTAATGGCTTCAATGATTGAAGCAATGTTGTATGCTTTGTTTACTGGCATCAACTTATCTCTTAACTCATCATCCACCGCGTGCAAAGAGATAGCTAATAAAACATTTAAGTTTAATTTTGCTAACTTTTCAATCTTGGTTGCTAACCCACTTGTAGAGATGGTTTGTCTTCTAGGAGATATACTAAGCCCATCTACATCTCCAAAAATTTTTATGGAAGTTGCAAGGTTTTCTAAATTATCAAGTGGTTCTCCCATTCCCATAAATACTATGTTTACTCTTCGCTCAGGCGGAAGATTTAACTCTTTTTTTATGTACAAAACTTGAGTTACTATCTCGCCTGGAGTCAAATCTCTTTTAAAGCCCCCTTTGGCAGTGTAGCAAAAAGCGCACCCCATTTTGCACCCAACTTGAGTCGAAATACATACAGTGTACCTAGCATGTTTGACTATCTCACCACTCTCATCTACCACTTCATTTTTCATTGGAAGTAAAACAGTTTCAATCGTATATCCATCTTTCAATTTAAATAAATACTTTATGCTTCCATCACTACTAATCTCTTTGTTGGCTAACTCTGGAAGGTTTAATGAAAAAATTTTGTCAAACTCTGCCCTATCATTTTTAGATAAGTTTGTCATTTCATTAAAATCTAAAGAGTATTTTTGATAAACCCAGCTAAAAAGCTGTATTGCTCTAAAGCTTGGCTTTATCATCTCTTGTAAGTTTTCTTTTGTTAAGTCATAAAAATTTCTCTTCACAATATCTCATCTTTTACAAATTTTTCTAAAATTTCTTTGGCTAAATTATGATTTTTTATAAAATCTTTATGTGCAAACTCATTGCAAAAATTAGTTATGACAAATAGTCCATATGCAGGTATGTTAAAACTATTTGCAACTTTTAATATAGAGTAAAACTCCATGTTTTCAGCATCAATCTCAAGCTTTAAATATTTTTTAGAAACTGCATTGTTAGTTGTAATGTAGTTACTACAATTCACTTTTATCCAAGGTAATGTTTCACGTGAAACAAAATCAGGAATGGAAGATTTTAGTTCATTTTTAATGGGAGAGTAACTTTCTTTTAGTAAAAAAGAGTTCTCTAAATTTGATGCAAATGAGCTGTAAAAAAGATCAAACTCTTTTAATCTTCCATAACTTCCAGCACTTCCAACAAAAAGTAAAAAACTAGGTTTTTTTTCAATGCAAATTTTTGTTGTGTTGATTGCTGAGTCAATTAAGCCAACACCAACAGGTTTTGCAAAGTTAAAAAACTCTCCATTTCCAGCGCATAAAATCATATCTTTACCAAGAAACCTTCATTTTTTAAATAACTTTTTAACTCTTTTATTTTTATCTTTTGAAAATGAAATACTGATGCAGCTAAAGCAGCCTCTGCTCCATTTAAAAAAGCATCTTTAAAATGTTCCATTTCTCCAGCACCTCCACTTGCTACGATAGGAATGGCAACTTCTTTACTTACAGCTTTTAACATTTTTAAATCATACCCATCTTTAACTCCATCTTTATCCATTGAGGTTAAAAGTATCTCTCCAGCACCAAGAGTTTCAACCTCTTTCACCCACTCAAGCAGATTTAAACCACTATCTTCTTTTCCAGCACTAAAATATACTTCCCAAGAATCTCCATCTTTTTTTGCATCAATTGCAGCTACTATCTTCTCTTTGCCAAATCTTTTAGAAGCTTCTTTAATTAAAGATGGATTTTTAATTGCAGCAGAGCCAATGCTAACCTTGCTAACTCCAGCCTTAATTAAAGCTTCAATATCTTCTATATTTTTAATACCTCCGCCAACAGTAAGTGGAATGGAGATTGAATTTATAACTTTTTTTATCAACTCTGTTTTAAGTTTTTGCCCTTTTGTTGTGGCACATATGTCTAAAAAAACAAGCTCATCAACTCCTTCATCACTGTATTTTTTAGCAATTTCAATAGGATCTCCAGCATCTTTTAAGCCAACAAAATTGACACCTTTTACCACTCTGCCATCTTTTATGTCTAAACAGGCAATCACTTTTTTATAGGTGGTTGTCATTTTAATCCTTCTAAAAAATATTTTGTAGTTTAACTAAATAGCGCTAAAGAAAAGTTAATAAGCTCTTAAATTTAAGAAATTTTAGATATAGTTATGCTTTTAGGAGAGTTGATGCAGATAAAAGCCAAAAAAGAGTTTGGCCAAAATTTTTTAAAAGATAAAGGCGTATTAGAAAAGATCATCCAAGCGATGTCCGATAGAAAAGAGATTATTGTAGAAATCGGGCCTGGCTTAGGTGATTTGACGCAATGCTTGCTAGAAAAAAATAGCGTTATAGCATTTGAAATCGATAGTGATTTGTGCGTCTTTTTGAAAGAAAAATTTGCAAAAGAGCTTGATGAGGAGAGATTGATCCTTCATCAAGGCGATGTGATAAAGCAGTGGGATAGTGAGAGCTCATTAATTAGTAAGCCGTACATTTTGGTAGCAAATTTACCATATTATGTGGCAACTCCTATCGTGCTGCGAGCTTTAAGTGATCCGATGTGCCATTATATTGAAGTGATGGTTCAAAAAGAGGTAGCTGAAAAATTTAGTGCAAAAAGCAGAAGTAAACAGTACTGCAAACTATCTGTCATTGCTCAGATTTTCTCAAAAGTTAAAGTACTTTTTGACATACCGCCAGAAGCGTTTGAGCCAAGTCCAAAGGTGTTCTCATCGGTTATTGTGTTTAAAAAAGAGGATACTACTTTTGATGCACTTCACTTTAGGGCATTTTATGACTATTTAGAGACTGCTTTTAGCTCACCAAGAAAATTGTGGGTTAAAAATCTTAACAAAAATTATGATAAAGCAGTTTTAATTGAGCTATTAAATGAAGCAAATATCTCTTTTCAAGTAAGACCGCATGAGATAGATCCGATTACTCATCATCACCTATTTACGAAATTAACAAAGGTGAATAAAGATGTCAAAAGAGACAAAAGACGAGAATAAAAAGGAAAATGGCTCTAATAAAGAGCGTAATTTTACAAATAAAAAAACTCCTAAAACAGCTGGTGCTAACCAAAAAAAGAGCAACTCTACAAAAAAACCAAATAAAAATGGCAAAAATGGTGCTTCAAGGCTTTTTACTGGAAACGAACCGTGGAAAAAAGAGTTAGCTAAGGTATTAAATGCAAACAAAGCCTCTCAAGAGGCTAGGCTTACGACATTTAAAAAGAATCGATCATCAGAAAAAGTAAGAATAACTCCACTTGGCGGGCTTGGTGAAGTTGGCGGAAATATGACTGTCATTGAAACTCAAGATAGCGCCATCATAGTTGATGTTGGAATGAGTTTTCCAAGTGAAGATATGCATGGGGTTGACATATTGGTGCCTGATTTTAGCTATCTTAGAGTCATAAAAGATAAAATAAAAGCAATAGTCATAACACATGCTCACGAGGATCACATAGGTGCACTTCCTTATCTGTTTAAAGAGATGCAATTTCCAATCTACGCTACACCTCTACCTCTTGGGATGATTTCAAATAAGTTTGAAGAGCATGGATTGAAGCAGTTTTGCAAGCTTTTTAAAGCGGTAGAGAAGAGAAAACTTTACAAAATAGGTGATTTTGAGATTGAATGGATGCACATTACTCACTCAATTATAGATGCTTCCGCACTAGCCATAACTACTAAAGCTGGAACTATTTTTCATACGGGTGATTTTAAGATTGATCACACTCCAATTGATGGGTATCCATCTGATTTGCATAGATTTGCATATTATGGGGAAAAGGGGGTTTTGTGTATGTTAAGTGACTCTACAAACTCTCATAATGAAGGCTTTACTAGGAGTGAAATATCTGTTGGAAAGACTTTTGATTCAATCTTTTCTAAAGCTAAAGGAAGGGTTATTATGTCAACTTTTTCCTCAAATATACATAGAGTCTATCAAGCAATTGAGCATGGATTAAATTATAATAGAAAAGTTGCTGTCATTGGAAGATCCATGGAGAGAAACTTAGATATGGCAAGAGAGCTTGGCTATGTTCATTTAGATAAGAGTATTTTCATTGATGCAAGTGAAGTTAATAAATATCCTGATAATGAGATTTTGATAGTTACAACAGGCAGTCAAGGTGAAACTATGGCAGCGCTTTATAGGATGGCAACTGATGAGCATAGACATATTAAAATTAAACCAACTGATCAAGTCATCATTTCAGCAAAAGCAATACCTGGAAATGAGAGTAGCGTTTCAACTGTTTTAAACTTTTTACTAAAAAGTGGTGCAAGCGTTGCTTATCAAGATTTTAGTGAGATTCATGTTAGTGGGCACGCGGCACAAGAGGAACAAAAGCTGATGTTAAGGCTTATTAAACCTCAATTTTTCCTTCCAGTTCATGGTGAATTAAATCATCTTGTGAAGCATAAAGAGACTGCGATTGCGTGTGGGGTTGATGAGAGAAATATATACATTATGGAAGATGGGGATCAAGTTGAGCTTTGTTCAAAATATATTAAAAAAGTAAAAAGCATTAAGAGTGGAAAAGTTTTTATAGACAATCAAATAAACAGACAAATTAGTGATGATGTAGTTATAGATAGACAAAAGTTAGCTGATGCTGGCGTTGTAATGATAATCGCTCAAATAAATAAAAAAGATCATAAACTTATCAAAAAACCAAAAGTTGTTAGCTATGGACTTGTTCCAGATAGAGAAGATAGGGCTTTTTCTAAAGAGATTGAAGAGGTATTAGTAAACTATTTGGTAAATGCAAAAAGTGAAATTTTACAAAACCAAAGAGCTTTAGAGAATGATATAAGGCTTGTAGTTAGAAAACATATTTTTAGAAATCTTAAAAAATACCCTACGATTGTCCCAACAATCTTTGCAATGTGAGGTTTAAATGATTGATTATAAGCAAATAGCAAAAGATGTTCTAATTTTAGAGGCAAATGAGCTTTTAAGCAGTGCAAATGAGATTGGAGATGAGATAGAAAGGGCTACAAAACTCATTGCAAATACTAAAGGAAAGTTGATTGTAACTGGTGTTGGAAAGAGTGGATTAGTGGGAATGAAGATAGCAGCAACCTTTGCAAGCACAGGAACAAGCAGTTTTTTCTTGCATCCAACTGAGGCTATGCATGGGGATCTTGGCATGGTGGGAAAAGATGACTCTTTGCTTGCCATAAGCTATAGCGGAGAGAGTGAAGAGCTAACAAGGATACTTCCGCACATTAAAAGATTAAATATAAAACTTATTGGAATGACAAAGAGCAAAAACTCAACTCTTGGCAAATATAGCGATGTTTTAATTCCAATAAATGTAGAAAAAGAGGCTTGCCCACTAGACGCGGCTCCTACATCTTCAACAACATTAACTCTAGCGCTTGGAGATGCTTTAGCAATATGCTTAATGAGATGGAGAAATTTTCAAAAAGAGGACTTTGCATCCTTTCATCCAGGAGGCTCTCTTGGCAAACGCTTGTTTGTTAAAGTTAGTGATTTGTCCAGAAAAGAAAATCTTCCTATAATAGCCCAAAACACGCCACTTAAAGAGGCTATTGTTACTATGAGCGAGGGAAGACTTGGAAGTGTTTTGTTAGTTGATGAGGATGAAAAACTAACAGCAATTTTAAGTGATGGTGATTTAAGAAGGGCTTTACTTTCAGACTCTTTTTCTTTAGAAAATAGTGCATTAAATTATGCAACAAAAAACCCAAAAGTTTTAAAAGATGAGAATATTTTAGCTAGTGAAGCTCTAGCTTTGATTGAATCATATAAAATTCAAATACTAATTATTGTGGATGAGAACTACCAACCAAAAGGCGTTCTTCATATCCATGATTTAATTGAAGCAGGTATAAAATGAGAGATGAAGAGTTTAGGTTAAATAAGTTTATATCCCACAATACAAAATACTCAAGAAGAGAAGCTGATGATTTAATTGCTTCTGGAAAAGTTAAGATAAACAATAAAATTATCACTGAGCTTTCAACTAGAGTAAAAGAGGGAGATAAGGTAAAAATCAACAATAGGCCAGTTAGATTAAAAGATAAATTTACAGTAATAGTTTATCATAAGCAAAAAGGTGAAATTGTTAGCAAAAAAGATGATAGAGATCGTAAAACAATCTATGATTCATTATCAAAACAGTACAAACATTTTGTTAGCATAGGAAGGCTTGATTACGCAAGTGAGGGGTTATTATTACTAACAGATGCCCCAATCATTGCGGAAGCTTTAATGAAGAGTAATCTTGAGAGAGTCTATTATGTGAAGGTAAAAGGGGAGATAAAAAAAGAGACTATTTTAGCTATGGAAAATGGAATCACACTTGAAGATGCAACTAAAGGAGCTCATCCTAAAAGCAACATTAAATCTATGACTTTTGCCCCATTTTTAGCCTTTTCAGTACTAGGAAGTAGTGGGGGGTATAGTAAACTTAAAGTGATAATAAACGAGGGGCAAAATAGAGAATTAAGAAGATTTTTTGGATATTTTGATAATGAAGTGGTAGATTTAAAAAGAGTTAGTTTTGGAAAAATTGATTTAGGCACTTTAAAGCCAGGGAAAAGTAGATTTTTAGCTTCTAATGAGTATGAAGCTCTTAGAGATTTTTTGAAACTTCAAGGTATTAGATATTGAGTGAAAATCTTTTTATAAAGATGCGTCCCTTAAACATAGATGAGATGGTGGGGCAAAATCACCTTGTTGGACAAGATGGTGTCATTAGAAAACTACTTAATAAAAAGAGTTTTCCCCACTCCATCTTTTATGGTCCGCCTGGAACTGGTAAAACAACTCTAGCTAAAATCATTTCAAAAAAGCTTTCACTTCCTTATTATGAACTTGATGCTACAAGTCTTAAGGTTGATGAGGTTAGAAAAATATTTAATAAACACAAAGACT
>Ga0265293_10008635_pt1 | contig 15011 bp, 13 predicted proteins | sample Munlanlewell138R_FD_192505 | JGI IMG/M metagenome (GOLD analysis project Ga0265293, IMG submission 192505) | Leachate microbial communities from a municipal landfill in Southern Ontario, Canada - Leachate well 138R | ecosystem: Engineered > Solid waste > Landfill > Unclassified | place: Canada...
CACTGAACCTATAGCACTACAGTTCTCTTCATCCCCTAAATCCCCCCAAAGCCCTGCGACTGCAATGGTCCGCAGGGCTTTCCCCTCTCATAACTGTAAAACTCGGGTTATAGCAGGTTTTATGGGCAGGTCAAGGCAAGCAGGTCTTACACACCGGCCTCCCTTGATGTAAGCTAGGATAAAAGTCTTCTGACACGGAAAGGAAGTTCGACCCAATGGCTCTCATCGAATACAAGTGTCCCAACTGCGGCGGACCTATCAATTATGAACCGGGTACCCGGGACATGGTCTGCCCCTACTGCGATTCCACCCTGGACCTAGAGGCCTTGAAGGCCATGGACGACTTGCTGGCCAACGATCAGGAAACTGAATCATTGGACTGGCAGTATGCCGGCCAGAACTGGCAGGCCGGAGAGGAAGCCGGTATGGCCGTTTACGCCTGCAATTCCTGCGGCGGAGAAATCATCGGGGACGAAACCCTGGGTGCCACCACCTGTCCTTTCTGCGGCAACCGGATCGTCATCTCCTCCAAATTCTCAGGCGCCCTGAGACCGGATCTGGTCGTTCCCTTCAAACTTAACAAACAGGAGGCGCTGGCCGCCCTGGAACGCCACTACGCCGGCAAGAAGCTCCTGCCCAAGGTCTTCCGTGACAAGAACCATCTGGACGAGATCAAGGGCGTCTACGTGCCTTTCTGGCTCTTTGACGCCACAGCCGACGTCAAGGCAGAATACGGAGCCACCAAGGTCAGACGCTGGAGCGACAGCAGCTACAACTACACGGAGACCTCCCACTACCATGTCCACCGGGCAGGTGACCTGGCCTTCGATCATGTGCCCGCCGACGGCTCCCAGGCCATCGACGATACCCTCATGGAATCCCTTGAGCCTTTCCATACAGATGAAGCGGTCGACTTCCAAACCGCCTACCTGGCTGGTTACTTCGCCAACAAATACGATGTCAGCGCCGAGGCCTGCTACCCCCGGGCCAATGAACGCATCCAGACCAGTTCAAAACAGGCCTTCCGCAATACCGTCAAGGGCTACAGCTCAGTATCCCCCAAGCGGGAGGATGTGGCTCTGACCGACAATAAGATCCAGTACGCCCTTCTCCCCGTCTGGCTCCTTTCCACCAGCTGGGAGGGCAACAACTACCTCTTTGCCATGAATGGACAGACAGGCAAGCTGGTCGGTGACCTGCCCCTGGATAAGAAGGCCTACTGGTCATGGTTCTTCCGTATCTTCGGCATCGCCTCCGTCATCCTAGTGGCCCTGTCACAGCTTCTGGCACGGTAAAGGAGTAAGACTATGATTCTGACACAAGCAATACCCCTCCTCCTTCAAGCCTCCAGCCAACGGCTGACGGCTGCCATCATCGCCCTGGCCCTTGCCCTCCTGATCGCCCTGATCTCGGTCAGCGGCATGAAGGCCAAACTCAAATCCGTAAAAAAAGAGCGCACGGCCAACCAGTACGTCCGCCAGGGCAGCATGAATCTGAGGTCCCAAAGCGATCTCTTCCTGCACAGGAATGTAACGCGGTCCCCCAGAGCAGCCAAGACCGACAGCCGGGGCTGACCCAGGGAACCTTAACCAAAAAAATCCATATTTTTCGTAGAGCCATGCGGCAGGGATGTAACATCCCCGCTGCATGGGCCACCTTCCCGGTGCTAATTTGATTACAAAGAACCGGATGGCTGACATCAGGACAGGAGGTGGGCCTCATGAAAAAAATCGTTTCCTTCCTGCTGCTCCCGCTGTTGCTTGCAAGCATTCTTCTATCAGCCTGCAGCTCTCCCCCGCCCCAGACTTCTCAACCGGACGAAACAAGCCAGCAAACAGTCGAAGTCACAGACCCTCCCCTGCTTCTCATAGCAATTGAAGAGGCAATCGTCATCGACCAGGATGGAATCCTGGTCAGGGTCAAGCGACTGGACTTCTCCAACCCCAAAGGCCCCGCCCTGATCTATGAGATCGAGAACCATTCCCAGGAAGCCATCAGTTCCTTCTTCTACGATGTATCCGTCAACGGCATCATGATCCAGGCCTCCTTTACCTCATGGGAAGGTCCAAAGGAAAGCGACCCTCATGAAAATATCCTCCCCGGGCAAACAGCCGAACTGGATATACTTTTCCCTTCAAACAACCTGGAAAGAGCCCGAATCGACCTGATCCAGGGCATTGAATTCGCCCTTTACATAATGGACGCCAAGACCAAAATCAACCTGATCGACGCCCAGGGAATCCAAATAAAAACAGACGCCGACCCCTCCTACATTCAAACATTTGACGAGGAAGGCACCCTGGTCCACGACAGCGAGGACCTGAAGATCATCGCCCGTTTAGCGGAGACCTTCCCCCAGGCGGACCAAGTCCCGGATCCGGCCCTCCCTCTTCTATGGATCTATATGGTCAACAAAACAGAGGAAGAACGAGTCGTCCTGATCGAAGAAATGAAGATCGACGGCACCGCCGTCTTCAACGGTTTTCAGAGCTTTCTGGGCGCACATAAGAGGGAATTCGCCTACCTCTACCTGGACCGCCAGGTCCAGCAAGAGCATAACTTTGAATCCATAAATGAAGTTTCCATTCGCTTCCAGATCCAAAGCCAGGATTACACCCAAGGAGCCCTCTATAGAACGGAGACAGTCTCCTTTGCCTTGGACGAGGACAGTCCTTAGTGCTTTGCTTCAGTGCTCTGGCCAGCCGACGCCGGCTTGCCCTTGCATAGCCCCAACAAAGATTGATTTCACAAAAGTGTTCATGTCCGGGAGGGATGCGTAGTTGGATCAAGGCATCACCTCCCGCAGCCAATCGAATTATTCTTGATCTTCAAAGATGCCGCGAATCAGCTTCTCTGAAAACTTATCGTATTCCTGTCTGTTCTTGAAATCCGGTTCGAAGGAGTTCCTGATGGCCTTGCCTTTTTCTGCCTGATTCCACAACAAATCGATTACAGTCATGGCATACGCTTTTGCGGGGAGAACATAGGCCAGGTACTCATCAGCGACCTCAAAATCGTTGCTGTGCACGTTACCTCTCGCGCCTCCAAAATTCGGATGAATCGTTGGAAGCATGGAAGAAAAATCACCAGCATCCGTTGAAGAGGCCCGCATTAAGCTCCGGGTATCCTCAACTCGTTCAGGACCGACCAGGGCACCCGCGTTTTCAGCAAACAACAGGCTCATGGCCTCATTCTGAGTGAAGGGCAGATAGCCGCCATAATCGATAATTGTGGCCCGCGCGCCAACTCCAGCGGCTCCCGCAGCGATGGCCTCATTAACCAGGCGGTTGGTTTCCGATAAAGCCTGCAGATTGGCAGCCCGGACGCCCATTTCTACACATACTTCATCCGGAATAATATTGACACTATGGCCACCCTTGGTGATGATGTAATGTACCCTAACATGGTCTTCGTCCCTGAATCGTTCGCGCAGGGCATTGATATTATTGATGGCAGCAATGGCGGCGTGCAGCGCGTTGACCGCCAAGTGGGGACTCAAGGCGGAATGGGCACTCTTTCCATGGAACCTGATCTCTTTGGTAACAACACCATTGTAGTGCTTACCGTAATCGAAATAGGCCTCCGGAACTGTTGTCAGATGGCTGCACAGGACACAGTCAATATCATCCATTGCCCCATAGTGGATAAAATTCTGTTTACCGCCGAAATACTTAATCTTTCCCTGCCGGACAAGATCCGCCCTGTATTCGAGTTCAATGATCTCCTCCGCGGGAACAACCAGGAAGGACAAATTGCCGTCAAGTTCTTTAATCAATCCGGTTTCAACCAGTCCCAGTGCGACACCCGCGACCATGGTTAACTGGCTGTGGTGTCCGCATACATGTGCAGCTCCAGTTACGGGATCTGCATTCGGATGATCCGGCATGAGCAAGGCATCCAGTTCACCACAGACAGCAACAGTGAAATCATCACTTGCTCCCCTGGCGGTCGCCTTCAAGCCCGTCAATGCGATCTCATTTTGGACTGTAAGCCCCAGCCCCGAAAGAAAGTCCTCCATATAAGCGGAAGATCTCCTTTCCCTGAACCCTGTCTCGGGCATCTGATAAAGATCCTGCCCCATACCTATTAAGCGCGCTTTCTGGCTCTCGATTGCTTCATTCGCTCTTGACTTGATCTCATTAATGTCCATACTCACCTCACCGAACAGTCGTCATCAACTCTATTCTAACGACTCAATATTGTTTCCCATTTATGACATCCTGCGAAATATTGAGCGTCTTGCAGACCGAATCCCGCCCCATCGCCAACTAGCCATGGGGCTCTTTGCAGAGGATATTCCTACAGCCATCGGTATCCGTAACCCCTCTCTTTTCTAAGACAAGGATCGATTCTAATTCAATGCTAATCATTTGGTCTGGACAAGTCGAGTGCAGTTTTCACAAGAATCCTTGCAATTCTTACAATTTTTCGATCGAACCGACGGGTACCTGCCTAATAATCAGGGGGGCATGATATTGCTTTATTCTACGGTGCTGAGGCAGTTTGACCCGCCGCACCAATTGTCACCGCCCATACCTCTGCCGCCGCCGGCCCGCGATTGCTTTGGATTGCGTCTGCAAATACCTCGACCATCTGGTGAACGGGAAGATCACAATAGGTATCGGCAGCTTGCAGTAATAGGTGATGTTTGTTCCTTGAATCCAGTGGGCCCCGTCACAGATGACCGTTGGCATGACCGACGCTTTCCCTACCACATTGCTTTCCCCATCCACCCAATAGGGCATCAGGCGAAACCAGGTACAGGCTTCAATACTTCCTGTATTTTCAAATCTGTGATGCTTTTTTGTTTCCGTCAAAGTTACCAGAATCGCCACAAGTAACGCATGCCGGAGCGAACACAGAACACGCCTGCCAAAGGCTGTTGGTGAAAGCCTCGGTTCCTGCTTAGTTTGTTAATATACGCTTTCCAAACCCCTTTATACGTGGCTGGCCGGCCACAGAACCGGGCAGGCAGAAGAATGACGCCTGATAAAATGAGGAAAACTTATGGACAGACGCCCGATCAGGAGATGCCTGCCCCCTGTCCCGCATCCCCTACTTCTCACTGATAAGCCTTGAAATATCGGCATTATGCAACTATACAGTAACTTACGTTACTCTCAATCAACCTCACCCATGACAGCGTGCTATAGTCCCCTGCGGACCTCAAGGAAATGGTTCCCGACCCGCCCATCCGGTCTCAAAGACAGGACGATTTGGAACGGGAGCTCAAGCAAGGGTTCCCAGGTAACAGGCAGAATTCGAACGAGCTTTAATAAGCATACAAGGGGGAGGCGCTCCCATGAAAAAATTGATCACTATCTCCATCCTCATCCTGGCCATCCTGACCTCTCTGCTGGCAGGGACACTGTCCTATTACACGCTTTCTCTCGACAGACTGGCCGGCGGCAGCGTCACCGCCAAAGCTTTCATTTTTCTGGCCAGCGAAACCAGGGAATTCACCCGCAACACACCCATCGCTCCTTCGGAGACTGTTGACTGGGCCTTCAAGGTCTATAACTATGACAACTCCGCCATTACGGAAACCTACCAATATTACAGGCTGACCTTCACGGTCGAGGCCGCCGAGGGCAAAGAAGCCATCCTGCCCCTGACCGTCAGCGTGCTTGACCCGCAGGGTCAGGAAAAAGGCCGGGTGACCGGTACCGGTTCTTTCTCCTTCACAGGCGAATTCCCCCTCCAAGACCAGGGACAATCTGCTGAATACCAGGTCGTCTTGCACTGGCCGGGGGACGGAAGCGATGACGCCCATTATGCCGGCTCCGGTTTTGGCACGGCTGTCCGGGTCAGCGCTTTTGCTTCTCAGCTTCCGCTCGAAGGAGATGATGCTGAGGGGCCCGAAGATCCGGATCAACCTGGTTCGGGAGAAGCGGAAGAACCCCAGGCAAGCAACTTCCGCCTGGTCTACAGGACGGCAAGGCCCCAGCAGGAGTCAACCGGAATCCGTTACCAGTTCAGCCTGGCGCTTTACAACCAGGATACCCAGGACGTCAATGGCTGGCAGCTGGCTTTTCACCTGCCAGAGACCCGGCTCAATCTTTTGGACAATGCGGCTTTGGGCAATACGGAAGAGGACAGGGAAAGCGGGAACTTCGTCTTCACCAACCCCGCCTCCTGGAATCTGATCATCCCCGCGGGAGGCTCCCTGGCCTTCCCTGTCGGCGGCCACTTCATCGCCCTCGACGGTGAGGCTCATACGCCGCAGGAGGTGACACTCAATGGGCAGCCGGTCACAGTAGAACACATCCGGGATTTTGTTTTCCCCTAAAGATAGTAAGCGGAAATGGTTCAACCATTTCTCTAGAAAAAGAAGATAGAAACAAAGAGAAGGAAATGAAATGAAAAAAGCAATCACCATCATCGCACTGATTCTGGCCATCACGGTTTCCCTGATCGCCGGTACCATGTCCTACTACACCGTCACCCTGGACAATTTGGCGAGCGGCAGCGTCGTTGCCAAGTCCTTCTCCTTGACCGGTGAGGGCAGCGACAACTTTGAAGAAGCCTTGAAAATTGCCCCCGGTGAATCCCACGAGTGGGTGTTCTCCTTCGACGCGTCCAGCGAAACCGGCATGGATGTCGACGTCGACATCCAGCTCCTTGCGGCCGACGGCAAAAGCATGATCACGCCGCTCCTTGTCACCGTCAAGGAGAACAATGCGGTTGTGACCGGCCCCCTCCAGTACCAGCAAACTGCGGGCCAGGGTCTGCACAAAGCCTTCACCGTCGAGGTCACCTGGCCTTGGGGCACGCCGGATAACGGTGACATTGCTTTCCAGGGCGACACTTTCGGTGCCAGCTTGACCGTCACTGTCACAGGCAAACAAGTCCAACACTAAGGGACGAGAGAAAGCTTTTCGGGCACCCCTTTGCCGCGGAAGAAGCAAGGGCCGCCTGTTCGACAGGCGGCCCTTTTTGTATCATGATGGGTAGAGGTCGAATTGAACGAAAAGAGAAGAGGGATTAGTGGTATGCCGGATACGCGCCTGACCACCCAGGAGGACATTGAGTCCATGCGGCAGGCTCTGGCCAACGCCAGGAATAAAAGAGCCGGTTCCCGGGCGCTGAGAGTTTTGGGAGGCTCCCTTTTCTTGATCTTGACGGCCCTCCTAGCTGCGGCCCTGATCTCCATCCTTATCGCGAAAAAGCATGGGGAAACCCCCTCCCTGGCGGGGTTTTATCTCTTCCGAATCACAAGCGGCAGCATGGAGCCCACCCTGCCGACGGGAGCCGTCATCCTGGCCCAAAGGACCTCAAGGCCCGACACCTTGTCCAAAGGACAGATTGTCACCTTCCGGTCGGCCTCCGGAGCCCTTGTGACCCACCGGGTTATTGAGATTCTGGAGCTGGATGGGGAGATCCGCTACCGGACCCGGGGAGACAATCCGGACAACGACCCGGATGCGGAATTGCTGGACCCTGAACGGGTGGTCGCCCGCTTTTTGCTCAAGATTCCCCTGACCTAGGAGTGCGGGATGGGAAAGCTACCGCACAAACGTTTACAGCAGATCCTGGACTTCCTGGATCCCGGCGTCTTTCGCCTTGAGACGGCCCAGTCGGATGAACGCATGATCCGGGAAGACGGCAGTCTGAGGCCGCTCTTCCCCGCCATGACCCTGGAAACCGGCAAGGGGGAAATCTGGGGAGTTTTCGGCCATGACCCTCTGGAACTTTCCCTGCTCCTGGAAAAGTTCTCGGGGATCGGATCAGCCCATGGGATTGCGGCTCATAGCTCCTTTTATCTGGCCTCAAGTGACCTGCTCCCTCCCCACGTGAAGCTTCTGGAGGCCGCCATGCAGGTCACCCGCAAGATGCCAGGCGACCTGATCCTGCGCCAGGAAACCCTCCTTGACGAACTGATCAGCCTGGGGCTGGGCCAGCTGTCCCTGACCTTGGTCAGCCGCATGTCCCAGGAGGAGAGAGCCCTGTCAAGCCTTTACGTGGCGGCCAAAACCCCCGCTCCCCTCATCTTTTTCAACCTGCCCGCCTTGGATTTCGACCTGACGCAAATGGCTTTCCTTGAAGCCCTGGCCCGCCTGATCGGCCGAGGGGGCCGGGCTTTGGTCCTCTCAACCACCGACAGCCAAGTGGTGGAGACGGTCTGTGACCATACGGCCTTTCTCCTTGACGGGCAGCTTGTTTTTCAGGGCTCAGTTGATGAGCTGCTTTCCCGCCATGACCCCACTCTCTTTGAAATAGAAGGAGACCGCCTGGATCTTCTCAAAGACCGATTGACCGCGACCTTTTCGGGCCTGAACCTGAACTTGGAAGAGGGCCGCCTGATTCTGGAAGCGGACAAAAAACACCCTGTCGATCAGGCAGTTCTGCTGGAGGTCATCGGCCGAACCGGCATTCCGGCACCTGACCGGATTACGGCCGCCAAGAGCGCCAGACGGGCCTTCCAGGCCCTGGAGCGTGCCCATGCTCTATAAAGGCGGCATCCTGGAGCAGGCCTTTCGCCAAGGGGCCTCAAGCCTTAAGCGGGCTTGGGGTAACAAGCTGACCTATGGGCTTTTTTCTGGAGCCCTGGCCTTCGCATTCTTTTTCATGGCTCAGACCATGGAAAGGAGTATTTTCTCCGAAACCCTGCCTCACCTCATGAAGCCCGGCTACTTCGCCACCGCTTCCCTCTACGTCCACACCGCACCCGTCCTTTATACGCTTTTCCTCCTGGTCTCCTACGAGAAGGCCCTTTACGGGGAGCTGACCCATAACCGCTGGTACCCCCTCATCGTGGCTGGCTTCCGGCCCCTGGCTCTGGTGGGAGCCAAGACCCTAGCCCTGATATTTTCCGCCCTTTTTACCTACACCATGGGATTTGGGATGGTAGTTTTTCTGACCTTCTTTTTGAAGTACGGCCTCTCGACAGCTTTTTTACCGGCCCTTTATCTGGCGGGCCTGGCAGATGTCCTGCTTATGGCAAGCTTGGGCCTTTTCTTCTCTTCCCTTTTCCGGTCTGTCAACAGCGGCCGCTACCTGCTGACGCTGAGCCTGGCGGCCCTCTTATGGGCCAAATCTGGGACGGGCTTTTACAGTCTCCTGAAAAAAGAAGATCTCCTGACCCGTCTGGCGGTCATCTGCCAGCCTGAGCGGTCGGTTTACCTGACACTTGCGGGCGCGTTTTCTCTCATGACCCTGCTGGTGTCCATACCTGCCGCCTGGGTAAGGGCCCGCCGCTATTACCTCTCTCCTGACCGCCATCCGACTAGTTTAGAGGCCCCCGGCCGCTATCTGCGATCCAGCCGTTTCAAAGGACGGATGAAGCCTTTTGATAACAGGCCCGCAGGGATCCGGCAAAGAAAAGCCCTGGACCTGGCGATCACCACACTGCTCATGCTCTTCATCCTGGCCGCCCTCTTCCTGAACGCAGCCATCCTGGCCATCAACGCTACCTCAACGCGCCGCCATGTGTCCATCAAAGGCACGATCCCCTATGTCTTCAAGACAGATACCATGGCCCCGGCCATCAAACTGAACGATCTGGCTCTTTTCAAAGAATTCCGCGGGGACAGGCCCCTCGAAGTGGGCGAAATTGTCCTCTTTGACCAGGATGAAATCATGTACGTGGAACGTATCATTAAAAAAGAGGGTCCGGTCTATACCCTTGACATTGACAACTACCCGCCTGGCTCCGAGCATGAAACCCTGATCAAAACAGTCCAGGAACAGGAACTGATCGGAGTCTTTTACGCCAGAAGCCGTTGGTTGGGCGCCCTGATCCTTTTTGCCAACTCCATCTTTGGCCGGATCACACTCCTCTTGTTCCCTATCCTCCTGCTCTTTTATCAAAGGCAGATTAAGCATACTAAGTTTCGCGACAATAAATATCGAGCCCGTGGGATCCGCCTCTCCCGGGAACAATGATTCGACCCCTGATAGACGTCGCTCCATTAATTATTGCCGGCGAGTAGCCATGCCGAATGGTTGCCAAATTTCAAGGCAAGTTCCTGCCGCCAAACACCTGGCAAGAGATTTCGACACCAAGGATCCTGGTGTCGCTCACTTAACGACAGATCCTGCCTCCCGCCTGATGTGGTCAAATGCTCTCAGATATCCCTGATAGTAGCCCCCTTGCCCAACCTCAATGGCCACATAGTCAATGTCCAGGCTGTGGAGGACCGATTCCAGCGTCTCTTCTTGACGCTGCGAGGCAAGCTTATCCGTTTTTGTCTGCCCCTCCTCGTTTCTGAGTGCTAAGTATACGATTCCATGCCTCTCATATGCGGGAAAGGTCTTCAAAATGTAGGCCCGGTAGACCAGAAACCACCAGAGGTCAATTTCAGTATAGTCACCCAGTGACAAACCCATCACATAGAGCGGATGCAGCAAGGCCTCGTTCAGCCAGGATACCTGTGGCTCATTGGAGCTGTTGTGTACAAGAAAGGGGGCCGCGTGAGGGTATTTCTCAAGATCCACTTTGCTGGCACGCATCTTTTCGATGGTGCCCGCATAGTGCTCATAGCCCAGGACAATGGATGCCTTGCGATCCATTTCTCCGTGGATATGGTAGAAGGGCAGGCTGCCCATATCGATCCGCCGGTAGAGATTGTACTTGATTTCCGTCCTATTCCCTTCTCCCAGGGATGGTTCAAGGCCCTTTGCTGAGCGCCAGGCTTCTTCCAGCATATAGTCGTAGTTGGTTGTCAAAATAAAAGCGGGATCCAGCTCTTTAAACAAGCGCACCCGGATATCCTGGCCTCTTTGGTCCAGGCCATCGTATTGCTTGAGCTCCGCGATGATCCGTTCTTTGGTAGCCGTGATAAGATCCGGCAAAGCCGGACGCGGCGGATCCTTTTCGTCCAGGAGGGATGAAACAATGCTCTCAAACTTGATGGTGTTGGGAGCAGCCTGAATTCTATCCAATAGATAGGGTGACGCAATGTTCGCAAGAAGCGCGTCCCAGGAGGGAAAGCCATGGCAGCGGTTGAGTCCGTTGCCTATCAGCAGACCATATCCGGCCATTGGGTATACCTCCCTGTCACAAAAGACAACTTATATCCGGATTCAAAGCTACAGACCAGCGCCCACCTCAGGTTCTTTTGCGCCGCCGCCGATAGATCAGGAAGCCAATAAGACATGCCGACAAGCCAAGGACGATCAAGGCAGCGATCAAGAATACTCTATTCCCCCTCAAGGCGAAGCGGCCGATGGAGGTTTCAAAGACCCCGTCCCCGTCAGCATCAATGAAGACTTCAAGGCCTTCCTTGCCCCGATCCTGGATCAGGACTTCCTTTTCCTCTGTGTCCAGATCGACCCGCACCTTGCCACCCGGCGTATTGACATCGAAGGAGAGTCCGGACAAATCCTTGCCCCCGACTATAATCCCACCCTCGGTCACTTCCACCGTAAGATCCCGGTCAGCCACATCATTTGGATCGATAAGAGGCTGGACATCCGGCTCCTTATGACCAGACGGGATATCTTCCTTCCAATGGGCAGTGAGGGTCACCGCATGACCGGGCATGGTATAAGAATCGCCGGCATCATACAAGCTGACCCCGTCATGCCAGCCAACAAAGCTGAAACCTTCTTTTTGAAAAGAATTTTCCGGCAGGAAGAAGGCTTCGCCTTCCAACTTGTCGGAAAGAGAAGGTGAAGTCCCTGTAGCGCCCGGTCCTCCGGCAAATATGACGTCATAAGTTGCAGGGTTGCCGGCATTTGTAATCTGTAAGGTTCCATCAACAAATGATCCGGACAAAAATTGTTCCTCCCAGTTGACCCAACCTGCAGAACTTATGGCAAGCCCAATCTTATAATTGCCTGGCGGGACATCAAGCGGGATACTAAAAGATAAGGAAAAGACAGGGCCATCTTCGAAGCGGGTATTACCCGAACCAAACTTAATGAAATTGAGTACTCCGCGAGAGATGTCGTCCGGCAAATCGAGATTACCTGCGTTTGAAGGCTTAAGGTCTTCATGCAGTTCAATGCTGATCAACTCCAAATTTCTGTCATAATCAATTTTGAGACCCAAGGCGAAGAAGGGCGCACAATCCTTGATGAATATTGGGACCTCAACAGTATCGCCCGCTTTGACTTCCGCAGAACCTGCGGTGAAGACCGTATTAGTATGGACAGAATCCCCCGAAACATATACAGGAAAAAACAGCCATTGGCCTACGACAAGCAACAAGGCAAGCGTGAATCCCACTATTCTTACTTGGTAAGGCTTAAATTTCATTGAGACCTACCCCCGTTAGACAAAGATTTCGAGTACTTCCCAAGGCTAGCTAAAACGCTCCCGTCGCTGTCTGGCAAAAAACACAATCAAAAATCCCGCTGCCAACAAGACGACCAATCCGACCGCAAGCCACCAGATCGCACTCATACCACCGATAGCAACCCGTGCGATGGGTGTGTCAAAGATACCATCCCCGTCCTTGTCAATCCAGGCTTCAAAGCTGCCATCTGGCATCTCCTTGATCAGGACTTCCTTTTCTTCTGTGTCAAGCTCCATCTGGGCCTTCCGGCCATCCTTCACGACCTGGAAAGTCAGACCCTTCAAGTTGTCACCTCGCAGGTGGACTCCTTCATCCACTTCCGCGATTGTGATCCCTCTCTCCTCTTTGACCTTGCGGTCGATGATGAGACCGAAACCAGCATTAACGGACGGATTCCCCTCATTACTGCTCGTCAGTGTCTGATTCCCTTGGGGGGTAGAGGGAGAAGTTGTCGCCGGTTCTTGCTCCGGCACCGATTGACTGGGCCGGGTAACTCCGCCACTCGGAGAGGTCAGAGGAGGCTTTTCCTCCCATTGAGCGGTAAAGACAACCATCCTGCCTGGCATAGTATAGCGGTCGCCAGCCTCATAGGTACGGGATCCATCGTGCCAGCCTCTGAAAGTATAGCCCTCCCGTTGAAAGGTGTTATCAGGAAGTGTGAACTGATCGCCCTCCGCCTTACCTCCTACAGAGGGTGCCATTCCCCAAGCCGTCTCATCGCCTCCCTCGAAAATGACGGCGTAGTGCGTGGGGCCAGGCCCCTTAATGGTAACGATCACATCATTGCCGGTCGAAATATAAGTATCGCCTGACCGTGTATTCACTTTATAGTTCCTGCTGATAACTGGTTCATCCTTGATTGCGGTCAGAGCCTTCAGCTGGAATGAAAGCAGCACCAGTTCATCAGGGACCCTGGCACCTGAAGGGCCCATGACAACCCTGCTCACTGTAATTCGTTGCCGGATACCGTCTTCCAAAAAGCGGATTCCGAAGTCGAAGGCGGCGGCCACCTCCTGGCTCCCTTCGATAAAAGCAAAGTAGCGGCTGTCAAGGATCAACTCATCCTGCATGGAATAAAGGGTATAGTGACCTGCCTTTCCCTCGTCCGTCCGCTTGAGTTCCAGCTGAAAATCGATGAGTTCGCCTACTTCAGCTGTTACGGTCTTTTCTCCCTTGGCACTGAATTCAAAGTCGAAGCTCATGGTAGGATCCGTAGCCGCAAGGGAGACGGAAGGTAAAAAGATAAAGCTGATCATCAAGATCAGCGTTGTCCAGACCAAAATTCTCTTAAGGAGCTTCACAAAGCACGTACCTCTCAATCACATAATATCCGTAGACGCTATTGATTCGGGCGCCCATCCCAAATATAACTCATTATGACCGATGCGTCTGTTGTATCAACCGTCCGGTCACCGTTGACGTCAGCTTCTAGCCTCATCCGCATAGAGACCTTGGAAAAATTCGGGTCAATCCGGTGAAGTCCCTTGTAGAGACCGTAGACCAAGACAGCATCCGTTGAATCAACGCGATTGTCCAGGTTCACATCCTTACTATAGGTCAATTGGATATTTTGCCCTTGGCCAATCTCAACCCCAGCGAGCACATCTTCTTCTGTCACGTCATTTTCAACGGCCAGTAGGTAGACATACTTGCCCTCGGCAGAATCGCTGTAAAGAGAAGAGTAAAAGAAGGTCTGTCCCTGAAAGATATAGGCATCTGTCTCAAGGGGCAGCGGCACGGTTAGAACAAGCAACTGATAACCTTCCGGCAGAGCGTTGAAGTCATCGAAGCTGACAAAGCCGATCTGAGCCGTTGAGGGGTCAAAACCGCTGGTAGTCACTGTCACATCGTTGCTTGTTGCCTCATAGTTATCCCCTGACCGCGAATTGACCTTAAAGTTTCGGCTGGCAATGGGTTCGTCTTCCATGAGAGTTAGCGTCTTCAAACGGAAAACAGCGACCATCAGTTCGTCAGGCGTGGGTACGCCCGAAGGGCTTGCAACCACTCTGCTGACGATGATCCTTTGCCTGATGCCATCTTCCATCATACGCACAGTGAAATCATAACCGGGAGCAATTGTCTGGCTTCCCGCAACCAGCGAAAAGAGCCGGCTATCGTAAATGATCTCATCCTGCATGGAATACATGGCGTACTCACCACTGCGGTCTTCATCGACCCGCTTCAGCTCGATTGTGAGCGTAATCTCATCCCATACCCCAACACTTGTTGAGGTACCTTCGTCCACTTTGAAGTCATAGACGTAGGTTCTGGATGGGTCGGTGGCTGCGTCCACCGCTCCCCCGGGAGCGATCAAGGCCATGAGCATGCACATGATCAGAAGGATGATAATTTGTTTTAGTTTCATACACTTACTCTTCTTCGTATAGGGAAGGCGTGTGCTACGCTGGAAACAAAGCCCGCCCTCCAGTCCTCCGTTTGCTTAACTCCAAATGTGGTCAAGGATCGCCTGGGCATCGTCGGTCTCAACCTTGCGGTCACCGTTGATGTCAGCATTTAAACGCATTTTCATGGTCGCTAGTCCGAACTCTCCCGTAAGTGAGTGAACCCCCTTATAGAATCCGTAAGTCAAGACAACGTCGGTTGAGTTAACCCGGCCATCCCCGTTGACGTCAAAGCTGTAAGCCAGTTCTTCGCACGTCTTGCCCTCTACAATCTGAATGAGAGCGCGAGCCTCTTCTTCTGTTGTTGCATTGGGTACCGCGAACACATAGATGTGAAGGTCAGGACTCAGCTCGCTGTACAGGGTTG
>Ga0265293_10008636_pt1 | contig 15011 bp, 9 predicted proteins | sample Munlanlewell138R_FD_192505 | JGI IMG/M metagenome (GOLD analysis project Ga0265293, IMG submission 192505) | Leachate microbial communities from a municipal landfill in Southern Ontario, Canada - Leachate well 138R | ecosystem: Engineered > Solid waste > Landfill > Unclassified | place: Canada...
AAGCACTCACTGTGACTTCCGGACTTTCTCTTATTATAACCTCAACGCTATCCATGGTACTACAAAAAAGTGGTGCTTCATTGCTTACAATCGCGCGATAAAACCCAGTTTGTTCAGGCTGAACTTCAATGATGTATGCTTCAGAAACAAAGCCGTTTTGATCATACCATTCGCAACTGATTCCGCCTGTGGCTTCCAATATAATTGTTTCGCCATAACAGGCATCCACATCTGCACTCACCGTGATTTCAGGGTTTTCATAAACACTAAAATAAAGGCTATCCATGTCCTTGCAGCCCTGTGCGGAGAATATTTCTGCCTTTATCCAGCCCGACTGTTGTAAGTTGAATGTCTTGCTAAGAACAGTTTCGTTCACAAAGAACACCGTATCGGTTTTGTTCCAGACCACTTTTTGAGGTAAAATATGATTGATGCTCGACACATTTAGCCGAATGGGTTCACTGGCACAAATTGCAAGAGCTCCTGATGCTATTTCGAGGGCTATTTCAGGATGACTATATACGTTCACGATGGCAGTATCTCGACTGGTACAACCAAAGCCGTTGTAGGCCTCAGCCCATAAATGATAGGTGGTGTCAGCGCTTGTGGGTAAAAAATCAATGTTTTGTTGGGTAGTGCCATTCCACCAGACGAAACCTTCGGCATTTTGTGCTGTAAGTTGCAGGTTTACGCCTTGGCCAAAGCACAGATCAATAAGTTCAGGTGTTACCTCAATTTCGGGTGAATCCAAGGCGAAAATAACTACCGAATCTACTGCAACACAGCCACTTGGAGCAACCACATGCAAGGTAATGGTAACGGTATCATGGATAATAACTGTTAGCTCGTAGGTAGATTCGCCAATCAGCTCGTCATCTGCAAACCAAGCATAACCATAATTATTACCTACCGGGCCCAAAAGTGTTAAGGTATCATTTTCGCAAATCTGAATGTCGATGGGAAAATCTATTATCGGCGTATCTAATGGATATAACCAAACAGAATCTTCGGCCATGCAACCACTTGGGGCCGAAACCTGCAAGAGCAGCATAGCCGTGTCTGAAACCAACAAATTAAGCTGTTGTGCCTCGTCGGCAAGCAAAACACCATCTAAATACCAATCATATATAAAGCCATCGCCTGCCGGGCCTTCTATAATAATGGTGTCATTTTGGCAAGTCTCAATAAAATCTTCAAAATCAAAAACAGGCTTGATTAGCGCATTAATTTGCACAGAATCACTACTTACACAGCCATTCGGGTTGTCGATTTCGGCTTTGAGCAGAAGGCTGTCCTGCACCACAAAGCCGTAGATATTACCGGTTTCGGGCAAGGTAACTCCATCTGCTATCCAGCGATAGATATACTCTGCAGAAAAAGGCAGCTCAAACGAAATACTGTCGCCCTGGCACATATCCTGATCGGGTCCTAAATCAAACAAGGCTGCCTCCTGAACAGTAATTGTTATGTTATCAGAAGCTTCGCAACCACCAACTGTTGTGAGATTTACCCAATATTCTGTTGTGATTTCGGGGCAAACTGTGATGGATTGCGTTGTGCTGTCGTTGCTCCATAAATAGGTGTTGCCATCGGCGAAAGGCGCTTCGAGTGTAACGCATTCTCCCTGACAAATTGTAATATCAGCGCCAAGGTCAAAGTCACAAACTTCGCAAAATCCCTCTTCATATATCACATTTGGAATCGCACAAAGTCTGTCTTTAAATCCCTGCTGTGCCGCTCCTGCCGGAAGCATTAACACATAATCCATGGCGATAGAGCAATCGTATTGCGCCTGAGTTTGCTCGGCGATGGTAACGAAATTATTCGCCAACACAATTGGATCTTCCAGTTGAAGCCCATTCCATTCCAGGTTTATCAATGCATTTGAAGTACCCACGCCATTAAAGCTGTTGTTGGTTCCGCCGTTTATGGAGATATTGGTAATATTTGCACCAGTAGCTTCTAACAGGAGGCTGAGTGGATAAAACCGCTGATCGGTTGGAATTTGGCCTGCCAGTTGAATGAGTAGTGTATTTCCGGCTAGGCCGGAGGTTACTTGTGTAAGCTCACGGATTCTCAGGTAATCAATTATTTCTTCTTCTGTTGACATCCAGATATTATCCAAACCCTGAGCGCCATAAGTTGCAGCAATATTTCCGAAGTCGCTTTGGAATTTGGCTTCGCCATAATTTTCTACAATACCGTGACCCCAAGTGGGCAGCCACCAGTTGCCTTCTGCGTTAGCCATAAAACTGGCTAAAGCAGACATATCAGCCGCTTCAGCACTAACACGATTCATCTCGTAGTTCTGATTCCAGGCCGTAAAATCTGAAACATTTACACCATTATCACCAATTACACCTCCGCCTATGCGAAAAGTCGTGTGGTAGCCATTGTCAAAAGCTGCTTGCGTATATGCCTGATTTCCATTGGGATTTACCAGGATTCTCGTTTTTACGCCACCGGGAAGCACATCGTAAAGTTTTCGGCGAATATAACTTTCATTACGCTTGATGCTGTAATTCATAAACGCCGTTCCGGAGGAAGCATCTTCTGAAATACCGTGGTTATAAATTGACGAACCATTTTCAACCATTGTGGCCAATTGACTCCAGGTTACATTGGTGAATCCATTTGCTGGATCGTGCATATCCAAGCCATTATACGAACTGAAAGAAAAGAGCGCACTACTAATTTTAAAAGTAAGCGGGTTGCCACAGCCATCGGTATAAAATAATCCCTGGTAATTTGTACCGCCAAAGTTTATGCCACTAAAATAGGTAAATCCGGATGAGTAAACATCAGCCATGCCATCGTCGGTATGAAAGCTGAGGGCAAATTTTTTGTTGTAGCGAAGGGGGGCTTTTTCCACCATCACATTGCTTGGTGGCTGGTCAAAAGTGACCAAAATAAAGCTGACGCCGGGTGGAGCAGTCTGTGCTTTAAGTGGTTTTGTAACAGTCAGTGCGATCAACAGCAAAGCTGCAATTAGTATGTATATATGTATTTTCATTAACGTTTTCATAGCACTTATCTCCTGTTAAATTCAACGGGTTTGGGGCTATTGCCGATAGGACGCAAGGGTGCCGACGGCCTTTTGTTTTGATTAATAACCGATTTATTTGTTTGATTGCGATTTAAGGCCGGAATACGGTAGCCTACAGTAATTTCATGTGCTCCCCCAGAACCGTTATATAAGCCGGCAAGGCCAAATTCGTAGGAATATGCCAGCATAAAGTTATCAATCAACTGGCCACCAAAGCCAAATGCTAATGCGCCTCCACTGCGGTATAGCAGCCCGAAATGGTATTTGTTATCGTAAAAAACAGTGGCTGAAATATCAACTACTGAAGGCATGTTATCCGTTTTCTGGAAAACGCCAAATAACTGCAATTGCCAGCGATCATCGAGGTAGAAGCGGTTCGAGGCATGTAATAAAAACGCACGATCAAATGCAAACTTGCCATCAGCTTTTATCTGATAAGGATTTTGAGTTCTGAATAACACAGGCATTCCAATGCCTATATGCAAGTCACGCCAATTATAAACCAAACCAAAAGCCGCATTGAAATTGGTGCCGGTGATTCGGCTGATGTCTTTAAGCAGCGGGTCGTTCAGGTCGGCGTTTACTTTGTCAAAACGTATCACGCTCTGATACAGGTTTCCTGAAACCGAGAACGAAAGGTTTTGCTCGTTGGTCATTGGCAGCCGATAAGTGTAGCTAATATTAGCCTTGAGGCGGTTATATATGTCCGTATTGTCGGCAATTATCTCGCCTCCCAAGTACATATTTTTATAAACATTTCCAAAACCATTAGCTCTAAATGTTTGCGGGCTTCCTTCAATATTTCCCCAGTCGCGCCGGTAGTTTAGATAAACGGCGGCTTGGTCATAAGCTCCCGCAAAAGCGGGATCGAGGGTATAGCGATTAAAAATATAATGAGAGCTAAAGGGCATTTGCTGCGTTATTGCTGCTGTGGAGAGCAACACCAAAGCTATACCGGTTAATAGAAATTTTAAGTAGTTTTTTATCATCGTAAAATACTGATTGGTCCTTTAATTACTTCACCATTCCCGCCTTCTATCAGGTAATAATAAGTACCCTCGGGCAAGTGATTGCCATTATAAGTGCCTCCCCAGTCGTTGTTATAATCGTTTGATGAATACACTTGTCGCCCGGCCCTGCTGTATACAGCTACTTTTGCCGGTCGTAATTTAGCGAGATCAATAAGCCATAAATCATTAAAGCCATCGCCATTGGGCGTTATCAAGTTCATCACACCGTTGGTAGTTGGATCTATGGGTCCATCTGTTTCAACGACGCTAAAAAACCGGCTATTCAGGCAGCCCTGATAAAAAATCGTAACATCAAAAAAGCCTGCGCTAATCACCCTAAACGTCTCTGTTTGAATGCCACCGGTCCATTTAAGACTATCATAAGGGCTGTCCACCTTAAAAGTCAGACTACTTCCTTTGGGCATTTTCAATTCAGCATCAGGAGTTACTGCAGTGCCATCGCTCAGGCGCAAATCAATAACTGGCGCCCGCTTGATACTTAGAGAGCGGAATGCCGTATCGGAACAGCCATAATTTGTTGTCACAATAAGGCTTACGTCGTAGGTATCCACGCTTTCATAAAAGTGGTCGGGATGTTTAAAATCAGCGGAGTCTCCATCACCAAAAGACCAATTCCAGGCCGCGGGAAAACCAATATTTACAGTAGTTCTGTCTGTAAACTGCACAGAATAGCCTTCGCAATTGTTTGCAAAATCAAATTGCACAAAGGGATAATCAGCCACCGGAACACTATGGTACTGGAGCTGCATCTGTCCGTTTCTTGTTTTCACACGTAAGCCGGTGAGCTTCTCGCCCGGCTGTTCATATAAATATTGTACAGTGTCGCCATAGGCATCACCGAACACGCCATCACCATTGAGATCCCATTCTTTGATCAGGATAGAATCGTTGGACTGGATGCGGCTAAACAACTGGGTAGGTGTACCATAACAAACGGTGTCGTAAACGAAATCCACGCTCAACTCATACTGTACCACTATAGTTATGGTGTCGTAACCTACGCAACCTTCGGAATTTATTCCGGCTACTGCATATCGTGTGGTTTGCTGTGGCTGCACAATTAAAGTATCGTTGGTGCTACCGTCCTCCCAAAGATAAGTTGCTGCACCAGAGGCTACCAGCACAGCTTCATTAATAGGGCCGATGGTATCGGTTTCAGTACTAATTGTTACTTGAGGCAAGGCAATACTATTAATGATAATGGTATCGGCCATTATGAATCCATTATCAAGACTGGCCTTCGCCCAAAGCAGCGTGTCGCTAATGGTTTCAAAAGTGATTTGCTGTGTGGTTTCGCCGGTGCTCCATAGATAGGAATCTGCTTGAGGCGCTTCGAAGTTGAGTAAGGTGCCAAAACAAACGGTGGTGTCGGCACCGAGAAACTCGTTTTGGGGACAAAAGCCTGGTTCGTAATCGTAGTTAAAAACACACAACCTTTCGCGCAGATTCTCTTTTAAATCGCCATCAGGAAGCATCAGCACAAAATCCATTGCTGTGAGTGCATTTGCTGCGTTAGGCTGGATCTCTGTTTGTTCAACTGCCTCGTTAGCTTGCTGTTCCAGGTCAGGAACCACGCCGCCTCTCCACTTTAGATTAAGTAAAGCATCGGTGCCACTATATTTGTAGGTAGAGATATTATCAGGCTGTTCTACTACCATTTCTACGATATTAGTCTCACCCTCAACGATAATAGTCATACAATATTCCCGAAAATCCACAGGCATTTCGGTAGCACTAAATGTTATTTCAACGATACTTCCGTTGATCTGTGTGTTCATTTCCACCAGCTCTTTCACGCGCAGGAATTCAAATAATTCTGACGAAGTAGCTACCCAGATATTATCGCTTCCGCTGCGGCCAAAGGTAGCAGCCACCTGGTTCATCTCTTGCTTAAAAGCATTGAAAGTTGGTGCGCCTCCTGCCCCGAAACCATCCAGGTAATAAGTTCCGATGGGGTGATTATTCTCGTTACTTAGCTGAGAGAGCTGCTGCACCTGGTTAAAGAAACCGCTTTGCATGGGGCTGCGCGAAACTTTTACACCTTGTATGCTACCAAAATTTTCGACCATAACGGGATTGGGTAGCGCCCCCGAGCTGTTGTCGTAAACAGCGAGGTATTTATCGCGGGCAAAATTCAACTGATCCTGACCACCTTGCGGCACTACATAAGTTTGGGTACGATAACCGCCCGGCACAGTAGAACTAAGGGTTTTGCGTTGGGTATAGCTGAAAATGCGGTTGACTTCTAAGTCAGCATCCGTGCTGGCCGGGAAGTTTAATCCGTTTGCAACAATGCCAAACTCACCGGCCCAAAGGTTGATGATATTGTCCCAGTTTAAGAAACCGGGTTTGTAATTATGCACATCCTCGCCGTTTTCATCAAAGGCATAATGGACGGCATCCATCTTAAAAGGCTGAATACTATTAACTTGCCCTTCGGTGAAATATAAGCCCGGATTCCCCGCCTGTCCTTTAAAGTAAGGAAGTACCTGGTCATTGATGGCATTGTCCCCCTTATTCAGCTGCAAGACAAGTGCAAAATCTTTGTTGTATTTCAGCGGAGCCTGGTAGATTTTTAAATCCACTCCTGGCTCATCTACAAAAGTAATGGTTATCTTAAACGCCTCAGCTGTACTTTGTTGCGCTTTGATGACAGTAGGCGAAAGCAGCACGCTAATCAAAATAAATATCCAGAGGCTTGATTTATAATTCATGTGAACATACTTTATTTTGAAACCATAAAGATAGCAGATGAAATGATACAATGGTGCTTTTTTATAAACGACTTATTCACAGTTTATTAATAAAAACCGGAAAAATTTTGTTATTAGCTCATATTCAATTAAATAGTATTTTTGGAAAAATATTGAGATCATGATAAAAATACTTATTTATTTAGGAATTAGTCTACTTTTTTTGACTTATGGCTGTTCCGAAAAAACGCCAGATTCTTATTTTGAGTCGGGGGTGAGTGAAGATTTAGCAGCTATGCGGGCAGATCAAATAGCTAATATTAATTATCTATTGTTTGTGAATCTGCCGGAAAACCGCTCACAGAAAATAGATGCAAGTCTGGTATTAGAGTTTTTTATGAGTGAGGTTTCACAGCCGGTAATCCTTGATTTTCATCCAGATGAGAATTATTTGTTGTCCGTTTTTCACAAAGGAGAATCCATAGACTTCACCTACAAAAACGGTCATATCATTATCGATAAAAAACATTTTAAGGCTGGGCAACAACAACTCGAATTTCACTTTATCCTTCCCGAAGATGCATTGTCGGCCACTGAGAATTACCAAGTGTTAAAACCGTTTGTACAGTATGATTTTTTGGGATTTCCTGCCTTTAAGCAAGCCGATCTACCTGCATCTTTTTTATTGAACATGGAAATTCCGGCAGGCTTTAAAGCACTATCAAACGCTACCATTTTAAAGGAAACACAAGTTTCAGACAGGCTGTCTGTTGCTTTCGCCAAAACATCCATTATGGCAGCGGATGCGTTTAGTTTTGTGGTGGGACAGTTTAGCAAAGCTGAAGTAAAAACTGATGAAGAAACTTTAGCTTTTTATTTTATAAGAAACGTGGTTCCGGACACTAAAAAATTGGCACAATACGCTGCCGAACTCGCGCTAAAAGACACTGCCTCTATTTCTCAATTTGACTTTTCAGGGAAAACAGAATTGGTGATTTTAACTGATTTAGAACTACCAAAAACGCTCTATCTGCCTGGTTTGGTTTATATTGGTGGAGAGTGAGGAGTGGATAGAGTAAATTTGAGCCTATGCGTTTTTACCAAAAAAACTCAATTAGCTTAAAAATTACCTAAAAAGCTTGTTTCAATTGAAAATATCTTTAATTTTGCAGGCTCTTAGAGAGAAGTAAACTCCTCCTTAGCTCAGTTGGTTAGAGCATCTGACTGTTAATCAGAGGGTCGCTGGTTCAAGTCCAGCAGGGGGAGCAGAAAAGGGGCAATCTTGCCCCTTTTTTCATTTATAACAAGCCCACCGCCAATTCCGTGGCATACATCGCCCTGATTCGACGTGTTTAACTTTATCGAATTTGTTCCTCGCCAAATTTATTGAATCGTTTTGGTTTTGTTTAAATTATATTCGGAAAAATAATTGGTTATTCATCTTGCTTCAATTTTACCATTTCCCCTTTCCTTTCAAACAGATCGTTACGGTTAAAGCTGCGCCCGTGAACCTGGAAGTCACACACAGCCGAGCCATCATGGCGGGTGCAAAGCTGTTGTGCATTGATGGCATCTGTGAGTTCGGCCACCGTCATTGGCTCGCCCTTTTGTTTCAGGATTTGTTGTATGGCTTGCTCGAGTTTCATAAAATACGCGTGTTGATTTTAAAAAGACTATTTAAAACAGCTTCACTAATTCGTTGATATTAACACCAACAGAGCCCACAAAAGCCCTATCAATTACTTCTACACCTTTATCGTCAAGAAGTTTGGTAAAAGCATAATTGTATTCAACCTTTATATATACTAACTGCCTATAAATGAGCCCAATTCCAACAGTGCCATTAAATGTAATCGTATTCCACTTGTAGTCATAAACTATTTGAGGCACAGCATCTTTACCCATAAATACCATTGGTCTGTTGCCTATTTCGCTTTCTGGAACGTATTGCACATTAAAACCCACATCAACAAAAGGTCTAAAGCTCGATTTTAAGAAGGTGATTCTTTCAACAATACCCAGCTTAAATGTCTTTAAATCAGTTCTAAAAGAATAGGGAGTTACTACTGATCCATCCTGGTACTCCCAGCTTAAATCGTTTATAAAACCTTTGTTCATATAGCCAAGCTCCAGCTTCGTGCTAAAATTACTACTATGTTTTATGGCACCAAAAATACTGACAGTAAGTCCAGTCTTATCCTTTCCCCAGCCTGTGAGTGGGAAAATATCAGAAGTCCATTTCTCATTGAACGCACCCACTCCCACTTCTATTCCGTAGTCAAATGACTGTGCAGTAGTGCTTTTGTGAAATGGCAAAAAGAAAATCAGGAATACTATTCCCACTGCCAGCTTGCTTGTTCTTCCTTTTTTGTGATTCATAATTTGGTTTATTGAGATGTTAAACATTGTGCTACACTAATTATCTACAGGTTATTTCAGAACTGCCTATTAGTTTTGTGCGACTAAATTAAGGAATTTTTTAAAGTAACTATCTATCGTTCATGTGCAACTTGAAGAGAGAATGTCAAAAGAAAAAATCCCATAAACCTTTTTTATTGACTTTATCAAAAGTAATATTACCTTTGTACCTAACATGACTCGCCACGCATCTCATAAGAACTGCGCACCCGGGCGAGTCTTCGAGTTTTACCTATGTTCTGTGAATACAGTGAATCGTATGAAATACAGTAAAACCCCTCTAACATTTGCAGAACAAATCTCCTCACTAAAAAAGCGGGGGCTTTTTGTTACTGATGAAAATAAAGCACTCCATTACCTCTCAAATATAAGCTTTTATCGTTTAAGAGCATACACCTACCCATTTCAAGACAACCAGAATCCTTCACATCCTTTTATTAAAAAAGTGAGCTTTGAAGAAGTGATTGCCTTATATGTTTTTGATCGCCGATTAAGGCTTTTGATATTTAACGTGCTGGAAAAAATCGAAATTGCGCTCCGAACAAAAATAATTTGCCATTACTCACACGAATTTGGTAACCAGTTTTATGAAAATCAAGAACTATTTAGAAACAGCGAAAGGTTTAGAACAGATCATCAAAAACTTCTTGTTGAGATGGAACGATCATCAGAAGATTTTATCCGCCATTATTATAAAAAATATACTACTCCTCAACATCCACCAGCTTGGATGAGCCTTGAGGTAGCCTCAATGGGTTGGCTTAGTCAGTTCTATAAAAACCTAAAACGATCAGACACTAAGCGTAAAATTGCACTGGATTTTGGCTTGCCTAAAGAAGATTTTTTGGAAAACTGGATGCATGTATTTACAAATTTGCGAAATAATTGTGCACACCATAGCCGGATTTGGAACAGGCGCTTTGTTGTAGAACCCATGCTTCCTAAAAACACAACATATCAGTTTATAACCAACAGACGAATTCATACCAATAAGCTGTATGCAGCACTTTGTTGCATACAGTATATAAATAACCAAATCAGTCCTGAATCAAGTTTTAGAAAGCATTTGCTACAACTGATGAATTCTTATCCGATGAATCAACAGATTGAAATGGGTTTTCCGAAAAATTGGTTGACAGAAAAACTTTGGAATGTATAGGCTACGCAATTTTCCAAGAAGTATGACATAAAACAACTCCAAAATACTATGCTTCAAATTGATACTAATGACATTATAAATGGCAATTACCTGAGAATAGCGATCGGACTACTCCTACTTTTTATTGGAGTTGCTCTTAAAAAGCTAAATATCACCTCCTTTCTATTTAAACCTCGCATTTGGTGGCGAACCTTACTGGTTTTTTTATTCATGGTAATGGTTTTAATATTTTGGGAAAGATTATTTGATAATAGCATAGGCATCGTTTTGTTTGTTTCTATGGCAATTGCTACTATTTGGTTGATTTGCACAATATGGTTTCCAGCGTTCTATGAACAACTTCTATTATGGTTTCTATTTAGAAAAAAATTGGATAAAGCGAAAGCCTCACGCATTAAAATTAGCCAGATAAGATTATTTGGCTGTGTTCTAAATAATAAATGTATATTTGCATAAACATTTTCAACAAAGCATTATGGATAAGTTAGACGAGATAACAAAGAAGTTCAAAGCACTCAATACCACTCAGCAGGATTTGATTATCAAAGAAATAGAGCAATTGGTTAGAGCATCCACAGCAGATGTTCGCGATAAGCAATCAGCACATCATCAAAGCAGTGGACCTTCATGTCCGGAGTGCCATAGCACAAACTTTAGGCGAAATGGCCACCAACAAGGACAACAGGTTTACCTCTGCAAAGATTGTGGACGCCAGTACCGCCAATCAAGCGGCACATTAATCAGCTGGTTAAAAAAACCAGAATTGTTACATACTTATATCCGGTCTATGCTTCAGGGTAATAGTCTAAGAAGGTGTGCCGCTCTGACCGATATAAGCCTTCAAACTTCTTTTGATTGGAGGCATAAAGTGTTAACTGCAATTGGCAGGTTTAATGAAGAAGTGACTTTTAAAGGCATTGTCGAAAGTGATGAAATATTCATACCTTATTCAGAAAAAGGCAACAAGAACCTGGCACGACCAGCGCGAAAGCGGGGAAAATCGCTAAAAGTAAAAAAGCAAAGAGGAATCGGACAAGATCAGGTGGCTGTTATTTCTACTGTTGACAGACAAGGAAATCAGTCATTTGTGGTTGCTACACGTGGCAGAATAAGCAAGTCAGATATTGACAAAGCACTTAGTGGCAAACTGGCAAAAGACGTAACACTCTGTACTGATAGTCATAGAAGCTACACAGCCTTCTCTAAGAGCAATGATTTAAATCACGTGAAAATCAATGTTTCAAAAGGACAAATCGTCAAAGGTATTTACCATGTGCAACACCTTAATCAAAAAGCATCCGATCTAAAAGACTTCATTAGATCCTTTAAAGGGGTTTCAACTAAGTACTTACAGAATTATCTCAACTGGTATGCCATAAATGATAAGCTTATGAAAAGTGCAGTGCCAGCAATAGCAGCTATGGAGGAGGCTGTGAAGTCAGAAACAGCTTGGCAAGATTTTATATTAATCCGCTCAGGAACATTTGTTATTTAGAACACAGCCGATTATTTCTAACTACTCAAGGTAAGTTTATGTTTTATAAAAAATTCATCAACTTCTCGAAAGAAGGTGAAAATAAATATCTGAAACCGGAAGCTTTCGCAGAAATTGACAAACTGAAACTTTTTGAAAAGCAGAAAGCAAAAATACTTATCCTTAGGGGTTATTTTTATCTTGAATCTGGTGCATATTCAAGGCTCCAAGAAGTGCTTCAACAAACGAATAGCAACTTCATGAAATCATGGAAGTATAGTCTCTTAAAGTCGGAGCTATGTCGAACTCAACTTGATTATGATGGATGGCGAAGCAACTTGCTTCAAGCTAAAAAGAATGCAAGTCTTATCTCATCAAATAAAGATTCTTTGGCTATGATATATAATAGCTTAGCGGTTGCAAGTCTGGCAAAAGGAAACAAAGAGGACCACAAAAGATATCTTTTAGAAGCAATAAAGTATATTGATAAAAATAATCCAAGCAAACATGCTGTTTTTCCAAATTATATAGATAACCTATTGCTAACCAACGAAGATCTTAAATTTGATGATGCACTTGACAGTTACAAGAAACTTATTGATTTTGAAGATGCAGAGGATGTAATAGCCTGGTACAATTATTTGATACAGATTTCTCGGCAGAAAAATGAAGCGTACAAAATTTGTCAATTAATCGATGAAATGGATCATCTAATAAGCAACAAGTTTTCATTAAGCGAAAGCGAACGTGCAATATTCGCTGTAAGTGGTTTGCGTATGCGGTATAATGGCAATTGTGACTGGAAAAGTCATTTTGCAGTAATTGCGGCAAATATTCAATATTATTTAAGTCTGCCACAAGAAACAGCACGCATTGTATCGAAAGAACTATTAGGAATTATGACGCACCAACAAAAAGAAGGACAATCCTTCAAAAAAATTGACGAGGTGATAAATGTCCTTATTAAATTTTTGAAAGAGTATTTCAAAGTTGTTGACAAGAAAACAGACACCTTAAAATTAGAGTTTGTCAATGAAAGATGTAATGCCATAATGGAGAAAGCAGATATTATTGCCAGAATTGTAGATAAAGAAAACATCGAAAAGCAAATTAGTACGAATAAAAACAAAATTCGGCTTTATAAAGATGTGGTAGAAATTTACAATGACGAAGTTGATAAAGCTAATGAATTGCATGTCCGATTATTAATAATTGACGAGATTTGTTCATTAGACTACAGCACAGTTTTTGCACCAGAATTAATACGACTAAAATACATGGAATCGTATGAGGAATTTTCAAAAGAATTAGAGTCTCAATTAGAAAAGAGCTGGAGTTTGTTGAGTGGAAATAGATTTGAATATTTTCAATATCATCCGGAACTAAATGATAAAATACTCATTTTATCCTATTATATCTATCGGGAATTACTTGATTTAGAACGATCAAAGGTGTTGCTGGAAAAGTTTGAAAATTCAGGAGTTGCGATACATCACTATGCTCTGTGGCTAAGAAATTACTATGATGAGCTAAAAATTATTCATAGTGGGATTTAATGAAAAACCAATATTTTAAAATATTCAACTCTGATAATTAGTCTTTGTAAGAAAAGAATTCGAGCCCACAAGATTGAATCATGCGAAAGGCGTACTAAACAGAGCTTTTTAAACAACTTATTAATGATATATTTTTTAAACCCCAAAGGTTTTAAAAACCTTTGGGGGGTTAAAATAAAACACCATCAAACTCCCGTAAACACAACAAAATCCTAAAAACAAACAACACAAACTATTTGATTTACCCCAACACCCTATTCCACCACCAATCGCGTAGCAAATACACCAATTTTAGTTCTCAGCTGAATCAAATAGATGCCAGCAGCCAATTGTTTTTCAATAAGTTGCAGCTTACTCCAGCTTCCTTCCCTGCTTAAAATGATTTGGCCTTTGCTGTCATAAACGCTCAGTTGCGCCTGACTTTCCGGCTGCAGCTCTTCCAGCATCAGCCTGAATGGCTCTTTGCCGGGGTTGGGATATGCAGTTAAAGCATTTTTGGTTTCCTGTGATTCATCTAATGCACCCAATATATCCACACAGCCGTCAAAGGAACTCAAAGAAAAATCAACCCATTGAAACGAATAATCCGTCATCGTTCCAATGGTCTCAACTGAATAAATCGCTTCTGTAAAATCAGCAAAATATTCTCTTTGATCCAGGATCATATCCTCCACGCATCCAGTGGACTCGCCCATTTCATTGGTTCTTACGATGCCGGTTTGTGGTTCATACACATCTTTCACACCAATCAGTGGGCCAACACCTATAAATATATGCCCACCATCTGAAAGCTCCTGAATTCCCAGCTGTTGCATAAAAGCAAAATACGACCAGATAAAAGCTCCGTTAGCGCTATTAAGCCTGCAAGCTAATCCGCCTCCATAACTCGTTCCATAACTCAATAGTAAATCACCATCACTGGCTAAGGCTATTCTTCCTCGATAAATCGATTCATCATAGCTAAACCATCCTTCTCCTAAAGCTATAGACCAGATACTTTCACCATCACCATTAAACGATATACACGTTGCACCATCTGACACATCACTTCCACTTAAATAAAAACCATCCGGTGAGGCAAGCAAATCATTCACCACGGTATTCTTGTATAAACCACTTGGTAATTTCTGTTTTGCCCAAAGCAAATTACCATCGGCATCGGTCTTGATAATACTTATTTCGGTGCTGTATTCATCATTACCTTTGGCAAGGCCGCCAACAACCAGTTCGCCCGTTGTTAGTTCGGCAACAGCCAAACCTCTGTCTCTTAAAGTAGGAGTGCTGTAAGTGTTGGCCCACAAAAGCGTGCCTTCATTGCTGATGCGCAACAGCAAAAGCCCTGCATCATTGTTCGTCAAATTGGGTTTAGCATGACCTGTAATCAATATATCGCCGCTGGCCGAAAGCACCATGCCCGAAGCAGAAGTACCAATCTCATCTTCAAACTTTTTTACCCAAATTATTTCGCCTTCAAGATTTACCTTTGCCAACAAAATGGCATTTTTTGAGGAGCTGTAGCCGGTTTCGTTCATGCAAATCAGGAAATTCTGGTCTACGGTGCGAATAATATCGATTGGTAAAAGGTCGGCTCCATCACGACGCGGGCTTTTCAACCAATGAAATTCTCCTTCACC
>Ga0265293_10008637_pt1 | contig 15009 bp, 13 predicted proteins | sample Munlanlewell138R_FD_192505 | JGI IMG/M metagenome (GOLD analysis project Ga0265293, IMG submission 192505) | Leachate microbial communities from a municipal landfill in Southern Ontario, Canada - Leachate well 138R | ecosystem: Engineered > Solid waste > Landfill > Unclassified | place: Canada...
TGCGCGTCATAGCGCCTTACCCTCTGCACGGTATCGCGCCCCCAAATTTCCCCTGCCCCTTACCCTCATCAAGTCCCGCACGGTATCGCACCTCTCGCGCCCTCTCACGCTCCCCTGCGCGGCATCGCCCACACACTTCCCCTATCCACGCGCCCCGACTCCCGGACCGCCCCGGCTCTCCCGGCGGATGCCCTCCGGCCTCCCCGTGAGCCGTGCATCCTCTTTTTCAGCTTTGACTTGCATTTTTCAAACAGCCATGGTATAATGAGGGCAAGTAACTGTCAGAGGGGAGTCACAGCATGAAAGTTCGTGTACAATTAGACACCGAAACCGACTTCAAAGATTTCTTTAAGCTTATGGTCAGCCTGCCTCATCCCGTGTATCTCAATGACGGCAAGCGCCAACAGGTATGCGCCCAGTCTCAGCTCGGCGTTCTGCTCGCCCGCATGGAGTGGGACGAGATTTACTGCGAAAGCGAAGCGGACATCAGCCACCTGATTCGCCGCTGGATTATTTAAGGACACGCCGCCTTTCCGCGCGGGCATGCCCCAATGGAGGGCAGGCAGTGCGGCATCCGCCTTTGGGAGATGGGTGAGGCATGACCGGAACGCGCCGGCAGCGGCGCCCATGGCGCCTGATCCCCCCTTTCCGCCCAACATAATTCAAGTTGCCCCCGTGGGGGTCCGACGGACCTCTGCGGGGGCAACTTTTCCCACGCAAACCGGGCAGCCCCCCGGACAAACCGCGCGTCCACCCAAACAGACGAGCCCCCTCCCCCCACAAACCCCCGCTTCTTTTTTTCTCAAAGATGTTGACAAATCAACATCTTTGCGGTATAATCATACCCGTTACAGACCGCTGGCCGCCGCGCACCCGCGCAGTTACGAAAGGAGTCGTCATGTTGCCGGAGAAACGATTTGCCCTGTTTACCCTGACCATGGAAAGCATCACCAAAAACATGCAGCGGTATAAAAACCGCAAAATGTACCCCTTTGGTCTCAGCTCTGCGCATGTCCTGTGCCTGTTCTCCCTTCGCTGGGCAAAAGCAGGGATGACCGCCAGCGAGCTTTCGGAGGCCTGTGCGCTGGATAAATCCTTTGTGTCCCGCGTGACAGCCAAGCTGATAGACTTAGGTTACCTGGTCTATCTCGACCCTGCCGCACCAAGAAAATACCGCGCCAAGTTGGCGCTCACCAAAGAAGGAAAGGAGGTCATTGCATTTATCACCCGCACCGTCAACGCGACGATGAAGCAGGTCAGCGGGGATATTTCACCGGAGGACCTGCATACCTTTTATCGGGTATTACAGCACATTGACACCAATTTAAGTAACATGATAAAGGAAACAAGTGATGAAAGCGAAACAGATACAGCCCATCCATGATTTTTACCACATGCTCACCCTCAACGCCTCCCTCTTTGGCAGCAAAGCGCTTTTCCGCTTCCACTGCGCGGAGGAAACCAAGGAGGTGTCCTATGAGGGCCTTTTGCAGATGGTTCGCCGCCTGAGCGCCGCTGCTGGCAAGCTGGGCATCGCAGGCTCCCACACCGCCATCATCGGCGAGACCTCGGTCCCGTATGTGGCAGCCTACCTCTCGACCATTGTCAGCGGCGGCGTCTCGGTCCCGCTGGACAAGGAAACCGCCCCCGACGAGATTCTCAACTTCATCCGCCGCGCGGAGGTAAGCACCGTTTTTTACGGCGACGCCTTCCACGACCTTTTCACCAGCCGCCGCGCGGAAATCCCGGCGGTCACGCACTTTATCCGCATGCCCGCCGACACGTTTACGGAAGGGGTCGCAAACCCCACCCCGCCCACGGCAGACTGCACCGTTGGCGCACTGCTTGACTACGGCGCCTTTTTGCTCGAGAGCGGCGAGTCCGCCTTTGACGGGTCCGGGGCAGACCCGCACGTCATGAGCACCCTGCTGTTCACCTCCGGCACCACCGGCACCAGCAAAGGGGTGATGCTCTCGCAAAAAAACATTTGCGCCGTCATCAACTCCGCCCACCAACAGCTCACCATCAGCCCAAACGACATTTTGCTCTCGGTCCTCCCCATTCACCACACGTATGAGATGACCTGCGGCATTTTGGCGCCCATGGTCTACGGCGCCACCATCTGCCTGAGCGACGGCATCCGCTATGTCGCAAAGAATATCAAGGAATTCCGCCCCACGCTCATGACCGTGGTGCCCCTGCTGGTCAACCAGCTGCACAAAGCCATCTGGAAAGCCGCCGAGAAGAAGGGCTCCGCCGACAAACTCAGAAAGGCCATTGCGCTTAGCAACACCCTGCTGAAGTGGCACATTGACCTGCGCCCCCTGATTTTCAAGCAAGTCAGAGCCGCCTTCGGCGGCAGGCTCAGCAAACTGGTCTCGGGCGGCGCCGCGCTCAACCCACTCATGGTGGACAATTTCAAAGCCTTCGGCATCACCATTTCCCAAGGGTACGGCATCACCGAGTGCGCTCCGCTACTCTCCGCCATCCCCTTTGACGTGTACAACCCCGCCTCCTGCGGCATTCCCTCCCCCGGCGTGGAAGTGCGCATCGACAAGGACAGCCCGGACGAGTTGGCAGGCGAGATTGTGGTCCGGGGCGAGAATGTCATGCTGGGCTACTACAAAAACCCCGAGGCAACCCAAGAAGTGCTGTCCGCAGACGGCTGGTTCCGCACAGGTGACTACGGCTATTTAGACGATGCCGGCTTTCTGTACATCACCGGGCGCAAGAAAAATGTCATCGTGCTGGAGGGCGGCAAAAATGTCTTCCCCGAGGAAATCGAGGAATACCTCGAGCCGCTGCCGCTGGTTGAGGAAGTGGTGGTGGTGGGCAGAACCGCCAAGGACGGCGAGAGCATCCATATCGTCGCCCTCATCTACCCCAACCTTGAGACGGCTGAGGAGGCGGGACTGACCACCCCCGAGCAGATCAAAAAGGTACTGACCGAGCAGATCAACCAGCTCAACAAAAAGCTCCCCACCTTCAAGAAAATCCACGCGTTGGAGCTGCGCGAGACCCCCTTTGAAAAGACCACCACCAAAAAAATCAAGCGTCTTGGTCTGCAAAGCGAATAGCCGCCTCATGTCGTCTTACTTTTGATGAACACCCACCAGTAGCACCAAACAAAAAATGCGTCCGGACAGAGTCCTCTGTCCGGACGCATTTAATACTGAAAAAGCAGCCCTTTCAACCGCCAAGAGATATTTTGGGCCTATACCCCCCTGTTTTCCCTGAAAAACAGGGGGGACCGCCTGTCAAGAGAGCACATCTCTTGCCCACTTTGGTTTACACCGGCATGGCTTGGTAGGTGCCCTGTGCAGCGAGCTCTTTGCGGGTGCTCCCGTCGGCAAAGGCGTAGCCCGGGGGCAATTGCAAGCTCCCCGTCATGCCGGCAGGCAGGGACACCGTGACCGACACCGCCCCCGCTGTCCGCTCCCAGCGCACCGAAATTTGCCCTAAAGGCGCGGTATGGGTCGCCTCGGCAAAGGTCAGCCGACTGAGGAAGTGGGGCGCCACCAGCAACTGGTTCACACCCTGTCGGTAGGGATTCAGCTGAATGCCCGCGACCTGCTTGATCATCCAACTACTGATATCCCCGAAGAAATGGTGGTTGAGCGAGTAGACCCGCCCCCGCCGCTCCCGCTCGTCAAAGAACTCTCCGAGGGAGGTCATGCCCAGCGCCACCCAGTTGCCGTAGGACGGAATGGTGGGCTTGGTAATCATCTCATGGGCAAGGTCGGAGTAGCCCTCCTCCGAGAGCAGGTGAAAGAGGACGCGTAGCCCCAAAATCCCGCTGTCGATATGGTTGTCACACTCCGCAATCTGACGGAGCAGCACCGCCATCGCCCGGGGGCGCTCACTGTCGGTGAAAATACGGTAGTAGATCGCCATGGCCTGCGAGGTCTGGCAGTTGCCGCTGACCGTCATGGTGTCAAAGTCCACCAGCGTCGCCCGCACCGCCTGCCGCAGTCTGGTTGCCACCGCACGGACGAACTCCGCCTGTTCGCACAGGCCCAGCTCCCCAAACAGGTACGCCGCCTTTTCACAGAGATCGAGGCATACCACCGTATCGGTGAACTCCAGCGGGCTTTTGGGGGGCATAAGGGGCGCGCACCAGTCACCCAGCCCGAAGGCAATCAGCCCGTCCTCTCGGATCTTGGTGGTCAGATAGTGAATATAGCGCAGCATGGCGGCGGCATTTTCCGCAATGATTTGTTTGTCCCCGCGATACAGGTAGAGATAGTAGGGCAGGTGCACAATGATCATGTCCCACGCCGGGCCGTTGCCCCAGACGTACCCCCAGCCTCCCGTGGGCACAATGCCGGGCAACTCCCCGTTTTCACGCATCGCGGCGCGGATATTGTGCAGCCACTCCCGCAAAGAGGTCTCCACCCCCAAATTGAGCAACATATGCTCCACCGACAGCGCGGCATCTCCCGTCCAGCCGTTCTTCTCCCTGTGCGGGCAGTCGGTGGGGAAGTAGTAGAAGTTGGAGGTATCGGCGTTTCGGGTCATGGCCTGCAGGGCATTCAGGGTCTCATCCGAGCAGTGAAAACTGCCCCGCTCCCGGAGCGCGGAGTGCATGACCACATAGGTGAGCAGCTCCGGCGTGGCCTGCGCCGCCGTGATCCCCGTCACCTTGATATACTGAAAACCAAAGTAGGTGAAGGAGGGCTGGTACACCTCGTCCCCCCCGCCGCAGGTATACCGCACCCGCTGGGTCCACTGGGGCATGGTATCCCGGTATTGCTCCCGCTCGCCAAAGTGCAGGTTGTGGATGTCAAACTTGCCGTGGTAGATCAGCTCGCCGTGGTACAGCTCAATGGTCTGCCCTGCCTGTCCCCGGATATGCAGCCGGCTCACCCCGGCGGAGTTGAGGCCGAAATCATAGATATACGCGTCCCCCTCCTGCCAGATGCGCACTGGCTTCAGCTCGCGCTCCGCGCGGATAGGCTCCACCTCGCACAGCCTGGGCTTGCCGCCCGGTTGATGGGCAGGGATGGCGGCCGTCCAGCCGCGGTCGTCATAGCCGGGCAGGTTCCATCCTGCTGTCTCCCGCCGGGCGTCGTACACCTCGCCCAGGCGGTAGTCGTCCCACAGGAGCGGAGAGGGCGCACAGCGGAACCCCGAGTCCCCCTCGATCTGTTGGGAGCTGCCGTCCACAAAGACCAGCTCACAGCCAAAGGCCATCTTGGGTGCCGAACGCCAGGGCGCGCTGTCAAATTCCCACACAAACCCGCCCGGGTTGTTCTGCATCCCGTTGCCCAGCAGCACCCCCACCACGTTCTCCCCCACCCGCAGCAGGGGCGCGATGTCATAGCTGTCATAGTAGAGATAGTGGTCGGGATTGCTGACATAGGGCGCCATGTGCCCCTTGGTGATTTCGGTCCCATTGACCCAAAGACGGTAAAACCCCAGCCCGCAAATCAGCGTTTGGGCAGTGCGGGGCAGCTGCTCCAGCACAAACGTCCGGCGCAGGTAGGGTGCCGCAACCGGCCGGTCCAGCGTGGCATACTCGGTACCCGCAGCAATAAAAGACGATGGAAATAACATAGGTCCCCTCCTCCAAATATCCCTTTTCAGTCGGTCTGACCATCCTTATTATAAGCTATCGCTCCCCGCTTTGCAAGGGTTGTTTATTTTTTATCTTGACACCTCTCCGCCGCTATGCTACACTGGTAAAAAAAGCAAGGAGACTCGCTATGTATCAGGCACAGGAAAACAGATATGACAGTATGACCTACGGGCGGTGCGGGCAGAGCGGCCTGCTGCTGCCGAGGCTCTCCCTCGGCTTTTGGCACAACTTCGGCAGTGCCGCCGACCGGGAGAATATGAAAGCGATGTGCCGCACCGCGTTTGACGGTGGCATCACCCACTTTGACCTTGCCAACAACTACGGCCCCGCGCCGGGGGCGGCGGAGGAAAACCTCGGGCGCATTTTGCGGGAGGATTTTTCCCGCTACCGGGACCAGTTGCTCATCAGCACCAAGGCAGGCTACCCCATGTGGGAGGGCCCGTACGGCAGGGGCGGCAGCCGCAAGTACCTGCTCGCCAGCCTGAACCAGTCGCTCTTGCGTATGGGGCTCGACTATGTCGATATTTTCTACCACCACTGCCCCGACCCGAACACCCCGCTGGAGGAGACCATGGGCGCGTTGGCATCCGCCGTCCGCTCGGGCAAGGCGCTCTATGTCGGTCTCTCGAACTATAACGGCGTGCGCATGACCGAAGCGGCGTCTATGCTGCGGCAACTGCGCTGTCCCTTCGTGATCAACCAGAATGCCTACTCGCTCCTCAACCGAACCATTGAGCGCAACGGGCTGAAGGAAGCGTCCGGGCAGGCCGGCGTGGGCATCATTTCGTACAGCCCGCTGGCGCAGGGGATGCTGACCGACCGCTACCTGCACGGCATCCCCGCCGACAGCCGAGCAGCCGAGGGACGATTTTTGTCCGAAAAGTCTCTGACCCCCGAGAAACTCGCCCAAATTGACGCCTTGCGACAGCTGGCCGCCCGCCGCGGTCAGAGCTTGGCACAGCTCGCACTCTCGTGGGTCCTGCGCGACGAGGTGGTGGTCAGCGCCCTCATCGGCGCCTCCCGCCCCGCCCAGATCACCGAAAATTTAGCCGCCCTGCGCTCCGCCCCCCTGAGCGAAGAAGAACTACGGGACATCGACAGGATTGTCGGCGCATAACCGATCGCGCCCAAACAGACATCGGGGTGTGCCGCGACGGTTGTCGCGGCACACCCCGATGTACGCCTCTGATGGTGAAGGGCTCCCTTCCGCCCCGCTTATCGCCACTGACTGAAAAAATCCAGATACCGATTCCAGTCATACCGGCTCAGGTAGTGCCGGTGCTCCCGCATGAAGATGCCCACCGACCCCTCCCGGAACCAGTCGCCCGCCCGAATGGCTCTGTCCGGGTGGACGAGCCCCGGTCGGCCGTACACTTCCCAGGCCGGGCCGGCCAAGATATAGGACCAGTATTGCGATTGCAGTCCCGCCCAAGCGTCCGCTTCCGCCAGTCCGCAGCAGACAAACCTGGGCGCGATGAGTGAAATCAGAAAGTGCTGGTCAAACGGCAACGCGCGCTCGTCGTTGGCATAGGTGAGAAAGCGGGGGCAAAACCAGTGCGGAAACACTCGTGTGATCACCTCAAAATGCTCCGCCCGGCTGTCCGCGGCACGGATGAGCGAGTCCCCGCAGCACCCCGCATTATTGGCAAAGACAAATCGGAAGCGTGGGTCTCTCGCCCCGGCCAACAGCGCGGTTTTCCCCAGCCGGGAGTGCCCGATGACCATGAGGTTGTCCGTATCAATCCCGTCGGCGGTGCAAAGATAATCGGCGACGCGGGAGCACGCCCACGCCCAGATCGAGAGCGCACCGGCACTGTCCTCGTGACGTCTGCCTTCGGACAGGTACGCACCCAGTCCGCCCGCAAACGCCCGCTCCCGGTCGTCGGGGATCACGTCGTCGTAATAAAAAGTCGCCACCCCGACCCCTCTGTCAATCAGCTCCTCCGCCGGCAGGTAGCTGTCGGGAAACACCTTGCGGAAGGTCGGGTTGACCGCCACCGGCGATCTCTCACTGTGGCTCGGCAGCATCAATACAAAATCGAAGGCATACGACTCCCCCGACGCCCGAAAAGTGATCGTGATTTTTTTTGTCACCGCCTTGCCCGCGAAAGCGTAGGGATTGATCACGGTTTCCTCATAGTCAACCCTGTCAAATCCGGCACGGACCTCCCCATACATATGCGCGGCAATCATCCCGCCGATTTCCCGGCGGCGGTTTTCCCACCGCGGCAAATCCACCCCCTCCGGCATCAGCCGCGGCACCTCCAGTGCCTCTATCTGCTGTGCGATATTCATCTCTGTTCCCTCTCTGTATGTGACTTTTCCTGCGCCTCAGTCCTGATTTTTCGCGTGCTCGCAATGGTAGGTGACTATTTGCCCCGGCGGCACCGAGTGGGTGAGCCAAACATTCCCCCCAATGACAGCGCCGTCGCCAATGGTGGTGTCGCCCCCCAAAATGGTGGCGCCCGCATAGATGACCACGCGGTGGCCGATATTGGGATGGCGCTTGATGCCCTTGACCGGGTTGCCGTGCTCGTCGAGGGCAAAGCTCTTAGCGCCCAGCGTCACTCCCTGGTAGAGCTTGACATGCTCCCCAATGACGCAGGTCTCCCCAATGACCACCCCCGTCCCGTGGTCAATGAAAAAGTACTGCCCAATCTGTGCCCCCGGGTGGATATCAATGCCCGTGAGCTGGTGGGCATGCTCGGTCATCATGCGGGGAAGCAGGGGCACCTGCATCCCGTAGAGCAGGTGCGCCAGGCGGTAAACACTCACCGCCTCGAAGGAGGGGTAAGCATAGAGAATCTCATCGGTCGAGCGGGCGGCAGGGTCGCCCTCATAGGCGGCCTGCAGGTCGGTTTGCAGCGTTAGGGCCAATTCGGGCAAGGCCTGCATGAAGGCCCGGGCGACCCCCTCGGCATTCAGCCCGCCGGGCGTGGTGCCCCCTTCCAGCACATTGTGGCACAGCTCCCGCAACAGCAGGGCGGCTTGCTCCAGATAGAGGCTCATGGTGGCAAGCACGGCGGACGACTCAATGGTTTCGGTCAGGTACACCTTGGGGTACATGGCCGCCCGCACTAAGGAGATAAAGCGGACCAGTTTGGTTTTCAGTCCGAACCCGCTGGTCGACTCGGTCCCCATATAGGCACGGTTGACCCGGTGCAGCTGCCGTGCGAGCTCGTGCAAATTCTCGCCGGCGTCAGCAGACGGCTGCGTCTCTGCCTGCGGCGTCGTCTCTCCCGCAAAAAGGGGTCTTTTCTCCGGCTCTCGGCCGTGTTTTTGGTTGCTTTTGTCACTCATGGTGCTCACTCTTTCTGCTGTTCTTGGCGTATCTCCATTGTAATACAAAATCCTGTCAATTACAAGGGCTTTTTGACTAAAACCGACAGTTCTTCTCTGTCTATTGTGCCGAAATTATCACTGCCCGCATTCTTTCCTTGTATTTATCTCCCTCCTTATGATATAATATTATCCGCGGTAAACTGAAATGTTTCCCTTACATCCCTCTCGGGAACAGCGGTTTCCTAATCCACGGGCTCAGAAAGGATTTCATATGTCGTTTTTGTCTGTTTGGTGGTTTGATGTGCTGCTGGGAGCCATTGCCCTGCTGCACATTGCGGGTTGCTTTTTCAAAAAAGCCCGGACCATCCTGGCTGTTGTGAACATTTGTTTGCATATCGCTGTGTTTGTAGCCCTGCTCTCGATGGGGGGCGGGTTGGATGAGGCAATGGTCATCCTGATGGCTTCCACGGCGCTGGCTTTGGCAATCAATATGCGAGAGGAAAGAAGGGAGACCCCATGACTTTCAATTCGATCGCCTACCTGTTTTTTTACCCCATCGTGGTGCTCGGCTACTTCATCTCCAAGAAAATCGGCGGGAAAGTAGGCGAAAACCTGCGGTGGATGTGGTTGCTGGCAACCAGCTATTTCTTTTACATGTTCCACGAGCCCAAGCTCATCGTGCTCATCCTGTTCACCACGCTGGTCTCCTGGATTTGTTCGCTGCTCATCGAGCGAATCAACGACCGCATTGCCACCGGTGAGCTTGACTCCGAGGAGCTGCGGCGGGCGTCCGCGCTCAAAAAGCTCTGCATCGCACTCACCCTGCTCACCAGCTTAGGGGTGCTCTTCTACTTCAAGTACATCAACTTTATTTTAGGCTCGGTGGCAGGCGTATACGGCTGGCTTTCGGGCACACAGGCCTCCTTTGGCATCGAGGGAGTGCTGCTCCCCGTCGGTATTTCCTTCTATACTTTCCAGACCCTCTCCTACGCCATTGACGTGTACCGGGGCGACATCAAGACCGAGCGGCATTTCGGCTACTATGCCCTGTTCGTCTCCTTCTTCCCCCAGCTGGTGGCAGGCCCCATTGAGCGTCCTGGCAACCTGCTCCCCCAGTTAAAAGTCCCCCCCCCTGTCAGCCGCGCCGACCTGGCACCCGGCTTTCGCAAGCTCATTTTGGGCTTCTTTAAGAAAATCGTCATTGCCGATCTGCTCTCGGTGTATGTCAACGCCGTCTACAACAATGTGGACGGCTTTGAGGTCATCCCCGCGTGGGGGGTGGTCATCGCCACCGTGCTCTTCGCCTTTCAGATTTACTGCGACTTCTCGGGCTACACCGACATCGCCATCGGCTGCGCGCGCCTGATGGGCATCCGGCTGATGAAGAACTTCGACCACCCCTACATCGCCCAGACCATCCGCGAGTTCTGGAACCGCTGGCACCTCAGCCTCTCCACCTGGTTCCGCGACTACCTCTACTTCCCGCTCGGCGGCAGTCGTTGCTCGAAACCCAAGCATCTGCGCAACATCATGATCGTGTTTTTGGTCAGCGGCCTGTGGCACGGCGCCGCGTGGACCTTTGTCATCTGGGGTGCCCTGCACGCCGTCTACCAGGTGCTCGGTGTGCTGACCCTGCCCTATCGCAATAAGGCATTGACGCGCATTGGCCTGCCCCCCGACGGTAAGATCGTGCGGGTGGTGCGCATCGCCGTCACCTTTGTGCTGGTAGACTTCGCGTGGTTGTTCTTCCGCGCCAACAGCACCGCCGACATGTCGCGCCTGCTCGGCGCACTGGTCTCGGGCGCCTCATGGAAAATCGGGCTGGTGGATGCTATGTCACAGCTGGGCTTTACCCCCGCCGGACTGGTGGTGACGGTGCTCTCACTCGCCTGCCTCTTTATGATGGACCGGATGATCGCCCACAACGACGAGCCCGACCTGGGCGGCGCGATGTCCCGGCGGCTCGTATATGTGCTGGTGGTCTGGACGGTAGTATTCGCCTGGACATGGCTGATGAAGAACGACCTGGCCAGCACCTTCATCTATTTCCAGTTTTAAGGGGGCCATAAGATGACTAAAAAATTTGCCTTTCAAATCGTTTGTATCGCACTGGCCGTGCTGATGCCCTTGCTGCTCACGACATCGGTGCTTCTTGCCGTCCCCAACCAGTTCAGCCATACCTTTTACGGCGCGCTCAACGAAAAGTACGACCGCCTGTATGACACCAAAGGCGAGAAGATCGTACTGGTCGGCGGCAGCAGTGTGGCTTTCGGCTATGACAGCCGGATGATTGCCGAGTATACCGGCATGGAAGTGGTCAACTTCGGCCTCTATGCCGAGCTGGGCACCAAGATCATGCTGGACCTCTCCCGGGGTGCCATCGAGGAGGGGGATATCATCATTTTAGCCCCCGAGCTGGACCCGCAAACCCTCTCTCTCTACTTCAACGGCAGCGCGACGCTGAAAGCGCTGGACGACGACTACGGCATGCTGTCCCATATCGCCATCAAAAACTATGACAGTCTTTGGGGCGCTTTGTGGGACTTCATGAACACCAAGCTGTCCTACTTCCTCTCCGGGGAGGCCCCGGACCCCGAGGGCGTTTACAACAGCCGCCACTTCAACGAGTACGGCGACCTGGCCTACCCCCGCGCGGAGAACAAGATGCCGGGCGGCTATGACGCCAACACCATGGTCTCCCTCAGCGGCACCATCTTTGACCCCGACTTTATCGACTATGTCAACGACTATATCAAGGCGGCAGAAAAGAAGGGCGCGACCGTCTACTTCGGCTGGTGCCCGATCAACCGGCTCTCCTTAGACCTCACGGAGGCAGAGGCCGTCTACGGCAGTCGGGCGGACTTCATCGCCGGCTATGACGGCAGCTATGCCGCCGCCTCCCGCGCGTATGACGCGCTGGTACAGGGCTACCTGTCGGACGGCCTGCTGCAGTTTGTAGAGGATCATTTCGACTGTGACACCTTAGGCCGGCCGCAGGACCGCATCTTGGAGTCAGCCTACTTTTACGACTCCAACTTTCACCTGAATGACCGCGGTGTCCCGCTGCACACCGCCCGCCTGATCGACGAGGTCTGCGCCAAGTTGGGTATGGAAAGCCACGCCCTCGCAGACGTGCAGGGTGACAGCTATGACCCCGACGCACGCTATGAGGACCGTTATTTCATCTACCGTCGCCTGACCGACGGCAGCTATGCCATCTGCGGCACCACCGCCGCCGGCCAAACAGCCGTCGCCCTGCTCATCCCTGCCGAGTTTGAGGGCGAGGCGGGCACCGGCGCGGTCACGGCGATCGACAGCGGCAGTCTGCGGGGTTGCCTCGCGCTGCAAACCCTGATGTTCCCCAGCACCTCACAGATACGCACGTTGGCGGCAGGCGCTTTGGAAACAAGCACCGAGACAGCCACCGCCGCCATTGATGAGATTTACTTTTACTGCGACGGCACCGATCTGACACTGGGAGACAGCGCGGAGTCCGCCTCCTTATGGGTAGGCGCAGACGTGTATGACAGCTACACCGACAACCCCAGCTTTACCCCCGTGAGCGCTAAGCTGTTCGAGACTCCCGTGAGCGAGGCAGAACTGGCGGAGGTCATCGGCGTGGAGCTGGATCAGGAGGAGGATCCGAGGACCGCCGAGCGTTTCATGGATGAGTACTTCATCTACCGCTGGTTGCCGGACGGCAGCTATACCGTCTGCGGCACCACCCCCGCCGGCAAGACGGCAGACCTGTTGGTGCTCCCCCTCACCTTCACCTCCGAGCTGGGCGAGGGCCCGGTCAAGGGGCTGGATGCCTATGCCTTCTCCGGCACCACCGACTTGCGCTACCTGGTGGTGGGTGCGGCCTCCCCTCTCTCCAGTATAGCCAACAACGCCTTTAACGGTTCCTCCATCATCGGACTGTACCTCTATATCCCGGAGACACAAATCCAGGGGGTCACCCCCGTGCTGGCAGGCGGCACCCGCCCCGGCTTCACCATCTATGTGCCTCCCGCCGCGCTGCAGGCTTATGAGAATGACTATTACTGGTCCACTTTAGCGGGCTACTATGCAGCCAACTCTCTGTCCGAGGACGACCTATTGGCCGTCCCGCCGGCAGTTGATACCCCCATGGACCCGCTGCTCAAAACCCTGTATATCCTCCTTGCCGTCGGCGTCGCCGCCGTCCTGTTTTCCCGTCTCATCAGCTACCTTGACAAGCAGGCAGACAAGAAGAACCACTCCCTGAACCAAACCTGAACAGCTCCCCCTGAGTCAAACCTAAGAGAGGTCCCCTGAGTCAACCCTCAGGGGGCCCCTTGAGCCAAACCTAAGAGAGATCCCCTGAGTCAAACCTAAGAGAGGTCCCCTGAGTCAAACCTAAAAGAGGGTCCCTTGAGTCAACCCTCAGGGAGGCCCTGAGTCAAACCTAAAAGAGGGTCCCTTGAGCCAACCCTCAGGGAGGCCCTGAGGCAAACCTAAAAGAGGGGCCCTGAGTTAACCCTCAGGGAGACCCTCTGTTGATATGTCATCATCTGCCCGCGGGCACACGAAGCGCAATCCCCTCCCCTCTATGGCGCCCGCACAATGACCGGACAAGGGGGCCCGCCCATATGAAAGACTTTCAAGCCTTTGTCGCCACCCTCCCCGCGCCCGAGCAGCGGGCGCGTCTGGCGGGCATCCTGTCCGCCATCAAAGAGCGCTTTCCCGCCCTCGAGGAAGAAATCAGGTGGCACCAGCCCATGTTCACCCTGCGCGGGACGTTTATTCTCGGCTTCAGCGTGGCGAAACATCATCTGGCCATCGCCCCGGAGGCCGCGGCGATCAGGCGCTTCGCCACCGAGATCAAAGCGGCGGGCTATACACACACAGACCATTTGTTCCGCATCAAATGGACCGACCCGGTCAACTTTGACCTGCTGTCCCGCATGGTGGCGTTCAACATCGAAGATAAAAAAGACATGAGGACTTTTTGGAGAGCAAATGAGCAACTACACTAAACAAGCGCTGGCAGAGGCGCGCGCCTCACTTGCCTCCACGCTGCAAAAATGCGAAAAAATACAGGCGGCGGGCAGGCTGCCCTCCCCGCAAAAAACGCTGAACGACCGGCGCGTCAAAGCGCTCCAAATCGCCCTGGCGCTACTCGACAAAGAAATGGAGGCCGGCCATGCCGATTGACTACAAAAAAATCGACAAGCACCTGTATCTCCCCCAGACCACACCCGGCATCATCGAGGTGCCGGAGATGGCCTTTCTGATGGTCGACGGCAAGGGAGACCCCAACACGAGCGCGGCGTATGCGACGGCGCTGGAGCTGTTGTACGGACTGTCTTATACCATCAAGATGAGCCCCAAGAGCGGACAGGCGCCCCTCGGACATGTGGACTATGTCGTCCCGCCGCTGGAGGGACTGTGGAGCCTCGACGACGGCGGCGAATTCAAGGGCGCGGGCGCGCACATCCCCGATAAAGGGCAGTTTGTCTGGACCGCCATGATCCGACAACCCTCCTTTGTCACGGCAGAGGTAGTCGAGACTGCCAAGCAGTTGCTGGCCCGCAAGAAGCCCTCCTTTGACCTCTCCCGCCTCCGCTTTGAGATCTGGACGGAGGGCTTGTGCGCCCAGCTCATGCACCTGGGCCCGTATGACGAGGAGCCGGCGAGCATTGCCGCCTTACACCAATTCATCCACGCCAGCGGCTGCATAGAAGACTTCAGCCCCGCCCGCCGCCACCATGAAATTTACCTGGCAGACCCGCGCAAAACCGCCCCCGACAAGCTGAAAACCGTCATTCGCCACCCCATCCGGCGAATTTCATAGACTCCCCATCGGCGCGCCTCTCCCTTTTGCGCGGGCTACATACCCCGCCTGTTTCCTCTCTGCCGCGCCCTTTTGATGACCACAGCCCCCGCCTGTCTCTTGCCCACCTCACAGACACGCGCATCCCTTCACCCTTTCGCTTTTCAAGCTCACAGGCGCCGCCCCCTTTTGATGACCACAGCCCCCGCCTGTTTCCTCTCTGCCGCGCCCCGCAGCCGCGCCCTTTCGCTTTTCAAGCTCACAGGCGCCGCCCCCCTTTTGATGACCACAGCCCCCGCCTGTCTCTTGCCCACCTCACAGACACGCGCAACCCTTCACCCTTTCGATGACCACA
>Ga0265293_10008638_pt1 | contig 15009 bp, 14 predicted proteins | sample Munlanlewell138R_FD_192505 | JGI IMG/M metagenome (GOLD analysis project Ga0265293, IMG submission 192505) | Leachate microbial communities from a municipal landfill in Southern Ontario, Canada - Leachate well 138R | ecosystem: Engineered > Solid waste > Landfill > Unclassified | place: Canada...
GCATTATTCAGGACAAAATCATCCATTGGTATTATATACTTATTTATAGTTGTAGTCAATTCAAATAGTCGCATAATTTGAATAATAATACAACTATTATGTAATTTTATACGCTTTTTATCTTTGCAGCAAACTCCGCAAAAAACACAAATTTTTCTTATTAAAACTAATTTTTGCAATATTTTAGAAATTAATAATATGTATAGAAATATCAATTATTTTTATAATAAAACTAAAGAAAATAGTAAAAAAGGATATTGTATTATGAATTTAAGTGCAGAAAAAAAGGTTAGCGATATAATGAGCTTTGATGCAATAGTTATGGAAGCGGACGAATCCATAAGAGAGGCGGCTATTCTAATGAAAAACAACGACATTGGCTTCTTGCCCATTATCAGCAAAGGCAGTATAGTGGGCGTTGTAACAGATAGAGATTTGGTGATTAGAGGGTACGCAGAGGGCAAAAAGGACACCACTAAGATTAGCGAAATTATGACCTCAGGCTGTATAGCGGTAGAGCATAATGCCAGCATAGAAAAAGCGGCAAAGCTAATGGCGGAAAATAAAATCAGAAGGCTATGCGTAGTTGAAGGCGAAAAGCTGGTTGGAGTATGTGCTATTGGCGATATAGCTACCTCTCGAAATACTATGAGCGAAGCTAAAGATGCCCTAGAGCAAATATCCAAGCCTGAAAAGCGCAATATTTTTGTTTAGCCTAACCTGATTTTTACTTGACAAAACAATAGCAAAATGATATATTAAAGGAAAGAGTTGGCACTCTAGGGCCGAGAGTGCTAATCTCAAAAAATTAAGTAAATAGGAGGAAGACAAAAATGGCAGGATTAATACCTTTTAACAAAAGAAAGTCCAATTGGCTAAGCGGTGATTTTGATGATTTTCGCAATGTGGTAGATGATTTCTTTTCCGAAGGTTGGCCTTTTAGAAGAAGTCTTGCCGGTGATACATTTAAGATAGATGTACACGACAATGGCGACGAATATGTCATTGAGGCGGAACTTCCCGGCGTAAATAAAGAGGAGTTAACCCTCACGCTTGATGAAGGCAAACTTGAAATTGCAGTAGCCAAAGAGGAGAGCAAAGAAGATAAAAGCAAGAATTATCTCCATAGAGAAAGGCGAAGCGTATCCATGCGCAGATGCATATATCTGGCTAATGCTGCAGACAAAGATGTTAAAGCCAAGCTGGAGGAAGGAATACTACACATAAGCATACCAAAAAAAGCAAAACCTGATAAAACTATCAATATTGATATTGATTAACTTTTGTAACTAAGCACGCAAACGCCGACCGGCCCGTCGGCGTTTTTTTTATTAGGGATTGTAATTTCGTCATTTTTACTTTTCTTTAACTTTAACGCTATTTTATTATGATATATGTTACTATATAATGAGTCACAATGGGGAAAAGCCAAAGGAGATCTAAAATGCTTAGCCCAAAAGAAAGGATAGTAAGGATATTACATAGACAAGAGGTAGACCGCAGCGGGTTTTGGCTGGGTAAGCCGCATCCTAAGGCGCTACGCCTTTACAAGCAATATTTTGGCGTGCCCTCCCATAAAGCGCTTATACTCAAACTTAAAAGCGAGCTTATTTGGCTTTCGGGCGAAAGTAATATGCTCAATCCCGTACTATTTTGGCCTACAGGCTTAAAGAAAAAAAGCTCTACAGGGCAAAGGGGGCTGCTTGCAGTTGCAGAAAATATTGAGCAAGTGGAGAAAATTTATTGGACCAGAAGACAGCGGTTTTGGTTTCCTCAAATGTATGTTAATCTAAAATTTGCACAACAGCACAACCTTGCCGTATTTAGCGGTATGGGCACTTATTTTTGGCATATGCTGCTAGACTATTTCGGTATGGAGGAGTGCTTTATTAAGATGTATACTCACCCTGAAGTGGTGGAAGCGGCGGTAGCCAAAATTGTAGAAATCTATTTAAGGGCAAACAAAGCGCTTTATGAAAAGTTTGCCGAAAGGATTGATGCGGTATTCTTTTTTAACGATTTGGGTACCCAATTGGATACTTTGGTTAGCCCGGAGTTCTTTAGACAATTCTTTTTGCCGGGTGCAAAGAAACTTATTGACCAAGCCAAAAGCTACAAATTAAAAGTTGCATTTCATTCCTGCGGGTCTATAGAAAAGTTTATTCCTGACCTTATTACAGCAGGTGTGGATATCCTGCATCCTATACAAGCATGCGCTAAGGATATGGGCGCTCAACTCTTGCAAGATAAGTATGGCAACGATTTGATATTTATGGGCGGACTGGATACCCAGCATATCCTGCCCTTTACCACTCCCGAGCAAGTAGCGGCGGAAGTAAGACGGCTAAAGGGCATCTTTGGCAAGCATTATATACTTTCCCCCAGCCATGAAGCGCTACTGGACAATGTAAGCGGCAAAAATGTAGAGGCAATGGCGCAAGAAGCCCTAATTTTATAGTCACAAAGGATAAATATGGCAAATCAAGTTTCGAATATTCAAGCAAAAAAGTATGTAAGCAAGAAAGAGCAAGCTGCCTTTTATATGGCAGCTCTTTTTCGCAATATGAGCTATGCAATCATGGGATATTTATCTTATTTTTACATAGATGTAATGGGGCTTTCCGGCATTGCGCTTTCTATAATTTTGATAGGCAGCAGGCTATGGGACGGGGTAAACGACCCTATTATTGGCGTTTATTTTGACAAAAGAGTATCTTCTTCGGGCAAGGCAATGCCATTTTTAAGAAAAACAGCTATCCCCCTTGGAGTGCTGATAATTGCTATTTTTTATGCGCCCGTGTTTTCGCCCAACCCTACAGCCAATATGTGGGCAAGAACTGCCTATGCGCTTGCTACTTACATAATATTCGAGTGGCTACATACGCTAAACGGCATTTCTTTTATGAGCTTTTACAATTCTATTACTCCTAATGTACAAGAGCGTAATAAGGTAATATCCATATCTCGCCTATTTTCTGAAATGGGTACAGGCGCAATTGGCGGAGTGATACCTATTGCACTTAGCTTCTTTGCCAATGATGATATTGTAGCCAAAACCTATATTTACTTTGGAGTTGCTGTATTTGTAGGGATATGTTTTATTATTTATAATTATTTAATTGTAACCTATGTTAAAGAAAGAGTGCTACTCGTTCCCATAGAAAAACAAACTACAAAAGGTATGTTTAAGGACTTTTTTAAGAATAGGCTACTCTTTCTTATGATTGTGTCCAATGCTGTAATTGCGCTAATTAATGCAGGGCATACTTCGCTGTGGTTTTATACTTATAATTTAGGCAATCCTGCTCTGCAAACTTATGTTGGGCTTACTGCTATCCCTATGCTTGCACTCAACAGTATACTTGCGCCTTATTTAATGAAGAAGTTTGACAAAAACAAGATAGTTATTGCATCTAGAGCTTTTCATGTTGCTGTAATTATAATTTATACACTTGTAGGGTATGACAATTTGACGTTGGTATGCTTTTTTAATATGCTAATGTTTCTCCCGTCTATGCTTAAAGGTATGCTGTATTGGTCAATGCTTTCAGATAGCATAGATTACTTGGAATGGCGCACAGGGGAGCGGAATGACGGCATGGTGTTGGCTATAGAAGGCTTTTTGGCTAAAGTTACAGGCTCTATTGGCGCACTATGGACTGTTATTATTGTAAGTATAATAAAATATGTGCCAAATGCCGCCGCTCAGTCCGAATACACCCTTAAAGGACTATTTTATGTACCTAATATTATCAATATTGTTAGTCTGTCTCTTTCTGCTGTGCCATACTTCTTTTACCGCTTTTCTAGAGCTGACCACCAACGCATATTAAAAGACTTGCAGCTACGCAAAGAAGATGCCAAAAAACTAAATATTTGGTGCGGATAAAGAACCTCTTTTAGCATTTTTCTATCCTTTAAGTAAAATAGATATTGAATAAAATGATTTATTTTTATATAATAGGCTTTAGAGATTGATGTTAGGAAGAATAAAATGGCAAAAGTTAAGTTAGTAGAACAAGAAATAAAATATGTGGATAAAGAAGAGCAAGCGGCGTTTTATATGGCGGCTCTTTTTCGTGATATGAGCTATGCCATAATGGGGTATCTATCCTATTTTTATATAGATATTATGGGGCTTTCCGGAGTGGCATTGTCTATAATATTGATAGGCGGAAGACTTTGGGATGGGATAAATGACCCTATTATTGGAGTTTATTTTGACAAAAGAGTCTCTTCTTCGGGTAAAGCCAAGCCTTTTTTGCAAAAGACAACGCTACCCATAGCTATCTTGATTATAGCAATATTTTATTGTCCTACTTTTTCGGACAATCCCGGGATTAATATGTGGCTAAGGACAGCTTATGCGCTTGCTACTTATATAATGTTCGAATGGATGCACACCCTTAACGGTATTTCTTTTATGAGTTTTTACAACTCTATTACCCCTAATGTGCAAGAGCGAGGCAAGGTTATTTCTATCTCCCGCCTTTTTTCCAATATGGGCAGCGGCGCAATTGGCGGAATTATACCTATTGCGCTAAGTTTCTTTGCCAATGATGATATTATTGCCAAAACCTATATTTATTTTGGCACTGCCATCCTGGTTGCCGCTTGTTTTGTAGCCTATAATTACCTTATTGTCAAATATGTAAAAGAAAGGGTGCTGCTTATACCTACAGAAAAGCAATCTACCAAGGATATGTTTAAGGATTTTTTCAAAAACAGACTGCTACTGATTATGATTATTTCCAATTCTATTGGCGCTCTTATCAATGCGGGCAACACCTCTTTATGGTTCTATACCTATAACTTAGGCAACCCTGCTTTGCTAACCTATATTGGGATTACCGGTATACCAATGCTTGCGCTAAATAGTGTGCTTGCACCTTACCTTATGAAGAAATTCGATAAAAGCGCCATAGTGATTGGAGCAAATGCTTTTCATATTGCTCTCTTAGCATTATATTTGATTGTGGGATACCAAAGTATGTGGTTTGTATGCCTAATCAATATGCTTATGTTTTTTCCGTCTTTACTAAAAGGTATACTATATTGGTCAATGATATCCGATAGCGTTGATTATTTGGAGTGGCGCACAGGCGAGCGAAATGACGGAATGGTGCTTGCGATAGAAGGTTTTTTAGGCAAAGTTACCGGCTCTTTGGGTATGCTTTCTACTGTTATAATAGTAAGTATAATTAAGTATGTTCCCAATGCTGCCACCCAATCAGAATACACCTTAAAAGGGCTGTTTTACCTACCTAATCTCATTGCTATTGTGGGGATAGCTTTTTCTACTTTGCCTTACTTTTTTTACCACTTTTCACGAGCTGACCACCAGCGTATATTAAAAGACTTAAAGTTGCGAAAAGAACATGGCAAGACCCTGAATATTTGGAGTTAACAATAACACAAGGAGGGAATATATTGAAAATCGCTTCAATCCAATTAAACAATTATATGGGAGATAAGCAGGCATCTTTTGCCAGCGCAGAAAAATTAATTTTGAAAGCCGCTCAAAACGGTGCAAAATTAGCTGTGCTGCCGGAGCTATCTAGCTGTGGCTACATTCCTAACAGTGCCATTTGGCAATATGCAGAGTATGCCAATGGCGAAACTGCCAAGTGGGCATGCAATATGGCGGGCAAGTACTCTTTACATATAGGGGCAGGCTATGTGGAGACAGACGGTAAGGACTTTTACAACACTTATTTAATTGCTTGCCCTAACAGCACAATAGCAGGACAAGTCCGCAAAGTTAAGGTAGAATATCATTGCTTTAAGCCTTGTGATATAGGTAATGTAATAGCTACAAACTTAGGCGCAATTGCTATTGGTATTTGCGCTGACAACCATTTGTTGGCCTTTTATAAGAAACTTGCTCGCCTTAATTTTGATTTACTGCTAATGCCGCATGCCTCTTTTGCACCTTTTAAGACTACCGGTTATATAAGCCAAAAAGATATTGAAGCGCAAAAAAACATCTTGCCTGCTATTGGCAAAATATATTCGCAAGGGTTGGGGACACCTGCGGTAATAGCTAATCAAGTGGGCACATTTGCACCTATGGGCGGTTTGTTTGGGAAATTGGTGAATCCTGATACTTATAAGCTGTGCGGCGGCTCTTCCTTATTTTATAACGGTGAGATTGTAGCTAGCCTAGATTCTCAAATAAAAGGGGTTTTGATAGCAGATTTGCCGCTAGGCAAAAGCAAAGCAAAAACGGATACGCCTGCCAGTTATAGCGGCTGGCTGCACCCCGGCTCAAAACTAATAAGAAAAGTAGTAGCTCCTATAGATACATTTTTTGGCAAATGCTCCTACAGCCTAAAACGCAAAAAAGCGATAGCCAACCTTTTTTAAGTTAAAAAACCTAATTAAACCAAACAGCAAGCAAAAGCGAAACTGCATCTTTTATTTCTTGAGGCGTAAGGTGAGCATAGCCTAATATTACAATATTATTTGGCATATTTGGCGTAGGGCTTAGATAGTATTCGCTTAGACCGTAAAGTTTTATATTCACGCTTTGGGCAAGTTTTAACAGTTCTTGTTCGCTCTTTGTGCTATGTATTTTTAGCAGTAAATGCAGTCCGGCATCTGCACCAATAATATCAATATAACAGCCAAAGGGAGATTGCTTAATTGTGTCTACCAGCGCATCTTTTCTGCTTTTATAGATATTGCGCATTTTGTTAAGATGCCTTTCAAAATGCCCGTTTTGAATAAACTTATTAAGGGTATATTGCTCAAATCTGGGTACAGTAGAGGAGTAAAATAAAAAATGCTCTTGATACCTTTTTTGCAAGCTATGCGGCAGGACCATATAGCTTGCCCGTATAGACGGGGCAATTGTCTTAGAAAAGGTGCTGATATAAATAACCTTATCGCTTTCTTTTAGCCCTTGCAAAGCGGGTATAGGACGCCCCACAAATCTAAACTCACTATCATAATCATCCTCTATAATATAATTGTCAGCAGATTTGCTTGCCCAAGCTAGCAGTTGCAAACGCCTGCTGGCAGGCATTATTGTTCCAAGCGGAAAATGGTGACTGGGAGTAACATAAACTACATTGGAGTTAGTTTGCTCCAAGCTAGTAATATCAATCCCCTCATTGTCTAAGCCTATTAAATTAACTTGTTTCTTATAACTGACTAAGATATTGTATACCTTAAAATATCCCGGATTCTCTATTGCATAAACAGCATTATCGCCCAATATCTGGAAAAGCAAACTTAACAGATATTCTGTGCCTGCTCCTATTATAATTTGCTCGGCAGAACAATTAACGCCCCTAAAGCTATGCAAATACTTTGCCAGCGTTGCCCTAAGGGTGTAATCTCCTTGAGGGTGGGTTAGCTTGAGCAGCTCCCTATTTTTGTCATGAATGATTTCTCTGGATATTTTAGCCCATAAGGCAAAAGGGAAACTAGCCAGGTCAACCGCATTGGTCTTAAAATCATATTTATAATATTGCTCTTGAGGTTGGCTATTGTATACTTTATCTTTTTTTAAGGCTGCCGCTTTATTTTTGCCTACCATTCCCTCCAGCTTGCAAACAATATGCCCGCTTTTAGGCTTTGTCTTTATATATCCTTCCGCTACTAATTGAGCATAAGCGGATTCTACAGTATTTCGGCTAACTCCAAGATGCTCCGCAAGCCCTCTGGTAGAAGGCAGCACCTCATTTGCGGTTAACTTTCCTTCTGTTATTTCTCCTTTTATAAAGGTATATAGTTGCCTATACAAGGGGATTTTTGCGTAAGGCTGAAAATTAAAAGTTAGATTTAACATATTCTGGCACCATTCAATATTTTCAATCTGGCTATTGCAACCATACCAGATTGTAATATAATTATAAATGTATAATAGTTAAATGTCAATTACAAGTTAAAAAAGGAGGTTGCAAATGGATAAGCAATGGAATAGCAAAGGCAAGGCGCTTGCGGAAAAGCTAAAGGGCGGGGTTATTATGGATGTTATTAACGCCAAGGAAGCTGAAATTGCGCAAAAAGCAGGGGCGGTTGCGGTTATGGCACTGGAAAGAGTACCTGCAGATATTCGCAAACAAGGCGGAGTAGCCCGTATGAGCGACCCTAGAATTATTAAGGAGATTCAACAAGCGGTAACTATCCCTGTTATGGCTAAAGTTAGGATAGGGCATATTGCCGAAGCGCAAATATTGCAAGCGTTAGGGGTAGATTATATAGACGAAAGCGAAGTGCTTACGCCTGCTGACAATATGTTTCATATTGATAAACATACTTTTAGCACACCTTTTGTATGCGGTGCAAGAAATCTTGGCGAAGCTCTACGCCGAATAGGCGAAGGAGCGGCTATGATTAGGACCAAAGGCGAGGCGGGCACAGGCAATGTGGTGGAAGCTGTATACCATATGCGCACCGTTATGGGCGAAATTAGGCGGGTGCAAGGCGTGCCAAAGGAAGAGCTAATGAGCTTTGCTAAGGAGACGGGTGCACCTTATGAGCTGGTCTTATGGGTGCACGATAACGGGCGCTTGCCTGTGTTAAACTTTGCCGCAGGCGGAATTGCCACCCCGGCTGATGCCGCTTTAATGATGCAACTTGGCAGCGAAGGTGTATTTGTAGGCTCAGGAATATTTAAGTCCGCCAATCCCGAAAAAAGGGCAAATGCCATTGTAAAAGCTGTAGCTCATTATAACGATGCCAAACTATTAGCCGCCCTTAGCGAAGATTTGGGCGAAGCAATGGCAGGGATTAATATTGGCGATATTGAAAAAGAAAACCTCTTTTCTGTAAGAGGCTGGTAAACGTAATACACGCTAACGCGTGATGAAATAGGTGGGATTGGTAAGGCAAGAAGCAAGGCTTTGAGGGTCTGGATTGCTTCGCTGTCGCTCGCAATGACACTCTTACCGTCTTTGCGAGCAGTGTAAGCGACGAAGCAATCCAGGGCTTACGGTAGCAAGGCTTTTATCCTCTACCGTCTTTGCGAGAGGCGACGCGTTAAGCTGAGTTGCCTGTGGCAAGTCAGTAGTGGGAGCCCACGAGCAATTGCGTGAGCAATGCGAGGGTATAAATAAGCGACGAAGCAATCCAGGACATGCGCAAGCACAGCTCAACTTTACATATAAGTTAATACTACATATAATGCCGCCGACAGGCGGTACATAATGTTGCCTTTAGGCAATACATAATGTCAATGCTTTAGCATTGATACATAATGCCGCCGTTAGGTGGTACATAATGCATTGCATAGCAATGCACATAATGCCGCCGTTAGGCGGTACTTTACCCTTTACACGCTTTAATAACTATAAAGCTACCTTCACCATAGTCATCTTTAGGTTGCTCTGTTATATCTTGATCGCTTATTAGGGTTTGCTTAATTTCGCAATTCTTAAAGCCTGCCGAGGTTAGCATCTTTAGCACTTCTTGTACAGAATAAAAACTTGCGGCTTTGTAAAAAGTATGCCCTGCGGCTTTTCGCTCTTGATACTGTTTGCCTAGCTTGCTATCCTTATCTACAAAGGCAATTGCCAAATATCCTTTGGGCTTAATTATTCTATAAATTTCTTGTAATGCAGCTTTTGGGTTGCTAAAAAAGCAAATTGAGGTAACCGAAAGCGCAAAATCGTAGCTTTCACTCGGTAGCGGCAAATCTTCTGCTTGTCCCTCTATTACCTTTATCCCTCTTGCCCTTGCAAGCGCCGCCATACCTGCGGAAGGCTCAATTCCTACATTAATACCCAAAGGGGAAGCAAATCTCCCCGTGCCTACTCCAATCTCTATGCCTCCTTTGCCTAAAGGGACAAACTCTTTAATTGCCGCTAACTCTGACGCATATTTATTAGGATGCCTGTCAAACCAAGCATCATAAGCACCGCATTGTTGGTCAAATAAATTCATAATGTCCGCTTCTAACATTTGTGCTGCAAACTCCACAATTGTTGCGCATTGGTGGGGCACTTCTCCGCTCCAATCCCTAAGGTCTTTACATAAAATAGAACAGTACTTTTCTCTAAACTTTTCTGCAAAAGATTGGATAAGCAAATAATATTTTTCCTTTTGCTCGCTAGTAACGGGGTATGTATAACCTTTTTTTAAGCCTATAACCATAAAGGCGGCGGTAAGCGCACCGCATACTTCTTTTAGCCTGCCCATACCTCCGCCAAAGGAAGAAGCAAGGCGCAAGGCCATATCTTTTTCCAAACCCAGCTCCTCACAAAAAGGTAACAATACGGATTGGGCGCAATTATGCCCTTGCTCAAATAGCTCTTTTGCCAATTTAGAACGATTATTCATTGTTGTTCTCCTTATCCATTATTTCAAATTAGTAAATAAAATATTGCGCCAATACCCCCTGCACCTAATAAAACTAAAACCGGATTGGGCTTAAATTTGCGCAATATCAACAAAGCAACTATAAAGATGCCAACTGCTATAAAATCCAGCTTATTAATATTAAAAGTAAAGCCCTCTCCACTCCAAAATGCAAGTATGGCAAGAGATATTGCGGCAGAAGCAATAGCGGCAACTACTGCAGGGCGCAAAGTCTTTAATATAGTCCTCATAGCTGAAAGGTTTTGAAATCTGTAATAGCTATAAGCCAGTATAGTAACAATAATCAATGAAGGCAGTACGAATCCTAGCGTGGCAATAACTGCTCCAAGCACTCCCGCTACTTGCATACCTGCAAAGGTAGCAGAGTTGATAGCTATTGGTCCGGGGGTCATTTCGGCGATTGCCAACAAATCAGTAAACTCTGCAACGGTAAGCCAGCCTTCTGCGACTACTACATGAGATTGAATAATGGGGATAGCGGCATATCCTCCGCCAATGCCAAATAAGCCAACTTGAAAGAACACCCAAAGCAGCTTTAGATATATCATAAAAACATATCCTCCTGTTCTTCTGGCGGTGCATTGATTTTGCTTTTCTTATTTTTATTAAGTATGGCAAGCAATATACCTATGCCGATAGCGGCTAAAATAACATAGATTACATTTACTTTCAGGAAAAAAATCAAAATAAAAGCAATTACCATTATTGCCAAGGACAATATACTCTTTTCTTTAACTACTCCAAGCGACATAGTAATAAGCACATCTATAACTAATGCCGCTACCGCTGCCCTCATCCCTGCAAAAATTGCTTCTACTATTATACTGCCTTTGATAAAGTTATAAAGCAATGAAATAAGCGAAATTATTATCAAAGGCGGCAATATCGTGCCTGACAGCGCAACTAACGCACCTAGAAATCCGCCCAACTTATAGCCAATTAAAATTGAGGTATTGACTGCAATTGAGCCCGGAGATGCTTGCGCTATGGCTATAAGGTCAAGGATTTCTTTTTCTTCCAGCCATTTTAGCTTGTTTACGAACTTATCTTTAAGTAAAGATACTATTACAAGCCCGCCGCCAAAGGTAAAGCTGCTAATATAAAAGCAAGTTAGAAATATTTTTGCATACTTTTTTCGTTTTTCCATATATTTTGCGCCTTAGTACGATAACAGCTAAAAACCGTGGCTGTCGGGGTCACGGTATTGTCTTTGCTTGCTGTCCAGAGCGGCTATTGCTAGTTTATCCTTATCAGATAAGGAAAAATCAAAAATATTGATATTTTCTTGCATCCTTGCCTTAGATAAGGTTTTTGGAATGATTGATATATTGTTTTCTATTAAATAACGCAATATAACTTGAGCGGCGCTTTTATTATACTTATTGCCAATAGCTTGTAACTCTCGCAAAGCCAGCGCATCCCCTCTCATTAGCGGCGACCAAGCCTCTGCTATAATATTGTGGTCTACGCAAAATTGCCTAAGCTCCTTTTGTTGAAATAGCGGATGCAGTTCTATTTGGTTAAGCACAGGCGGAATATTGCAATACAACAATAGTTCTGCCAAATGGTGCTCCTTAAAATTGCTTACTCCTATTGACAAGACCTTGCCCGCCTTGACTAGCTTTTCCATAGCTTGCCAAACAATAAGATTGGCAGGGGTTGGCCAATGGATTAGCAGCAAATCCAAGTAATCTGTTTTAAGGCTATCTAGCATTTTGTCAACTGCTGCATTTACACGCTGAGCGGTGTTAGCATCTGTCCATAATTTAGAAGTTAAAAAGATTTGCCCTCTTGTCATACCGCTGTTTGCCAACGCTTTACCTATCCCCTTTTCATTGGCATAAAAAGCGGCAGTATCTATACGCCTATAGCCTACTTCAAGAGCATCCAGCACACATTGATAAGCCTGCATATCCTCTATTTTGAAAGTGCCATAGCCGATAATTGGCATTGCTATTCCATTGTTAAAAACAAAATTCTTCATAAAAACACCTATTATTAAAATAATAACAAACTGCCTTACAAAAGTCAAATTCATTAGGTATGCATATTGCTAAGGATTTGCTGAAAAAAGCATAGTATTTTAAGCGTATTGCTCTAACTGCACGCAAACCTTGTTCTTTATTTTACTTTAATTTTTGCGCTGAGTATTTTCTAGGGCTATGTTGTAAAGAGCTTAAAGCGGTTTTATAATTGATTTTTACAACTTTTTAGTTTATAATTAAGATTATGAGCTATGTATCTTTATATAGGCGTTTTCGCCCTGACAATTTTGACAAAGTCATTGGCCAAGACCATATTATTAAGACGCTAACTAATCAAATTGCGTCAGGTAAGATAAGCCACGCCTATTTATTTACCGGTGTACGGGGCACGGGCAAGACCAGTGTAGCAAAAATCTTTGCCAGGGCAGTAAATTGTGAGAATCCTCAAAAAGGTTCGCCTTGCGGCACTTGCTATATTTGCAAGGCTATGCAAAGTGCGGACAATCTTGATGTAATTGAAATTGATGCGGCAAGCAATAACGGTGTGGACGAAATAAGAGAATTAAACGATAGCGTTAAATTTAAGCCCTCAATAGGTAAATACAAAGTATATATAATTGATGAAGTGCATATGCTTTCGCCTTCCGCTTTTAACGCTTTTTTGAAAACTTTGGAAGAGCCTCCCGAGCATATTATCTTTGTACTTGCTACAACAGAAGTGCAAAAACTGCCTGCCACAATACTTTCACGCTGTATGCGTTTTGACTTTCGCCTTATTGCCAAAGATAAAATAGCCTCTCTTATTAAAGACATTTATAGTGAAATTGGCTTTGTTTGTGAGGAAAAAGGGATAGATTTAATTGCAATGCACGGTGAAGGAAGCGTGCGTGATGCGCTTAGCATTGCGGATATGGCGGCAAGCTATGGCGGCAAAGGCATTTCGTATCAAGAGCTGCTATTTCTGCTGGGCTCTACGGAAAAAAATGTGTTGCACACTTTTGCCGCAGCAATACTGGAAAGCAATACAGGGGTAGTACTTAGGCTGGCAGATGAATGCAATAGAAAAGGGGTTAGCGCAATTAATCTTGCTAAAGACCTGGCAGAATACTTTAGTCAGCTAATGAGGGCTAAAAATATCCCTGACTATAATCTTGGCGGCTATGCCTCCGTGCAAGAAGCTGCAAATATGAAAGCTCTTGGTGCGTTGCACGATAACCTGCGCATAGGCAGAGCAATGGATATAATAGGCGGACTGGAAGGCGACCTTAGGTATTCGCTTCAGCCGCAAATCCTTTTAGAAGCGGCACTGATACAAGCCAGTGAGCTGGGCAGCGCCTTTGATGCTTATGCAATAGCAAACCGTATTGCTGCAATAGAAAAAATGCTTAAAGGCAAAGTAGTAAGTCCTTCTTTGCAAGAGGATAAAACCCCTATCGTGACTACCAAAGATAAAGGTTCGGATACCCAAAAGCCCAATATTGCAGAAACTTATAAAAAAGAAAAAGCACAAGAAAATGTACAAGAAAATATAGCAAGTCTGGATTTGCTTACTGAAACAGCGTTAGACGATAAGGCGGCAAAAGCCCTATTTTCCAATGAGCCGCTAGGGGCGGGCAAAGCCAGAGATATGCTTGCCGCTCTGGTGGTCAAGCTTGCAAAAGATGACCCAATGGGTGCGCTAAGGATGGCGCTTGCAAATGAGGACGATGTAATAATCGAAGCGGGCAAACTGATTATTAGGACTGATAACAGAGCACGATACCTATACTTATCTGAAAAGGCAAATATAAGCATTCTTAATACCGCGCTAAAAGAAATAGCGGATTTGCAATTTGAATGCGTGGAAAAAGGACAAACTATTTATGAAAACGGTAAAGAGCTAATGGGCAAGCTCAAGGAGCTCTTTCCTAACGAGCTGCATATTAAAAATAAAAAAAGATACTAAAAGGGCAATAGATACGCTCTTAACATATAATAAATATAACGAGCGAGGTGAAAAATGGCAAAAGGCAGATTCCCCGGTATGGGCGGCGGTGGCGGCAATATGCAAGATTTAATGCGTCAAGCGCAAAAAATGCAGCAGCAGCTAAAAGAAGCGCAAGAGGAAATAGCCGATACTGAAGTTATAGCTACCAGCGGCGGCGGTATGATCGAAGTTGTTATGAGTTGTGATAAAAAACTTAGTTCTATCAAAATCAATCCTGCTGCTGTTGATCCCGAAGATGTAGAGATGCTTGAGGATATGATTGTAGCAGGGATTAATGAGGCTATGAAAATGGCAGAGGAAGAAAGCGAGCGCATTATGGGACCGCTTGCAGGGCTAGGAAATATGGGTGGGCTGTTTTAATTGAAAATGGATAGCTTAGAAGCTCTTGCGGCATGCTTTAAGCGGCTGCCGGGAGTAGGTCATAAAAGTGCTATGCGTTATGCTTACAGCATAATTGAAGCGGATTCAGATAGGGTTGAGGCCTTTGCTAAAGCCTTGCTGGATGTTAAGAATAATATTAGGCTATGTAAGGTTTGCGGCAATTATACTGAGGACAGCCTTTGCGAGCTTTGCGCAACCCGTGATAAGTCTACAATTTGCGTGGTAAAAGCGCCTCGAGATATTGTAGCCTTAGAAAAAATGGGCGAATATAAAGGGGTATACCATTGTTTGCACGGGACAATAGATTTTCAAAAAGGTGTTAGTGTTGAC